>Ga0209542_10014785_pt1 | contig 13210 bp, 11 predicted proteins | sample RifCSPhighO2_01_FD_184028 | JGI IMG/M metagenome (GOLD analysis project Ga0209542, IMG submission 184028) | Soil microbial communities from Rifle, Colorado - Rifle CSP2_plank highO2_0.1 (SPAdes) (version 2) | ecosystem: Environmental > Terrestrial > Deep subsurface > Rock core/Sediment ... | reverse complement strand
TAGTATATTTACATTCCGGATAATTCGTACAGGCAAAAAATTTCCCATATTTAGAAAATTTAATCACCAGGGGATGACCTGATTCCGGACATTTTTCGTCCGTCTTCTCCTGTACTTGAATCTGCCCTTTGCTTGCATTCTCCTTCGCAATATGTTTTTCCAGTGGCTTATAGAATTCCTTGAGCGTTTTCACCATTTCGTGCTCATGTTGCGCGATCTTATCCAGTTTTTCTTCCATTTCCACAGTAAAATCGACGGCAAATAGATCCACAAATGCCTTAGAAAGATAATCGCTAACCGCCGTTCCTAGCACGGTCGGATGAAACCGCGCCTCAAGCTTCTCCACATAATTCCTCGTCTCAATCGTGGAGATAATCGGCGCATAAGTAGACGGTCTACCAATGCCTCTTTTTTCCAGCGTTCTAATTAATGACGCTTCTGAATATCGCGGTGGTGGTTGAGTCGCCGATTCAATGAAATCCACATTTTTCAAAGTCATGGTTTCCCCTTCATTTTTAGTGAAAGTAATCATGCCATACTCTGACTTCTCATAAAGCTTCAGGAAACCATCAAATTGGACCTGTTCCTGCTTGGTACGGAACAGATAGCCTTTCCTCCCTTGAATCGTTATCGTTAATCCCTTAATCTGCGCATCCTTCATTTGTGATCCCACTGCTCTCTTGAAAATCAGGTTGTAGAGCTTCTCATGTCTAACAGTCAGCCCCTTCTCACCGACGACACTCGGCACTAATTGCGTGGGGCGAATCGCTTCATGAGCCTCCTGCGCGCTCTTCGTCGATGTTTTATAGGCTCTCGCTTCCGCAACTAGATATTCTTCCCCATATGTCTTTTTTATATAAGCCGCCGCTTCACCAACAAATTTTGGCGACAAAGTAATCGAGTCGGTTCGGTGATAGGTAATCAACCCCTTTTCGTATAAATTCTGCGCTAATCGCATCGTCTGCTTGGAAGAATAACCGATCTTTCGTGCCGCATCCTGCTGTAGCGTCGAGGTGATGTATGGAGACAGGGGACTGCGAAAATTCACTTTCTCATCAATTGTTAAAATGGTGTAGCTATCCGATTCAATATCCTTTTTTAGAGCGTCAACATCCTTTTTGTCAATCGATGTCTTTGAGTAGGTGTATTCTCCATCAAAAAGCGGGACGGTGAATTTCTTTTCATAACGCTCCTCCCCCTTCCCAATCAGTTTTGTTTCCAGGGATTCATCCGTTTTATCAGTATTAAAGAAACCAGCTCCTTTGAAATAGACTTCAGAAGCGAACTTGGCGATTTCTTTTTCCCTTTCAACGATAAATCGCAAGGCGACAGTCTGCACCCGACCGGCCGAAAGCCAGCGTTTTCCTAATTTTTTCCATAGGAGAGGGGAGAGCTTATAGCCAACGATTCGGTCAAGAATCCGCCGTGTTTGCTGAGCGTCAATGAGATCGAAGTTCAATTCTCGCGGACTCTTCAGCGCTTCGTCAAGGGCATCCTTGGTAATCTCGTGGAAGACGATTCTTTTTAGCTTGCTATTCTTCTTTATTTTACTGTGAGGCCATTTCTCGTCAATAAAGCCTAGAATTTGGGCGATATGATAAGCAATTGCCTCCCCTTCTCGGTCCGCATCAGTAGCGAGAATAATTGTCGTTGCTTTCTTGGCTTCCTTCCTAATTTTCTCTATTGTCGCCAGCTTTTCTTCATTCAAAACATATTCTGGAGCGAAATCACCTTCCAAATCGATACCAATCTTTTTTTTCGGCAAGTCGCGGATATGGCCCACCGTGGCTTCGACCTGGTAATTAGCTCCTTTAAGATATTTGTTGAAAGTGTTGGCTTTCGTAGGAGATTCAACGATAATGAGATCCATAGTTATATACTACACTGTTTTTCTTAAGTTTAAATTTGCGGGATATTAATCATCCATTAGTACGCATAGGCTTAATCCATTACTGGACTTACACCGTGCGCCTATCAACCCGGTCATCTGCCGGGGGATTATGAGGATTCCTCATCTTAGGGTGTGCTTCGTACTTGAGATGCTTTCAGTACTTATCACTTAGGAATATAGCTACTCAGCAATGCCCTTTGGGGACAACTGATACACCAGGGATTCCCTCTTCTCGGTCCTCTCGTACTAGAGAAGAGTCCCTTCAAGAATCTAAATGCCTGCACCGGATAGAGTCCGACAAGACTCCAATTCTTACACCCTACATCACTGCAGGGATTCGACTATATCTTCCCGACCTTATTTCGAAGAAATAAGGGTCAGGTCTGGCGTATAGTCTGTGGGGATTCTAGATCTAATATCATTAGACATATGTTCTAGTCTTTCCTGCTGATTGTCTTGCTCCCCTCATCTTCTGGAAGATTGTGGGGAACAGGCAGGTATTTTCACTGGATAATTATATCCGAGTAACCCACCCTTATCAAGAGATTCCAGCATATAGCCAGATTTATATTTTCCTATTAATTTGAGACAAGAAGATTATGTTTTACGTCTAGGAAAAGAGACAGCCCAGTATGTTACCAACTGTCTCACGACGTTCTGAACCCAGCTCGCGTACCGCTTTAATGGGCGAACAGACCAACCCTTGGGACCTGCTACGGCCCCAGGATGCGGTGAGCCGACATCGAGGTGCCGAACCTCCCCGTCGATGTGAACTCTCAGGGGAGACCAGCCTGTTATCCCCGGGGTAGCTTTTATCCGGTAAGCCCCACCGATAATCATAATCGGGTGGGGGATCACTAACGCCTTCTTTCGAATCTGATCGGATTGTACTCCTCACAGTTAAGCTGGCTTATGCGTTTACACGTCCATTCCGATTTCCATCCGGAATAAGCCAACCTTTGCGCTCCTCCGTTACGCTTTTGGAGGAAACCGCCCCAGTTAAACTGACCGCCTACTACTGTTTCCCAGCTTGCGCCGAGATAAGACTCAAAACTATTAAAGAGAGGTGTTTCATTGGTGCCCGAAGGCTCCCTCCTACGCTAAACAGTTAATAGTCTCTTATCAATAATAAGTTTCAGTAAAGCTCCCGGGGTCTTCTTGTCCTGGTGCAGGAAGGCCGCATCTTCACAGCCATTTCAATTTCGCCGAGCAATAGTTCAAGACAGTTTTCATCTTGTTAAGCCATTCATGCAGGTCGGAACTTACCCGACAAGGGACTACGCTACCTTAGAACTCTCAGAGTTAGAGCTGTCGTTCACCGGAGCTTAAATCAGAGCCTTACCCGATACGACTTTCGTAATATCGGGATCAACCCCAATTCTTGACTGGCCGGCACTGGACAGGCCTCACCCCCTATACTTCCCGTTTCCGGTTTGCAGGGAGCTATGTTTTTGCTAAACAGTCAGATGAAATTCATTTGCTGAGCCCCGACTTACGTCGGGGAGGACATCTCCCTAAGTTACGTCCAGCTGATTTGCCGAGTTCCTTGAACTACCATTACTCGATTGCCTTAGTATTCTCTACCAATCCACCTGAGTCGGTTTGCGGTACGGATTCCCGTAAAACTCCTCCTACACCTTTTCCCGGAAATTTAACATCTTAAGCTTTCCCTCAACAAGTTGGGGATCGTATTCGCGGCTCACCGAGGCTCGCCGCTTAAACCCACATATAGTAGGCCTTGGTAGTCAAATTTCGTCAATGCAAAAGTTATAGCGCTTTACGTGAAGTAGCCGAATATTAACGGCTTGTACATCGAGATCTGCCTTTCGGCGAGACCCTTAGATCCGACTAACCCTCAGCCGATGTACGTTGCTGAGGAAACCTTGGATTTACGGCATCGCGACTTTTCATCGCGAGATTCGCTACTTATGCCAGCATTCTCACTCCTGACCACTCCAGCCCCGTTTACACAAGACCTTCACAGTTGTCAGGACGCTCCCCTACCACCCCTATCTTACGATAGAAATCTCCATCTTCGGTGGGTTATTTGAGCCTCGATCATTTTCGGCGCAAGATCTCATCTCTGATAAATCAGAGATATTGCGGTGAGCTGTTACGCTTTCTTTAAAGGATGGCTGCTTCTAAGCCAACCTCCCGCCTGTCTTTGAAACCTCACTACCTTTACCACTTAATAACCACTTAGAGACCTTAGATGGGAGTCTGGGCTGTTTCCCTTTAGACCACACTAGCTTATCCTAGCGAGTCTGACTCCCTTCGATAAAACATCATGTATTCGGAGTTTGATTAATCTCAATTGCACAAGGCTCTTGAAACTATTCAGTGCTCTACCCCATGACTTAATCGAAGAGGCTATACCTAAATATATCTCGGGGAGAACCAGCTATCTCTGAGTTCGATTGGCATATTACCGCTAACCACAGGTCATCCCAAATCATTTCACCGATAACGGGTTCGGGCCTCCCCCCGATTTTCATCGGGGTTCACCCTGCCCATGGTTAGATCACTCAGTTTCGGGTCTTTCGATAGATACAGGCGCCCTATTCAGACGCTCCGATTTAACGGATCGCTTTCGCTGCGGCTCCCCAATTATTCATTGGTTAACCTAACGCAACCATCGAAAACTCGCTGGCTCATTCTTCAATAGGCACGACATTATACGGCTTGCGCCGCACTCTGTCTGCTTGTTAGCTAGCGGTTTCAGGTACTATTTCACTCCCCTCGCCGGGGGACTTTTCACCTTTCCCTCGCGGTACTGGTTCACTATCGGTTAATTTGAGTATTTAGCCTTAGAGCATGACCGCCCTAGTTTCCCACAAGGTTTTCCGTGTCCCGTGGTACTTGGGAATTCTGCTCAGACATAATGACTTTTTAAATACGGGGTTATCACCCTCTATGACTACCTTTTCCACGGTATTCTTTTAAATTGTTATGTCCTAAATGCAGCTCCCGCAACCCCCAACCCGAAGGCTGGGTTTAGGCTCCTCCGTTTTCGCTCGCCGCTACTAACGGAATCTCCGTCACCGATAAATCGATGACTGTTGATTTCTTTTCCTCCGGTTACTTAGATGTTTCAGTTCACCGGGTTCCCTTCCTGACGCAACCGTCAGGATTCCTAATATTGCTATTAGGAGGGTTATCCCATTCGGAAACCACCGATTAATAATGTCTGTTGGGAGACTCATCGGCGCTATCGTGTCCGTACACACGTCCTTCCTCGGCTCAAATTACCTAGGCATCCACCACTAGCTTTAATATAATATCCCGCAAATCAAAACTTAAGATTCGATTTGCTTACTTATTAACATTCTTTTTCAAGAAATTGAATTTTTTTCCTGCTAACTGATTGTCAAGGTGCTGTGGACCCGAGGGGATTCGAACCCCTGACCTCCTCGTTGCAAACGAGGCGCTCTATCCAGCTGAGCTACAGGCCCAATAGCAAATAAACTGAAAAAAGACTTGAAACTAAATCAAATCTTGCGCACTACTTTAAATCAACACGATCAAGCTGTTGATCGAAGGCTGTTAGGAGACGATCTGTGCGCTCCAATGTTGCCTATCGACACTGCCTAGTTCGATTAAGCATAAATATGTAATCTGTATTGTAGCTAATGGGAACTTCATTGTCAACTCAGAATTTCTTCTCTTATGGAAATCAATGGGAGCACGGCTGTTTGATCGTTTCCTGGTAAACGATTAAGCACTGATTGATAGACTTGCATCTTCCTAAAAGCATTTTGAATCCGAGGTGAAAACGTCCGTGTATCATGTATATCTGGAGTGAGAAGATCTGTCCCTACAGTCCAACCGCCAAAGGATTGATAAACAAGGGCATGTCGCATTCTAGCGGTTATCTCGATTATAGTTGCCACCTCGGGCGGCAGCACTCCCGAGGCATGGACGCGAGAGCCAACCGGTATGTTTGTAACTTCTCGGTGTCCCAAGAAATGTCGATACCCTGGAATTCGACACCTACTAGCTACAGACGAGGGGGTTCTTGTTTGGCCGTCAATAAGTGGAACGTTTAGCTCTCGAGCTAGCGTCTGATACAACTCACCCCCTAAGCCGAGCCCCTGGTAGCCTGGATCAACCACAGCGCCCCATATTTTAGCTAGACGACGATTCCCTGCGGTTTGGCGATGTAGGAGGGGTAGCCTATTCCTAATTTCATTCCAAAAGTGACGTCCCTGATCCGTGGTGTCTTCATCCAACACGTTGGCACCAATAGATCCGATCACTCTGTCTCCCTGCAGGGCGAACCAATTTTGAACATTGGGCCAGGTCTGATCATCAAAGCCATATTCGGTAAGGACATTATCGATCCGTCCATCGAGGTCGTCTACATTGTAGCCATATCCTCGATCGATAAGGGATTCCGTTGCCAATAGCTCATCAACAGTAAGAGTTGCTGATGGTTTATGGACAATTGCAGTGTCTCTCGGTAATTCGCTCATAAAGGACGAGCATTATACCAAATATAGAAGTCAGGACTGGTAGAGTCAAGGTAAGCAAACATAGTTGCGAGTGTATAACATATATGTTATACAGCCGTGATATATATTACTTGTGGCGGCGGGGGACTCGTTTGAGCACTTTTAGGTCGATTAGGGAGCGGCGCAGGGCATGGAGAGCTTCAGTGCGCTCATGTTCGTCGGAGGTCTCCGCGATAAGCCGCTCCGCTTTTTCTTTGGCTTTGTGGACTTCGGCTTCATCGATTTCGTCTTGATGGAAAGCACGGGAAACCAACAAGGTAACTTCTTTACCGCTGGTTTCCAGATATCCCCCGCCGATGGAGAAAAAGGATTCTTCCGCGTCAGAGCGAATCTTCACCACCCCTTCCTTGAGAAGGGTAAATAGGGAAATATGTCTCGGCAGGACAGTTAGTTCCCCATCAGCGCCCGGAGCGGTAATCGAGGAGATTTCCTTCTCAGCAATAATTTTCTGCGGGGTGAGAATCTTTAGCTTTAGAGTTGACATAGGCAATTATTTCTTAATTTCTTCAATGCCACCAATCATGTAGAAGGCTTGTTCCGGAATTTTATCGTGCTTGCCATCAATGATTTCCCTGAAGCCGCGTACAGTATCCTCAACGGAAACATATTTTCCGGAAGTAGCCGTGAACTGTTCGGCGACGAAGAATGGCTGGGTCCAAGCGCTTTATCCCGCCATCGCCCGACTAACAGTGGTCTTGTCATCGTCAGACAATTCCTCGACACCGAGAATGGCAATGATATCTTGCAGATCCTTGTATCGTTGGAGAATTTTCAGTACTTCCTGGGAAACTTGGTAATGCTCCGCACCAACGATTTCCACATCAAGCGCTCTTGAGGAAGAAGTTAGTGGGTCGATGGCGGGATAAAGCGCTTGCTCCGCCAGGGATCTTTCCAGACTGACGGAAGCGTCCAGATGGGCAAACGTGGCTACCGGTGCTGGATCGGTATAGTCATCCGCCGGAACAAAAACGGCCTGCATTGAGGTGATTGAGCCTTTCTTAGTCGAAGCAATCCGTTCCTGTAACGCCGACATTTCTGACGCCAGTGTCGGCTGGTAACCGACAGCAGACGGAATTCTTCCTAAAAGGGCCGAGACTTCTCCTCCGGCCTGGGCAAAACGGAACATGTTATCGATAAAGAGAAGTACATCCTGGCTCTGTTCATCTCTAAAGTATTCCGCCATGGTGATTCCTGATAGCGCGACACGAAGACGACTACCTGGTGGCTCATTCATCTGCCCAAATACGAGCGTCGTTTTTGGCAAAACGCCGCTCTCCGTCATTTCCCGGTATAAATCATTGCCTTCGCGAGTTCTTTCCCCAACGCCAGTGAACACAGAAACACCGCTGTGCTCCGTAGCAATGTTGCGGATTAGTTCCTGAATTAGTACCGTCTTTCCAACGCCGGCGCCGCCATAAACAGCAATTTTCCCTCCCTTAATGAATGGCGTCAACAAATCAACGACCTTGATCCCAGTGGGAAACACTTCCTGAGTTACCGATTGGTCAACAAAATCAGGGGCTTTCTTATGAATTGACGAGGTATGCTTGACCTTGATTTCGCCCTTACCGTCAATCGGCTGGCCAAGAATGTCGAACATTCTCCCTAAGGTTTCTTTTCCAACTGGAATCGTGATAGGCTGGCCGGTATTATGGACTTTCATACCGCGTCGTAGTCCATAGGTAGCGCCCATAGAAACGGTACGAACCCGACCGTCACCTAGAACCGCTTGAACTTCAAGCACCAAATCCATCTCCTTCTCCTTAATTGTCAGCGCATCGTAAACTTTTGGCGTCGCGTCAGAATCAAAAGTAACGTCAACAACCACTCCGCGTACCTCTGTCACTGTTCCAACGGTGTTTTTCATATATTTATGATACAGAACTTGATTCCTTGGCGGCAATCATATCTAACAACTCTCCTGTGATTTGTGCCTGGCGTATTTTATTCCGGAGTAACGTTAGTGAATAAATCACCTCGCCAGCGTTATCCGTAGCATTTTTCATCGCCATCATCCGCGCCGAATGTTCCGCCGCTTCGCTGTCGCTAATGGCACTGCGAAGCTTCTCTCTAATATAGTCTTCAATCAACGGTCGTAATAATTCGTCAACGGACGGCTCGATCAAGTAATCGGTGGAGATTGCACTAGAATCAGCCACCTGCTTTGTCGTTTCTTCCTCTGCCAACGCCGTTAATTCTACAATCGGCAACAGCGGTTCCAGCGTCGGCACATTTTTAAAAGAAGAGATAAACTGGTTGTAGATTAAAACGACATTACCATATCCGCCAGAGAGATACTTCTCCTCAATAACCGAGAAAATTGACGAGATGCTGTTGGCAAAGGGTTGTTGGGAAGAGAAGTCCGCTACTACCTTGGACCCCAGTCTCGTTACAAATTCCGCGCCTTTTTGGCCAACGCAAATAAAATCACTGGTTTCCGATTTAACATTGTCGAGTAGGTGTTTAAAAAGATAGGTATGAAAGGAGCCACACAGACCCTTGTTTGATGTGACTAGAACGTATAGTGTTCTATTGCCTTCCTGCTCATGCATCCAGGGAATATTAACGTCTTTAATATCCGAAGCCTTGGTAACAATTCGTTTCAGGATACGATCCAGCATCAGGCGATATTCCCTGCCGGCAAGGGCTTCTTTTTGCGCTTTTTTCATTTTAACCGCAGAAACCATTTGCATCGCATTAGTAATCTTTTTAACATTCTGCACCGTTTTAATTTTTTTTCTTACTTGGCGGAAATTCATGTGGTTTTTTTGTAATGTTTAGGCATAAACGCTTCTGCTATTTTCACTAGTTGGGCTTCAATTTTATCGTCAACTGTTTTTGAAGTACGAATCGTTTCCAGAATCGCTTTGTGGGAAAGATCGAGGTGCTCAATAAATTTTACTTCAAATTCTCTGATTTGATCGGTGGGAACAGTGTCTAGATAGCCCTTACCGCCCACCCAAAAGATAACCACCTGATGGGCCAGATCGTAAGGTTTATTTTTTGGTTGGACGAGAAGTTGGGTCATACGCGCTCCCCGGTCAATGAATTTCTTGGTTTCTTGATCCAGTTCCGACTCGAATTGCGCAAAAGCGGCTAACTCACGATACTGAGCCAAGTCGTTTTTAAGTTTGCCAGCCACCTTTTTCATCGCTCTGGTTTGAGCACTACTGCCAACACGGGAAACAGACAGTCCCACGTTAATGGCCGGTCGGATTCCGGAATTGAATAGATCGGCTTCGAGATAAATTTGACCATCGGTAATGGAAATCACGTTGGTGGGAATGTAAGCTGAGACATCGCCCTCCTGAGTTTCAATGATAGGAAGAGCAGTGATCGAACCGCCACCTTTTTTATCGCTTAAACGGCAGGCTCTTTCCAGTAAACGAGAATGTAGGTAGAAAATATCGCCGGGATAGGCTTCACGGCCGGAGGGTCGTCTTAAGATCAAGGATACTTGACGATAGGCCCAAGCGTGCTTGGAGAGATCGTCGTAAACGACAAGCACGTGTTTACCTTGGTTCATAAAGAATTCGGCAATTGTCGTCGCCACGTAGGGGGCAAGGTATTGGGTGGCCGCCGGATCGGAAGCGGAAGCGGCCACAATAATGCTATATTTCATGGCGCCTTCTTTTTGAAGCAGACTGGCAATTGCGGCGGTACTGGACAATCTCTGTCCAATAGCACAGTAAATACAAATCATATTTTCACCTTTCTGATTAAGAATCGCATCAATAGCGACCGTTGTCTTGCCCGTTCTACGGTCGCCGATAATAAGCTCCCGCTGGCCTCTGCCAATGGGCACGAGCGCATCAACGGCTTTAATTCCCGTTTGCACCGGCTCATTAACCGGCTGTCTTTCGATAACCCCCGGGGCAATTGGATCAATAAAGGCTTCCTCCTTAGCTTTTATTTTTCCTTTGCCGTCAATCGGCTGGCCGATACCGTTAACGATTCTGCCTAGGTAATTTTCGGAAACCGGAATCTTAAAAACATCGCCGGTACCTCGGACAGTATCCCCTTCCTTAATCTTCTCGAAACTCCCAAAGACAATCGCCCCGACCTTATCCTCGAATAGATCAACTATCATTCCCGTAATTCCCGAACCGAATTCAATCATTTCCCCATAAGGCGAGTCATCCAGGCCATCAATAAAGACCACTTCATCCTTAACCTCGGTGACGTAACCGACATTTTTCTGTGTCACCCGAGAACGTGAAGTCTGGATTTCCTTCTCTACTTCTTGAATAATTTGATCAACCACTTTCATAAGCAATTAATTCTCCGCTAACCGTTGGACAATTTCGTCCATTTTCCCTCGCAATGAATAATCAATGATTTTCGAACCGTCAATAATAATCGCGCCACCTAAAATAGTTTTATCAATGGTGTTACTGATTTTGGCATCAGCCAGCTGGGGCAGTGATTCCTTGAGCTCTTTAAGCTCCGCATTATCCATCTTAAAAACAGTTTTAATTTCTACTTCACGCCCCCCTGGCGTTCTGATCTGGTCGATTAACTGCTTCTTCAATTTGTTACGAAGATATTTGTTAATTTTCATAAACTTTCGCCTTCTTGATGTTTTTGAACACCTCGCTCAGTACCTCTTTCTGGCGCTTTTCATTGAGAAAATCGGACAACACTTTCTCCGTTAGCGCCTGACTTGTTTTGATGACGTGTCCTTTAACTTCATCGTATAGCTTTTCTTTCTCCTTGCTCAGATCACTTTCTGCTCGTTGCTTAATTTCTACGGCTTCGCCTTGGGCTTTTTTAATAATTTCCTGGCGCTTTTGGGCCGCTTCGACTTCGGCTTCCTTCATCATCTTCGTGGCCTGGGCCCGAACGTCCTCGAGAATTTCCCGTTCCTTGTCGGCAATAGAACGCTCCCGCTCTTCAATTTCATGCAAAAGACGTTCCTTTTCCTCCTCGTCCTTGGCCTGCTTATTTATATAATCGAGAAACGGCTTGTACAAAAATCTCTTAAATATATAGAAAAATAAGAGAAAATTGACTGCCTGCGCCAGTAATAGTTTTGAGTCGATTCCTAAAGCCTCCATGGTTTTATGTAAACTTCAAAATTAATGATATAACAAGAGCGTAAATTGCAATTGCTTCTGCGAAAGCGATTGCCAAAATCATTGTCGCTCTGATCGAGGATTCTGCCTCGGGATTGCGGCCTAACGCCTCAATCGCTTTGCCACCGATTAGACCGATACCAATACCGGGTCCAATTGCTCCCAATCCGATCGCCAGTGCGGTGGCTAATTGTTTGGCTGATTCAACATCCATTGATATTCACCTCCATTCAAGCGTGATGCTCTGCGGTTGCGGAACTGATAAAAACTGCGGTTAACATCGAAAACACCAGCGCCTGGATAAAGCCAACAAATACCTCAAGCATTAGGAACGGAAATGAGGCTAAAACGGGGATTAAAAAGGCGATAACAGCGATCAACACCTCACCGGCAAAAATATTGCCAAACAGTCTAAAAGCGAAGGAAACAATTTTAGAGAACTCCGATATTAACTCCAATATCCCGGTGAAGAATGCAATCGGGCTGGCAACGGAAATAAACTTCTTGAGATACTGCCAGCCCAGGTATTTAAAGCCTAATAACTGGATGGCGACAAAGGCAAATAGCCCCAAGGCGATAGTCGTGTTGAGATCAGCAGTAGCACCGCGGATTATCGGCGTTGACACTATTCGGGTTGCAGCACTCTCAGGCTCATCGATAGTTTCCTCTGAAACAGGGACTTCTCTTCGAATTACAATGCTGCCAACCCCCGGCAGCAGCCCAAGCCAATTTGACAGCAGAATAAAAAAGAAAAAGGAAGCCAGGAGTGGAAACAGTTCTCGAGATTTCTCCTTAGTCACCGGCTTGAATAAATCGTAGAGCTTGCCAATGGCAAATCTAACAAAAAAAACTAATTTCGACTTCGATCGACCCACTGCTCCTGAAAAGTAAATTCCAAAAAGGAGAAATAATACTGTCAAGACAATGCTAGCAATCATCGAGTTAGTAACAGGGAGCCCGTAAAAGGTGAAAATGACCTCTGGTTTGATACTAATGTGTAGCATTGCTCGGTGTTATTGTGATTCTTTTATAAGCTTGCGCAAATTGTAAAATGTCGCCACTACTCCTATTAATAAAAAAACTATTGTAAATAATGGCTTGGAACTGAAATATTTATCCAGACCAAAACCAATAAAAACTCCCAAAAGAAGAGGAGCTACTACATAATAACCAATCGAGGAGTTTTTTGCAAGCATAAATATTTCATTTTCTTTGTCAGGTTTCATAGTTATTTATCGCCTCGTGGCCGCTAAATCGATCACATTATCAACCATAATCGTCAAGCCGTCGCCTCGTTCGTTGACACTGCCTTTAAATAGAATTGTCGTATTCTCCACCCAGATATCTTTGGTGGCCGCAAAGATTTTCGGGAAAACGACGAGATCAATTGATCCAGTTTCGTCAAAGACCGTTACAAAAGCCATCCGCTGATTATTTTTCTTTGTTGACACTTTCTTCACCTGGCCGATATTACCAGCCAGAATGTGAGTTTTACCAATATCTTCTTCGATTATTTCGCCGATCTTTTTTGTTGATTTCCTGGCGATTACTTCCTGATACTGAGTCAGCGGATTCTTACTGATGGTGAAACCAATCACTTCCTTTTCCAAGCTAAGCAATTCGTCCTCTTCAAATTCCTCCAGAATCTCCATATCGACATCTTTCAGTCTTTCTTCACTCCGTACGCCGAACAGATCGAATTGACCGGATTCATGCTGTTTTTTTAGGGAAGA
>Ga0209542_10014784_pt1 | contig 13214 bp, 19 predicted proteins | sample RifCSPhighO2_01_FD_184028 | JGI IMG/M metagenome (GOLD analysis project Ga0209542, IMG submission 184028) | Soil microbial communities from Rifle, Colorado - Rifle CSP2_plank highO2_0.1 (SPAdes) (version 2) | ecosystem: Environmental > Terrestrial > Deep subsurface > Rock core/Sediment ... | reverse complement strand
TACTTGAGGGCATTTTCATTCTTATATCTTGGAAGCCAATAGCAACATGAACAATGCCTAAAGTCATACATCGTAAGATTAGAATATTTCTCTCCTGCAGGGCTTAACTCTTCCCCGAAAATTCTCTGCCCTAATCTTTTCAAATACTTGTTAGTTGAAGCAGGATCAATATCAAAAATATAGTCCTCTGCTTTTAATCCGTTATTTCTAATAAAATCTTTAAGCAACTCGGAAGAAAGCATTAACTTTATCCTTCTTCCAAAAGTTTTAGAAATTTCATCCCTAATGTTTAGCTCTTTGCAATCTTTGTTTAGATCTGAAACTTTAATATTGATTAGTTCAGAAGGAGCTCGCATTCCCGTATCCAGGAGAAACATAATAAGAACTTTGTATTCGTATTTACAATTATCACAAAGTTTCCTTATTTGTTCTTCAGTTAGATAAACCCATTCGGGCTTTTCTCGAGAGTTATCCAAGTCTGAAGTTATATCAATAATAGCATTCCCTTCTTTTCTGCTTGATTTAATATACCAATGCCAGAATGCTTTGAAAGTTTTAATAAAATCGACAAAGGACTTATAGTCCTTTCCATCAATCCTCTTTATTACTCCGTTTCTCATATCAGTAAAGAAAGAATGCAATTGCTCTTCTTTTATCTTAGTAATATCGTCTATATTGTAAATTTCCTTAAACTTTTTCATTAGATAAACAAGTCTTGTTCTTACAGAAATAAGCCTATTGAAACCTCGAGGTCCTTTCTTAGTTCCAAGAGTTATGTTTCTGCCGACTTCCATATCTCTTATGTAAGCAAGAATTAAATCAGAGTTCACCTTGCTAATTTCAGAAATTCCGTTTTCTTCAACTTTCTTTTTCCAAGAAATGAACCTTTCTTGGTTTTTGTAGGGGTCTCGCTTCATGTTTTTTTGAAGGCAGATTTCTTTAAATTCATCTGCCACCGATTTGGTGCGTCCCCACAAAATTCCAATTTGGGTTTATGCTCCTGCCGGGATTCGAACCCGGGTCTGCGCCGTTCTCCACTGCCTTAAGACATCAAGATTTGCTTTCGCAAATCTTGAGCGTTCAAGAACTTTTGGTTCTTGACGAAATTAAGGCATCGGTTCTAAACAAAAATGCCTGTCCTAGAGAGGACTGAGGTTATAGTCTCAACGACTGAACCTCGGCAATTTCTGTAAATCTTACGATTTTATCCTTGGATTTTTTGAATCCTTGGTTCGAGAGGGCACTGTCCTTGGCCTCTAGACTACAGGAGCATAGAACTTCTTTTAGAAAAAGAAGTTCTATGAGTCAAGAAAACTATATTGGCCAACTTTAAAAGTTTATCTGATTTTATTTGGCTTTATGAATTTTATACCCTTTTCTTACTTTTTGAGAAACAATAATCCCTATTTCATCACCTTTTTTGGCACTTTTAACAGACTTTCGGTCTATCTGCATACTTTCTACTTTCTGCTCAAATTCTGTTTCGCCGCCTGTAATTTTTATTTTGTCTCCCACCTTTAACGGCTTTGACAGCTTTATTGCTGCTGCATTTACATGATCAAAATAATTTGTAACTGTGCCTATTTCCATATTTATTATTAGTTGAAAGAGTATATAAATATTTTGCAGGATGAATCTTTATCTTTTTTATTTTTTGATTGTTTATTAACCTTATACTGAAAATAAATATTAACTGATATTTAAATGCATACTGGGATTTTGAGGTTTTATCGATGAGAAATGTAGTTTATTCAAAAAATATAGCTAGGAAAAAAGCAAGTAGGAAAGCAATAATAAATGCCATAATTGCCCTTATAATTTTTAATCTCCTTTGTTTTGGAGTTAATAATATTGGATTTGGATTGAACTTTTTCTCTAAAATATAACCTAAAATTAGCCCTATGGCTACCCCAATTAAAAGACCAATAGAACTATTATCAAAAGGCATACCTCCCAACAAACCAAACACAATTCCAAAACCTGCCCCGATTGACAGCCAGTGTCCTTCAGGGTACTTTTTTTGTTTTATCATCTTCCCCAACTCCATTTTGGTTTTTCACCTTCCCAAAAACCAAAAACGAATATAAGTGCAATCATCAGCAGGATGCCTATTAGCGCTGCACCAGGAGCGTCATCTGTCTCCCCGAGGTAGACGCCAGCTAGGGCAATAGTTATGCCGATGATCGCGACAAGCCAACCCTGCCAAGATACAGGAACCCATCCCCAACCGTATAATTTTCTTTTAAACCATAATCCTTTAGGATTATCTTTCATATACTCAATATAATTTTTCCAAGTGTATTTTCTCATTTTATTTCTTCTTCCTAAAATAATTCTGAATTAAATAACCTACAAAAGCAAATAATAATCCACTTATTAATAAAGTAATTATCATTATCCCAGCTATATCCTCTCCTGGATTAAGTTTAGACAATATAAATATTAAAAGAAGACCAACCATCACACCAAAAACGAAACCACTCATTGCGCCTTTATTTCTCATGGTTATCCAATACACAATAGCTAAAATGCCTGCAAAGATGAATCCAACAAATGGCTCGCCCTCTCCGTAAAAAATACTCCGAATACCTACAATTATAAAGAATATGAAAAAGCCTAAAAATATTACTTGAAGTAATCGATAATACTCCTTTTTTTGAAATGTTTCTTTTTTCATTTTTGTTTAAAATAATTTAGTGCAATATAAAATGCAATGAGATAAGTTAAGAAAAAGACCACTAACTGAAGATAATCAAAAGAACTATTTTGAAGGTATGTAATTATCCCAAAAAATAAAGTAGCAACTAAGGAGCTAATTAAAGCTATTAAGAAATTGTTTTTCATATACTATTTAATTAATGAACGTTTTTAAAACCTGCCTTGGATTAAATTATAAAAGAGAGCATTCTGCCCGACACTTATTCTCGCTCGAATTACCTCCCAATCCCCTAAGGTCTAATACCTCTTTGTATGCAGAATATCAGATAGCCCCACCAGTACTCGCAGAACTGCGTTCTGCGGTAACTTCAACACTTTCGTGATTGAAGTGATTCTTCCTGAGCGAAACATTGGATTTGGGAGTTTGGACGTCGGTAGTTTGGATATCCTTAAATCTGCCCTCTTTCAAATCATTTAAAGGGGTAGTTTTCGAACCAATTTCTTTCTTTTTTGATTTATTATTTTTTAACATTTTACAGCAAAATAAAAGCTTACTGATATTTAAATGCTCCCTGAAAATAAGAGAAATTATTCAACTTTTTCTAATAACCATTTCCAGAGGGGTTTAATAATTACTTTTTTATTTCCTTTTAATATAATTTCTTCTTCTTGGTCATAAGTTAAAATTAAGCCTTCTTTTAGTTTGAATTTATCCATTGCCACGGTTAAACCTTCAATTTCTCTTTCTTTGTTGTCTCTTGTTAACTCATAACAGCATTGAATAGCTTGAGTAATTTTAGCTCCTTCTTTAATTACAAAATCGCATTCTTTTTTATCTGAATAATAGTATATCTCTTTTCTCTTTCTTTTTAATTCTATAAAAGCAATGTTCTCAAGAAGTTTTCCATTATCTGGAGTCATTCTAAAACCAAGATGTTTTGCTAAGCCGTTATCAATGCAATAAACTTTTTTATTATAATACACTTGCTTTCTTAGTGAATAGTCAAACTTTGGAACTAAGAAAATAAGAAAACTATTCTCTAAATAATCAAAATAATCTTTTACAGTTGTTGAACTCCCAAGGGCAAGAGTTTTCTTTATTGAATTAAAGCTTATTTCCTTAGAAATATTGTTAATTGCAAGATTAACTAACTCCTTTAAACTTTTTTCATTAGGTATTTTATATCTTACTAAAATATCTCTGTAAATTATATTATCATAAAGAGTTTTTAAATAATCTGTATTTAGCTCTTTTAAGTATTCAGGAAATCCTCCATTAATGAAATAGTCTGAAAAATTCTTTTTTATTCTTGCTCGTGATGCAGTAAGAAATAGGGATTTTTCATCGAGTTCAAACTTCTTTAAAGATAGGAACTCTTTGAATGAAAAAGGAAACATATGCAACATTAGATATCTCCCCGTAAGATGGGTTCCAAGTTCCTTACTTAACATTGAAGCATTTGAACCAGTTATAAACACTTTTCTCTTTTCATCATGCAACCTTCTAACAAATCTTTCCCACATAGAAATGTTCTGTATTTCATCAAAATAAAATATTTTCTTCTCCCCGTATAATTCTATAAATAATTCCTCTAATACCTTGAAGTCCTCAATTTTAAAATTAATTAATCGCTCATCATCAAAGTTCAGGTAATATCCTGAATGTTTTTTTCTTATCTGAAATAACAATGTAGACTTCCCGCATCTTCTTATTCCCGAGATTATAATTATAGAATCATTTTTAATATAAGATTCAACCTTAGAAAATAGCTCTCTATCTATTAAGTTCTCTTGTTCTTGTCTGTTATTTTGGTCCACTATTATTTCTTTTAATTCTGTTCTGTTCATTGCTTTATCATGCTTATTGCCTTTATAAACATTTCTATTACTAATGGAGATATAAGGTACTTAATTCCCATTATGGATGGAATATAAGTTTAAGTTCTTTTGGCTAGATAATTTATAATGCAAAAAAGTGTCTAAATTTGTGCATTATGGTGTATTTATCATAACCTGTGAAATGGTACTCTCCGAACCTATTTTACGCATTTTTATTTTATTGTTTTTTAGCATTTTACAGAGAAATAAAAGCTTACTGATATTTAAATGTTTACTGAGAAATTGGTATTTTATCGTTGGTAAGTTTATATTTTATCGCTGTTGCATTTATCACAAATACCCTTAACTTCTAATTGAAAACTTCTAATTGAACCGGGTATTTTCTCTTTAACTTTTTTAAGAAAGTCTATATTATCTATCTCAAAATGAATTATCTTTCCTGTTTTTTCACAAGTAAAATGGCAGTGGCTTTTCTTTTCTTTAGAATACAATGTTTTTCTATCGCAGATGTAAGAATAGAGCTTATTTTCTTTTTTTAGGTTATTCAAAAATCTGTAAATTGTGGCTATTCCTATTCTATTATCTTCTTTCTTTACTATAGAATATACTTCATCTGCTGTAAAAAAAGAATAAATTAAATTAATTGTTTGTTCTATTAGTTCTTTTTGCTTGGTGTTTCTTGATTTTCTTTTCATTTTTCTTATTGATAATGTAAATCAATAACGTTTATAAGTGTATCTTTTTATTATTTTTTATGTCATTATCTATTTGGTTGTATTCGTTAGTGAGCGTATTTTTAGTAAGTTTAATTGCTCTTGTTGGAATTATGGCTCTTTCAATTAGGGCAGACAAATTAAAGAAATTTTTAATATATATGGTTAGCTTTTCCGCAGGAGCTTTATTGGGTGATGCATTTATCCATTTACTTCCAGAGTTAGCCGAAGAAGGACTAACATTAAACTATTCTTTAACCATTTTATTTGGAGTATTATTATTCTTTTCATTAGAAAAAGTTGTTCATTGGAGACATTGCCATATGCCTATCACTAAAACTCACATTCATCCATTTGCCTATATGAATTTAATTGGAGATTCGTTGCACAATTTTATTGATGGATTAATTGTAGCTGGAAGTTACTTAATTAGCATACCTGCTGGAATTGCAACAACTATCGCAGTTATATTTCATGAAATACCTCAGGAGATAGGTGACTTTGGAGTTTTAGTTCATGGAGGATTTACAAAAGGAAAAGCAATATCCCTAAACTTTATTACAGCTTTAACTGCCGTTCTTGGGGCTGTTTTTGCTTTAGTATTAAATAATTATGTGGCTCATGTTGAAGGATATCTAATATCTCTGGCTATTGGTGGATTTTTGTATATTGCTGGAAGCGATTTAATCCCAGAATTACATAAGGAAACAAAAATTTCTGTTTCATTAATCCAAATATTAACATTTATATTAGGGATTATCGTTATGATGGCTTTGTTGTTATTGGAATGAACTTTCAGGTTCTGTATTTATTCCCGCAAGAATTACCTCCCAATCCCCTAAGGTCTAATACCTCTTTGTATGCAGAATATCAGATAGCCCCACCAGTACTCGCAGAACTGCGTTCTGCGGTAACTTCAACACTTTCGTGATTGAAGTGATTCTTCCTGAGTGAAACGTGGGATTTGGGAGTTTGGACGTCGGTAGTTCGGATATCGCTTATTTTATTTGCTGTTGAAGAGTTAGAATTGGTAACTTCCGAACCTCTCTTTCTATTATCTGTTTTTTGATTTTTTATTAGCATTTATTGAATGTAAAAGTTTACTGATATTTAAATGTATACTGAGATTTTCGCATTTATGAGGGTAAAAAGATTTATATACCTATAAATAGGTATAATTATACTTGATATAAGGTACAAACAAACCATTAATTTGGTTAGATAAAATGTTAACAAAAAAACAGTTTAAGATATTGGGGATATTCCAGAAGAATGAATTCAAAGAAATTACTTGGAAGCAAGTAAAGGAGCTATCAAAAGAAAAGTCAAGTTCAGTTATACAAAATGCAATTAAAGCTTTCTTAAATGAAGAATTAATAACTGAAAAGAAAATAGGAACATCTAAACTTTATGCTGTTAACCATAAAAACAATAAAGTATATATCTATTTTGAAACTTATAATAAAGAGAGTTTACCAAAACAAGTTTTAAAGTCAGTTAAAGAATTGGAAGATTCATTAGATAAGCATACACCTTTCTATTCAATTGTTATCTTTGGTTCTTATGCACTCGGAGAGCAAAAGAAGGATTCTGATTTGGATATTGCGGTTTTTGTTGAACAGGAAGATAAAAGAAGAATAGTTGAAGCAGTCTTTAAATCAATGGAAACTAAGTCTATTTTGAAGATTCATGGGCATGTAATTACAAAAGATGAATTTTTAGAAATGCTTAAAGTTGATTATGAAAATTTAGGAAAAGAAATCGCAAGAAAACATTTAATAATTCATAATCCAATCATATTTTATTCACTAATAAAAGAGGGAATGAAACATGGATTTAAACTATAATCTATATCTTGAAAGAGCAAACAATGAAATAAAATTCGCAGATATAGCTCTATTTGTAAGCAATAACAAGAAGATTCAAACAGACATTATGAAGATAGAAGAGCCAGAGACTTATTTTAGTTCGGTCATTTCTCATTCTTATTATTGCATTTTCTATTCTGCTAAAGCATATTTAGCCAAGAAAGGAATTAAAACAGAAGCTCCAGAAGAACATAAAAAGACTTATGATGAATTTAAGAGATTAGTCTTTCAAGGAATCGTTGATAGAGAGTTGCTTAAGATTTATGATGACATTATGATTAAAGCAGATACTTTATTAGGAATATTTAAGATAGAGAAGAAGAAAAGAGGAGAGTTTACATATCAAAAATTGGCACAAGCAAATCTTGAGCCTGCAAGTAAGAGTTTAGAAAATGCCAAGACATTTCTTAAGCATATAAGAATGTTGTGTGCTTAATAATTCTTTTAAATTTGAAAAAAGATAGGTTTATATTTCCTATTTTTATAATAATCTTATGAAAATAGTTGCTATTGGTGGAGGAGAGATAGGGAGACCAAACAGTGATGGTGGAAGGTATCCTATTGAAACAAGAGATATTGATAAAGAAATAATCAAACTTACTGGTAAGGCTCATCCAACAGCTTTATTATTACCTACTACAAGTGGAGATTCCGATACCTATTATCCAACTTTTGAAAGATATTATGGTAAGATGTTGGGTTGTAAAACTGATGTTCTTTATTTGATTAAGGAGAAATTATCTAAGCAGGAAATTGAAAAGAGAATAAATCAAGCAGATATAATTTATGTGGGTGGAGGTAATACTTTGAGAATGTTAAAAGTTTGGAGAAAATTAGGGGTTGACAAGATGCTTGAAAGAGCAGGTAACCAAGGAACAATCTTATCTGGAGTAAGTGCAGGAGCAATTTGCTGGTTTAAGTATGGAAATAGTGATTCAATGAGATTTGGTTCTAAGAAAAGTTCTCAATTAATAAGACTCAAGGGATTAGATTTAGTTAATCTTATGGCTTGTCCTCATTATGACCAAGAAGAATCGCGAAGACCAACACTAAAAAGAATGGTCAAGAATTATGGCAGAGTAGCTATAGCTTTAGAGAATGGTTCAGCTATAGAAATTTTAGATAATACTTATAGAATAGTTACCTCATTAAAAGGAGCAAAAGCTTACAGAGTTTATAAGTCAAATGGTAAGGCAAGAGAAGAAGAATTGCCCTTAGATAAACAGTTTAGACCTTTAGAAGAGCTGGTTGCTTAGTGTATCTCTAAACAAGTCTTTTTCGCAGGGCTTATCATCTATTCTCGCTCGAATTACCTCCCAATCCCCTAAGGTCTAATACCTCTTTGTATGCAGAATATCAGATAGCCCCACCAGGATTCGAACCTGGGTCTGCGGGACCAGAACCCGCAATGCTTGACCGCTACACCATAGGGCTATTTAGCACTTTTAAACGATTTAAGTGCTTCTCGTTAGAAAAACCTATCTCTTTTAAATATTTGTCTATCTCTTTCTTTTTTGATATAAAAAATTGTTTATTCAATATTATTTTTGAAGGAGAGAATCCTAATTTAATAAACGATTCCCTAGTATCCTGGAGTAATTTCTTGTCATAATTTGTAAAACTAATTCTTATTAGTTGCGGATCTTTATTTGACATGCGAAATACCGAGCCGTCAGTATCTATAAGCCCCCTTAAACATGCCTTTAAATAAGAGTCCCTTTTATATATCCAATCAGGAATAGTTACTTGATTTTTTATTTTGTTTCCGGGCTTTAATCCCATCTTGCTAAAAAATTCTACCAATTCTTTACTACATACATTTAGAAATCTTCCTTTTTTTCCAAGTATTTCTTTTGCCTTTAAATTAAATATGTTTTCGAATAGATTTTTTAAATAATTTAAGTGGTAATCTTTATCTTTATTTAAATCTCCAGCAATTCTTATGTGATAAACGCCTATCTTTTTACCTTTTTTATAATAATTTATATTTCCATCTCCTAATACTGCTCCGATAAATTCTGCTAATCTTTCATCTTTTTCGGGTTCTATTATTTTTATCGTGTGTCCTTTAGAATGTTTTCCTCCTTTTGATCTTCCCCAATTATCGTCCAATTTTTTTTCTATATAATTATCAAAATTCACTTGAGCAATGGAGCATAATTGTTTGTATTTTTCTTCCGATAATAACCTTATTTCTTTTTTTAATTCAAAGTAAAGGTATTTTTCATTGATATCTAATTTATTAGCAAGATTTTTCCATGTTAAATTATTTTTTGCTAATAAAATAATCTCTTTTTGTTTACCCTCTTTTAATTTTATTCTCATATTATATAAAACAGCTTTTTCTATTTATATTTTGCTATTTGACTTCTACACTATGCAGTAGTTTATTTTAGAATAAGTTTAAATTCTTGTTTTATTTATTTCTCGCATGTTAAAAAGAACACATACTGCAATTGGCTTGGTTGTTGGACTATATTTTTTGTCTTTTGTTACCTATAAATTTTCTTTTATTCCAATAGTCTTATTATCTAGCTTATTGCCTGATATAGACTCAATGTCTTCTTCTATCGGACAGAGAAAAATTTTCAGGCCTGTTCAGGTTGTTCTTAAGCATAGGGGCGTATTGCATAGTTTTACTTTTTGTGCATTAATTTCGCTAGTATTTGCATTTTTTTATCCTATTATCGCCCTTCCTTTCTTTTTGGGCTATGCTTCTCATTTATTTGCTGATAGCTTTACTGTAGCTGGAATAAGGCCATTTTGGCCATTAAAGTCTTCTTCTTCGGGAATAATAAAAACAGGCGGTGTGACTGATAAAATGGTTTTTGGAATATCTTTGATTGTAAGCGTATTCTTATTTATCTTATTGTTTTCTCAAATATAACAAATAAAAATTATTAATAAGATTGTATCAGAGATAATTATCTGGATTTGCCCATAGTTAGTTATGTCAAGATGCTTTGCGGTATGTCTGACTTTATATTTAATTTAACCTCTTGGAAAAGTTTTTATAGTTGATAGTTGCTCTTATAGGAGAATCTAAAATGGTGATAACTTGGTGGATTATTGGGATTGCGGCGTTTATCTTATTTGTAACTTTATATAAATCCCAAGATACGATGGCTATTTTTTCTTTATTGAAAAGAAATATTTTTGTTATTCTGATAGTGGGTGTTATTCTTTTTGCGAGTTTTTCTTTATATAAAGTGTCTGTAAATAACAACCTGAGCTTTAATAATTTTAATGATTTTCTTATAGCCGGAAAGACATATTTTCTTTGGGTAAAGAGTATTATTGGAAATTTTGGCGAGGTTACTGGATATGCTGTTCAGCAGGATTGGGTGCTGAATTCTACGAATATAACAAAATGAAACTTAGAATGATTATAATTAAGCTGTTGTTTTTGGGAGCGTTGTTTATTATAAGCAATAATAACCTGCATTTGGGGGATAATGGGGAAAGAGAGGTATTTTTTAATTATTATTCTTCCTGGCTGGGAAATATCTTTAATCAGGGGCAGGCAATTACATTTTATGTTGTTAAATTTGAGTGGCTGCCCAAGAGCAAGGAGAGTTATGCAGGAGGCCTTTACGTGGCGGGGTCTAATTATTCTATTAGCAGGGAGAAAGTGTAGTTGAGGGCATTAAAAATGTAGAACAGTTATGTTTTTATAGAGATTTGCTGCGTAAATCTCTAACTAAATAATTGCTAAACACAATACAATTATTTATATATGATTTTTTGTTCATAGGAGAATGCCTCTATAGCTCAGCTGGTTAGAGCGCAGCATTGGTAAGGGCTTACTTTCTTTAAAAAGAAAGTTTCCCCGGAAATCAAAGAAATGATTGCCGAAAATGCTGAGGTCCCGCGTTCAAATCGCGGTAGAGGCTTTCTTAAGGAAACCAAGGTTTCCTTGAAGCTCAACCTTCCTTTAAGAGCAAGGCCCTTTGCTGACAACCTCCTTTAGAGATACAAAGGTTTCCTTGAAGCTCAACCTTCCTTTAAGAGCAAGGTCTCTTTACACTCAACTTCCCCTAAAGAACACCTATGGTTTTTTGCCGATAACCTGTTTGAAATTGACTTTAGATAGCTTTATAAATGCAGTTTCTTGGGTAAATATGTCAGGCTGGCTTAGCCACTTGGCAAAATTAAATGAACGCGGAGGAAAGAAATGAACGTTAAGCTTTATGTCGGTAATTTGCCGTATAACTTCGATGATAAAGAATTGAGCGAGCTTTTTTCATCTTATGGTGAAATAAGCGAAGCAATTGTTATCAAGGATAAGTATTCTGGCAAGTCTAAAGGCTTTGGTTTTGTAACTTTTGTTGAAAAAGCTTCTGCTGATAAAGCAGTCGCCGAAATGAACGATAAGGAAATACAAGGACGGGCTATCAAGGTTAATGAAGCACGACCAATGGATCCTAATGGTCCACCAAAGAGAAGTTTTGGAAGAAGATACTAATTAGAAATTCTAAGAAGTATTAATTTTCTTTTTATTTTTTATTTTTTAATAGGGTATTGTTACTTTAGCGTCACTTTTATAAAGTAAGGTAACCTTACTTATCTTAAGGAGGTAAGTAAATTATGAACATAAAATGTCCTTTTTGTAAATCAAAAAAGATAATAAAAAGAGGTTACAGGCATAACAAAATTGGCAAGAAACAGAAATATCTTTGCTCAGATTGTGAAAAATGGTTTGTTGAAGATGATGGATTTAAAAGAATGAGATTTAAAAAAGAAATCATTGTTAAAGCAATTCATCAACATATTGATGGATTTTCTCTTTTCAAAGTCCAGTATCATTTATGGCAACATGATGGAATAAAAGTTTCAAGAAAAACTATTCTTCTTTGGACAAAGAAGTATTCTATTTTTTTAAAATCCGGTAAATGGAATCTCGCCGAAAATAAAAGGAAGAGTTCATTATGATGAAAAATATGTTAAAGTTAAAGATGATTGGAATTTTGATTTAAACGCAGTTGATAATATAACAAAATTTATTTTGGCTCATTTATTCGTCGAGAAAAGAACAAAACAGAAATGCATAGCCTTTCTTAAACAAATTAAGAATAATTGTTATAAACAGATTTTAGAAGTTTATCTGAAAGAAAAAAGTAAAAAAATGAAAGATAGAAAAGTAATTGAATTTGTTTGTGATAAATTTGCAAATTACAAATCTGCTTTCAATAAATTATTTGCAAGAACTTGCAAACTAACTTTCGGTATTTCGATTGCATACAAAAAACGAGGATTAAAACATAACAACAATCCAATCGAAAGACATAATGGAAAAATTGATGATAGAATAAAAAATATTAGAGGAGGTTTTGGAAGTTTTGAAGGAGCAAAAAGTTTTATGGATTTGCAAAGGATTTTACACAACTTTGTAAACCCTCATCAAGAATTAAAAGGAAAAACTCCGGCAGAAATGGCAGAGATAAATTTGCCGTTGAAAAGAAATAAACTGTCAAACCTTATCAGATACCTTGCAAAATCGAGGAGATGACGATAAGGTTACAGTATCTTTTAATAGTTAATTATATAAAAGGAGGTCTTTTGAGGATAGTATGGAAGTTGCAGAATTAAAGAAAAAATATGAACAATTGGCTAAAAAACACAAACTGCCTAGTTTCGACGAGCTTAATTCGGATTTTGAGATAGACAAACTAGACAGGGAGAGCAATAATTTACTTCGAGCTATTCGCAAATTAATAATGGAAAAGATTGTGAATTCAATGAGTTTTTTGGAAATGCTGGTTAATCCAATAAATGCGCCGAGAATGTACGTACCTTATATTGCAACAATGGAGGTGGGGGACAAGAAAATAATTGATGAAATTTATTCTTCGCTTGCGGGTCTGAGCGTGCTTTCGCTTGAATTGGAAATTAATTCTGAAGAGAAAGACGAGGCTGTATTGATAAATGGTGTGTTTGGGAGATGGAGAGAATTAAAGCCAAAATTCAGTCAAATTTTAAAAAATATAAAAGAGCCGAAGAATTCTGTGGTAAAGAAAGAAAGAAGTTATTTCGGGTAATTATGCTAATACTTCTTTTTGGCATCATATCATAACTAAAGTTATGATATGATTATGTTTGAAAAAATTGAAATTTGTCGTCGGTAAAATAGGAAACA
>Ga0209542_10014783_pt1 | contig 13214 bp, 14 predicted proteins | sample RifCSPhighO2_01_FD_184028 | JGI IMG/M metagenome (GOLD analysis project Ga0209542, IMG submission 184028) | Soil microbial communities from Rifle, Colorado - Rifle CSP2_plank highO2_0.1 (SPAdes) (version 2) | ecosystem: Environmental > Terrestrial > Deep subsurface > Rock core/Sediment ... | reverse complement strand
TTCCTTTGAGTTTTAGCCTTGCGGCCGTACTCCCCAGGCGGCAGGCTTAACGCGTTAGCTAAGTCACTCCGAGGGTCGATACTCGGAACAACGAGCCTGCATCGTTTAGGGCGTGGACTACTGGGGTATCTACAAATTTGTTACTGCGTAACAAGTTTGCAAATTCGAAATCCCAAATCCGAAATTCTAAACAAATTCCAAATTCAAAATACGAAATTACAAACTGCTACTTGGCTGATTCATTTCTGATCAGCTCTGCATATTACTATGCAGTTCGGACTATATCATCCCCCACCATTTTCAATGATGGGGGCTCCGCGTATAGTCTCTACGGACTTTCCGCCAAAATTTTGGCGGGTTGCCTCGGGATTGCCCACTTGGAAACGGGGTTTCCAAGTTAGGGTTTTCCCCGATATAGCGGAGTTTTATCTCCGTGTTTTTTTATTCCACGGAGGGACTATGCTCATCGTACCCCTACGATTCGCTACAGCATTTCACTTTTTCCATGCCTTAGCGAGCGCAACTTGCGATAAAATTTTTCATCCGCAGATTCGGCGAACCGAATCGAGGACCTGAAAAATTTTGCGCAATTACGCGAGCGTCAATCCCATTCGCTCCCCACGCTTTCGTCTCATGAGTGTCAGGAAATGGCCAGGAGCTTGCCTTCGCCTTTGGTGTTCCCCACGATATCAACGGATTTCACCCCTACACCGTGAGTTCCTACTCCCTCTCCATTCCTCTAGTTTTGCCGTTTCGAACGCGGCCTCACCGTTAAGCAGTGAGATTTAACGCCCGACTAACAAAACCACCTGGAGGCCCTTTACGCCCAATAAATCCGGATAACGCTTGAAGCCTTCGTATTACCGCGGCTGCTGGCACGAAGTTTGCAGCTTCTTATTCCCGAGGTACAGTCACTTGCGTTCCTCCCTCGGAAAAGCAGTTTACAGACCGAAGCCCTTCTTCCTGCACGCGGCGTCGCTCGATCAGGCTTTCGCCCATTGTCGAATATTCTCGACTGCGGCCACCCGTAGGTGTATGGACCGTTCTCAGTTCCATCGTTGGGGGTCATGCTCTCACACCCCCTACCCGTCATAGCCTTGGTGGGCCTTTACCCCGCCAACTAGCTGATAGGACCTAGGCTGCTCCCCAAGTGACTTGCGTCTTTACTCTTTCGAGACTATCGGGTATTAGCGAACCTTTCGGCTCGTTATCCCCGTCTCGGGGGTACATTCCAAGGCGTTACTAACTCGTTTGCCGCTAAACATTTTAATCTGTCGTCTTGATGTAATCGCAACTTCTTCAAAAAATATTTCGCTCGACTTGCATGCCTTATCCACGCCGCCAGCGTTCATCCTGGACCAGGATCAAATCCTCAATAAAGTGAAAAATTCAGAAAACCGAACTTCCCACGAATAGATCGGAACAGCTGAAAGGATGCTTCGGCAAGCTCAATATTTTCGTTGTGAGCATACCGAAACTTTACAGAGCCCCGACGTCACGTCGGGACTCTCCGATTTTTACATCGGAGCTGTTATTATTACTATTTTCTCTTCCATATTCAATTTTCAACGTGCAATCATATCGGACTTTCAGGCACTAACGGACATTTACCGAAAAAAACACCCACGCAAATCTCCATAAAGAAACTTGCGTGGATGTTAGATTTTTCTTTTTAAACTGCCTCCGGCTCCACGAAGCCAAAAATCCCCGTGGGAAAACGTTACTTTTACTAGTAGTAAGTATACCGCCTACGAAAATACTCTGTCAAGCGGCTACACGAAGCAGTCAATTCCGACAAAGTTACAATTTGTGCGCGGGAGAGGATTTGAACCTCCACGCCATTGCTGGCACTGGCCCCTCAAGCCAGCGTGTCTGCCGGTTTCACCACCCGCGCATATATAATTCTCGCTTCGCTCGGAAAAAACTGTTGCGGGTGATGACCCAGGGCGCTTTTGCGCCCGTTACATACTCCAAGTTTTCGCATGTAACCCACCCGCGCATATATAATTCTCGCTTCGCTCGGAAAAAACTGTTGCGGGTGATGACCCAGGGCGCTTTTGCGCCCGTTACATACTCCAAGTTTTCGCATGTAACCCACCCGCGCATATATAATTCTCGCTTCGCTCGGAAAAAACTGATGCGGGCGGTGACCCGGGGATCTTTTGATCCCACGAGAAGCTACATCTTTCACTTCTCGCCCACCCGCGCATATTCTATTCTTCTTTTTCTGATTCTACGGATTCCGGAACGGCAAGAGCAAGATACGATTTCATCCGCTTGCGCGTTTCCTTTGCAGCTTTTTCACGAATATAATATAACTTCGCACGCCTAACTTTGGAGTGCCGCAAAACCTCCACTTTTGAAATCATGGGAGAATGCAAAGGGAAAATCCGCTCAACGCCGATTCCCCCGATAACCTTTCGCACGGTAAACGTCGCGGTGGGACCTTTTCCGTGCTTTACCGCGATAACCAAACCCTCAAACGGACTTAACCGCTCTTTATCCCCTTCTTTGACCTTTTGAATAACACGAATAGAGTCGCCTGATTTGATTTCAGGGAGATCGGTCCGAAGAGTATTTTTTTCAATTGCTGTCATAGACATAGTATTTGCGATGGTATCACAAAATCTTTTCCATCGCAAGTATAAAATCATCGGGCGGGTCTGCCTCGAATTTGATTCTCCTGCCTTCAGGAAAACTGAATGAAAGCGACTGAGCGTGTAGCATCTGACGCCCCGCGCCTTCCGGACAACACACATTCTTCCCACCGTAGACGCGATCACACGCAATCGGATACCCGATTGCTTTTAAATGCACGCGGATCTGGTGCGTGCGCCCGGTTTTCGGCGTGACTTCAAGAAGCGAATATGCACCCCCTGTTTTCAAAACTCGATAGTGGGTTTCAGCTTCGCGCTCTCCACGAATTTTGGCGCGGCCTCCGCCAGCGCCCCGCCGAGTCGGATTTTTTGCGTCGCGGCCTATGGAATAAGAAATTATTCCCACACGACTTTTCGGTCTTCCGCACACAACTGCGAGATACGTTTTTTCGATGCGCCGCTCCTTAAAAAGCGACTTTAATTCCCCAAAGGCGTCCGGATTGCGCGCAACAACCATAATACCAGATGTATCTTTGTCGAGCCGATGCACAATACCAGGCCGCACCGGGTCATCGCCGACACTCTTTACTTCTGGAAAATGCCGAACCAAAAAATCAACGACAGTAATTCCTTTCACATTCGGCCCGCCGTGCACCGCTATACCGGCCGGCTTATTCAGCACGATTAAATTTGTATCCTCAAAAAGAATTGGAATTGCTTGCATTTTCATCTGATTTATCGTATAGTAAAGAGTGAGACCTCGCAAGAACAAAGATACGTTCTAATAGCTATAGAGGTCTTTTTGAATGAAGAAGTCATATCTCGACGACCCGAAAGACAGCGATCCGAAAAACATGAAAGACCAAGATATCCTTCGGGCGTCTTTGGATGAGCCAGCGCTTTTTGAGATTTTGGTCGAGCGATACCACGATCCCCTGTATCGCGCGGCGTTCAAAATTGTGCGTAACCCCGAGGAATCCGAAGATATCGTCCAGGAAGCATTTGTCAAAATGTATAAAAACGCCGAGAAGTTCCAGAAGCTCGAGGGAATCGAATTCAAATCGTGGGCCTATAAAGTGACAATCAATAACGCGATCACCCACTACCGAAAACTCAAAAAAGGCGAGATACTTTCGGAGGATCCAAGCGTGTTTCAGCACGCCCCAGGCGAAGACTTTGACTCGCTCATATGGCGCAATTCAGATATGAAAACGATAGTCGCAGGAACGCTTGAGCGTATGCCGCCGCATTTAAAAACGGTTCTCGCAAGCTACTATTTCGATGACAAATCGTACCAAATGATCGCAAAAGACGAAAATATTTCAATCCCTACTTTGAAGATGCGGCTCTTCCGCGCGAAACGAATCTTCAAAAAATTATTAGATGAAGACACGACTCCCGTATAGCATCCGCTCACGCACCTCACGAAGTTGGGTCTTATAAATCTTCATACCCATGGAAAATACCATCATCCAGCCGCTGCCAAAAAAAGAGGCATTCCGAGGACAAATTCTAAGGCAAGTGTATCGTGTCTGGCTTGTGAGAAAATTTCTGCCGGTATTAATCGGAGAAATCATCGTACTCTCGCTCCTTTTATATCAGGCAGGCAGAATAGTCTTTGTCCAGCGAATCCTCGAAAACGCGTTTAACGTCCTATTCAACAATCCGGAAGGAATCGTAAATTTCGGCGTCACCGCGTTTTCGAACGCACCGACCTCGACAAAGCTTTTTGCGCTCGCGGTCACGGTATTTCTTGCACTCATCATCCGCCGGCTCACCCAAGGCGTTCTTCGCCTCATTCTTGTGCGGGAAAACTATTTCGGAAAAACCGAAAAGTAGGACACGCCAACTCTCCAAACAACATTCCAACATTCTCAAGAATGTTGGAATGTTGTTTTCCGGCGAGTCCTGCTGATAAAATACTGCTTATACGTCGAGATTCTTTACCAATTTTGCGTGCGTCTGGATGAATTTTTTTCTTGGGAATACTTCATCGCCCATAAGGATTGTAAAAATATTGTCCGCTTCTGTCCCGTCTTTAATAGAAACTTGCCGGAGAGTACGCGCCGCCGGATCCATTGTTGTTTCCCACAATTGCAGCGGATTCATCTCGCCGAGCCCTTTGTAGCGCTGGATCTCAATCCCTTTTCCGCCCGAGGCGGGCTCTCCTTCTTGGACGGGTACTTCTCCTTCCTCTTCCGTCACATCCCCCATTTCCTCGCCTTTCTTTTTTGCGCGCTCTTTTTTCGCCTCAACCTTTATTTTTTTTACTTCAACAACAATTTTATCGCGCTCTGCATCAGAATAAGCGTATTGAATCGTTTTTCCTGATTGTACCTTATAGAGCGGCGGCTGGGCGATATAGAGATATCCGCGTTCGATCACAACCGGAAAATAACGGTAGAAAAGCGTGAGCAAAAGCGTCCGGATGTGCGCGCCGTCAACATCCGCATCTGTCGCGATAATAACGCGGTGGTAACGAAGTTTTGCTTCGTTAAATTCGTCTCCTATCGCCGCACCCAACGCAATTACAAGCGCCCGCACTTCTTTTGACGCAAGCATTTTGTCGAGGCGCGCGCGCTCGACATTCAAAATTTTTCCGCGAAGCGGCAGTATCGCTTGAAACCTCCGGTCGCGGCCTGATTTTGCAGACCCTCCGGCGCTGTCTCCTTCGACAAGAAAAAGTTCTGACTCCGCGGGGTCGCGCGATTGGCAATCTGCCAATTTTCCGGGAAGCGCAAGACCATCGAGCGCTCCCTTTCGCAAAACTGTTTCGCGCGCAGCTTTTGCGGCTTTACGCGCCTTTTGCGATAAAATCGCTTTTCCGATTATCTCCTGCGCATCTCGCGAATAGCGTTCAAGCCAATCTTTCAGTTCTTCGCCCAAAACTGTTTCAACGGCGGTCCGCGCCTCGGGGTTCCCGAGTTTCGCCTTGGTCTGACCCTCAAATTGAAGTTCGCTATTTCTGATTTTTACCGAAATCACGGCAGTAACCCCTTCCCGAACGTCATCGCCAGTAAGCGTATCATCGTCTTTTTTCAAATACTCGTTCTTCTTTGCATAGTCGTTCAAGGCACGCGTCAAGGCAGTCCGGAACCCGGTCAAGTGCGCCCCGCCCTCTGCGGTATAAATATTATTTGCGAAACTCATTTCACGCGCCTGGATATCATCCGTATATTGGAACGCCGCTTCGACGAAAATCTGATGCTTGCCGATTGCGGTTTCTTTCCCGACATAAAAAATGTTGTCGTGCTTCACCGTTTCGTTCCTGTTCAAATATTTCACATACGAAACAATGCCTCCTTCGAAATAAAACGTGTGAGACGACGCAAGCGCCATCCCATCTTTCGACTTCTCGCCGTTACGCTGATCAATAACAGAGACCTTTATCCCTTTCGTGAGGTACGCCTGCTGGCGCACGTGATCCAATATAGCATTCAGATCAAACTCAATTTTCTCAAAAATTTCCGAATCCGGCTGAAACGAAACTGCAGTTCCCGAGCCCGAGCATTTGCCGACTTTTTTTACCGCGTATTTCGGCTTTCCGCGAGAATATTCCTGAACATATTGAAGCCCGTCGCGGCATACTTCGGCTTTGACCCATACGGAAAGTGCATTTACGACAGAGACGCCGACTCCATGAAGCCCTCCAGACACCTTATATGCATCCGAGCCGAACTTCCCGCCCGCGTGAAGCGTTGTCATAACGGTCTCGAGCGCGGATTTTTTTGTCTGCTTATGAATATCCACCGGAATGCCGCGGCCGTCATCAACGACCGTGACTTTATTTTCCGGCAAGAGAGAAATCGCGATGTTTTTCGCGTGCCCCGCCATCGCTTCATCAATTGAGTTGTCCAAGACCTCCCACACCAAATGATGAAGGCCGTCAACGCCGGTCGAGCCAATGTACATCCCTGGGCGTTTCCGTACAGGATCAAGCCCCTCAAGAACATAAATATCCTTTGCGGTATATTCCGAATTTTTTTTCTCTTTTTCCGTATCTTTTTTTGCCATTTTGGATATTATAATCTCCGTGAAATAAAAAAACGCACGAAAAACTCATCATTTTTTATACCCCTATTATAGCAAAAAAGAGCTCAAAAAACAAGCTCTTTTTATCCCCTTTCAATGCATAGAAAAATGGCTTATATAAGACGCGGTTTATGGCCGCTTCTCAGCATAAAAAACACCGTACCTCCACAACCCTTTTTTGAGCGCTTTCCACTGGGCGATACCAGTATGCCACCCAAGAACAATTTTCCTATTTCCAAAGAGATAAAAGAAAGGAAGAATGAGCGTAAAAAGAAGCGCCCGTCGCCACATAGTACGAGAAGATTTCTTTGCCTCCTCTGTCATATCAATTCGTTCAGGGTCACGGAAACCCGCTCCCTGAAACAATTTCCCGAACCCCTCCCATGACGCAAGAGATTGAAGCGCAAACCCATCCAAAAATCTTTTCATAAGACGGCTCTCAATATTCGGGGTGATCCGAGTATCAAAGCCGTCTGCAATAACAATTCTTCCTCCCCGCTTAAGAATTCTGTATGCTTCAGCCAAAAAGTGCTTCCGATCAGACGCGTAACAGAAACTTTCTATCGCCCAGACGACGTCAAACGTCTCGTCCGGAAAACCGGTATCCATATAATCTCGAAATTCAAAAGATGCTTTTTTTGAAACGCCGCAGCGCTCCGCATTCTTTCGCGACTCCGCTATATCACCCGGCGTTATGCTTATCCCAAGGACGTTCGCGCCGCGGTTTCGCGCAAGCCATATAGCGCTCCCGCCGACGCCGCATCCCGCGTCAAGAACGTATTCTCCCTCTGCAATGTGCGCCTTATCCGCTAAAAACCTATTCTCGTTCAATAACGCTTCATGAAGGTTATTGGTCTTTTGATCCCAAAACCCATAATGCATCGCAAGATCATCATTGTGAAACCAAAAAAGCCGATATCCCCATCGGCTCTTCTCGTAATACTCGACAATATCTCTTTTTCTGCCTCGCGCTACTTCCTCACTTCCCATCGATTTTGCTCAAGCGCTTTTACTATTGCGATAACGTTTTTTTCAACTTCTCCGTCCGTAAGCGTCCGATCTTCGGCTTGAAATACCAGATGGAACGCCAAACTTCTTTTTCCCTCTTTTCGCATTTTTTCATCTTCAAAATAATCAAAGAGATCAACGTCCGAAAGATTCTCTCCTCCCGCATCCTGCACTACTTGAAGCACGTCGTCCACCCGCGCGTCAGACGGGACAACAAGAGAAATGTCCCGGATGATTGCGGGATACTTCGGAATCGGACGAAACTCGCGCTCCGCATCCGCGTGCTTCCGAAGCGCGTCAAAATTGATCTCAGCGATTGCAATGCGCGAGCGCGATTTTATGTTCTCAAGAATCGCAGGGTGGATCTCTCCGATAACGCCGATTTTCTCTCCGTCGATTCGTATCTCTGCGGCGCGATGCGGATGAAACATTCCGCGCTCCTCTTTTTTCTCGGCGCGCGGGAGCGAATCGTCATACCAATGCTCCGCAATCCCAAGAGAATCGAAAAATCCGTCGAGCGCCCCTTTGAGATTATAAAACCCGCTCTCGCCCTTCGCGTCATTATCCGCAACGGCTACGACAAAGTCTTTATGCTCATCAATGCTCTGGATCCCCGCGCCCTCCATGCGCTTTCGAAAACTTTTTGCAATTCCAAAAATTTTCACAGAATCAAAATTCCGGACGTTTGACGCGGCCAAAACCGCGTATTTTGCCGCGATGCGCGGATGAAGATACATAGTCTCGGAATTTAACGGATTTTCAAGCTCAAGTGCGCGCCCGGGATCAATCGAAAAATCCCGAAGTTCACTCTCGCTCGCAAACTCGTGGAGCAGCGATTCCGAATACCCGTGCGAAGAAAAATAATCCCGAACTGCTGATTCAAACGCGTATTCCTCGTTCTCGCGCCCTACGTGAAGCCCGCCCTCGGGCATTAAAGCGCGTATATTCTCATAGCCGTAAAAGCGCGCGGCTTCCTCAACCAAGTCCTCCTCGATTGAAATATCGCGCCGTGTTGTCGGAACCTCGACAACCCATTGATCTTTTTTTACAACCATTAAAAACCCAAGAGCCGTAAATGTTTTTTTATAAAAATCGGGTTTTATGGTTTCGCCGATAAGACGGTCCGCATACTCCTCACGGAAAAGAATTTTTTTCGGCATTTCTTTTTTCGGATAGATATCGATGAAGTCCCCGTGCGCCACGAATGCGCCCGATTCCTTCAAAAGCACGATGGCGCGCCAAAGTGCATCCTCAGTCCGGTTTGCATCAATCCCCGCGGCGTATATTTTTGAAGCCGCAGAAGAAAAATTAAGCGCGCGGCTCGCGCGGTAAATCCGAACCGGATCAAATACCGCGGCTTGAAGAAAAATTTCTTTTGTTTCTTCGGACACCGCAGAGTTTTCTCCGCCCATGATTCCCGCTAAATCAATGATCCGCTCAGTATCTTCAATGATGATCGCGCCCTCCGGAAGCGTATGCATTGTTCCGTCAAGCGTCTCAAGCTTCTCCCCACTTCTTGCCTCGCGGACACGCATTGTCCGTCCCCGAACTTTCCCGAGATCAAACGCATGCATCGGCTCCCCCATTTCAAGCATCACGTAATTTGTGACGTCAACTACTGCGTTCAAAGGCCGGAATCCGCATGTCACGAGCCGCTCCTGGATCCGCTTCGAAGATGCGCCAACCGCCCTTATCCGAACGGAAACTGCGTTGTAACGTACGGCAAGGTCTTTCGCAGAAATCTCGACTTTCGGTACAATTATGTTATTGCCTTTTTGAATTTTTGACTGCAGTTTTGATTTTTGAATTTTAAATTTTGAATTCGTGATTATTGCAATCTCCCGCGCAAGGCCTAAATGGTTTGCGGCGTCAGAAATCCTATTTGCCGGAATTTTTACATCGAGCGCCCAATCATTCCCGACTTTCTCGATTGACTCGATTTCAAACGCGCGCAACGTCAAAAGCTCCGCAAGTTTTTCCGGAGATTCTTTGAATTCAACAAGTTCTTGCAACCAGTTATAAGAAAATTTCATTTTTTGTCTTCCCTATTTTTCTGCATCTCTTCAAACTGTCTTCTTCCAAAAATAACAGCGACTCGATTCCGCAAAAACGCAAGGAATAAACTGCGCGATAGTTCAATATCTGAATCGTCGCGCCCCTCGCCACCACCCATTCCCTCTTGGTAGGCATTGAACTCTCTTTCGGTAATTGTACCCGCTGAAATCGTCTTCCATGCAAGAAGATCTTCGTCAGTAAGCCGGTTTGGGTCGAATTCTCCGCCAAGAAAATGTGCAGTTTTTATTTCGCCCGTTTTCTCCTTCTCCGCATATTCCCGAATTCCTTGACGGAGTGATTCGATTTCTTTTCGCCGACTTCCTTCGTTTTCTCCTCTTATTTCTTCCATACATTCAAAACTGTTTTAAAAATCTCAAATCACCGGAATGGAACAAACGGATATCCGGAATTTTATATTTCATCATTGCGATCCGGTCAATGCCGAACCCGAACGCAAATCCCTGCCACTCGCCCGGGGCATACCCCGCGGCCCTGAACACGTTCTGGTGCACCATTCCCGCTCCCGCAAGCTCGAGCCATCCCGACTTTTTGCAGATCGAACACCCTTTGCCCTCGCAGGCAACGCAGGAAATATCAACCTCAAATCCGGGCTCAACAAACGGAAAGAAACTCGGCCGCAGGCGCACTGTTATTTTCTTTTTGAATAGCCGCGAGAAAAATTCCTGGATTACGCCCTTGAAATTTGCAATCGAAATTGCGCGGTCAACCACAAGCCCTTCGAGCTGGAAAAATTGGAACTCATGGGATGCGTCGGTTGCCTCATACCGATACGCGCGGCCCGGAACAATGATTTTCAAAGGCGGATTGTGCGACTCCATGAACCGCACCTGCACCGGACTCGTGTGCGTCCGCAAAAGCAACCGATCACTTTTAACTTTTGACTTTTCACTTTTAACTTCGTTTTGGCGAAGCCAAAACGTATCCCACATATCCCGCGCCGGATGGTTTGCGGGGATGTTCAGCGCGTCGAAATTATAATACTCGGTCTCAACCTCCGGTCCCTCGACAACCTCAAACCCCATCGAAGAAAAAATGGAAACAATGTCTTTGATGACGCGCGAGATCGGATGAATATGCCCGCGCGCGTGCCGGATCCCGGGCCGCGTCACATCAATGCGTTCCTTGAAAAGATGAGTGCCTTGGGAAAAAGCTGAGAGCTCTTCCCGTCTTTTGACAACCAATGCTTCAAGCTCGCGGCGGAGTTCATTTGCAGAGGCGCCGGCGCTTTTCCGCTCTCCGTCCGGCATATCCTTGAGCGAGCGCAAAAAAAGTGAAAGAGAACTTTTTCTCCCCAAGATTCGGGTTTCTGCTTCCGCGAGCGCTTCAAGAGCCGTTGATCCCTCAATTGCCGCAATGGCGTTTTTGCGTATCTCACCAAGATTCAGCATACGAACATTGTAGTAAAAAACCGTGAAATAAAAAAGCCCGCTCCCTGCGGGCTAGAATCTTCTTACTCTCACGGCCTGGAGACCCCGCTTCCCATCAATAATATCGGCTATCACCATATCGCCTTCGTGAATGCTCGCCTTGAAAGGATCGAGTATATCGGCTTTGTGAAAGTATACGTCGCCTCGCTCGCCGGATCCGCTGATTCCGGTAAATGCAATGAATCCGAAGTCCCGTTCGCGGCGAAACATCTTTACTCGCCCCGCAATATCATGATGCTTTTCTTCCCCATGAGAACCGCTGGATAACTTTTGAAGGTGCTCGCGCCCCATCCGATCCAATCTGATCCCCGCCATTACTCACTTCCCCCGGCAAGCAAAAATGGTGCCGGAAGCTCGATGCCGCGCCTGACGTTTCGCGCGCAAAACCCAATGGACTTTGCAACGATATCAAGCGTCACGGGATCGCCTTCCTTGAGATGGTGCGCGCCGATAATATGTGCGCTCAAAACAAGAACTCGCTGGCGCCACTCTGCGCCGGGAATCACTCCGCGCGCAACAGTAATGATGCCGCGGCCTCTCTTGGAATCGAATCGTGACACAGACCCGTATTGATCGCGCGCGATCACTCTGGTCTTTGACCCCAATGCAAGCGAAATAAGGTTTTTTGCTTCAACGGAAGAAGGGGACGGCGCGTGGCCCCCGAATCGCCTCGCGCGGGATAAACGTAGACGCAAAAACCTGCTCCGGGATCGCTTCGAACGGTCTTCCATATCGCCTCCGCAAGATATGAACTGTCCTCATAATAAAAAACACCGCGCCATTTGAAAAGACGCGGTGTCAAGATCTATGTATGTGTCGCGCTACGGAAGCGTGCTAAACGACGACTCCGAGCTTATCGCTTCATTTCCCGCAGAATCCTTTGAACTTACCTTATAGTAATACGTCGTGCTTGCACTAAGGGTTGAAAGCAAAAGGTCGTGCGCGCTCACAAGGCTCGCGTTTATTACCGTTGTCGCGGTTGATGTCGCGACCGGAGTTGATGTCGCAAACCATACCTTGCTATCAGCCGCTTCATTCGTAGCCCACGTGATATGCGCGGACGTTGATGCAACGCTTGTTGCGGTAACCCCGGAAATTACCGGCGGAATAATATCTGGCGTTGTGGTCGGAGTCGGAGGCGTCGGTAAACCGCTGCATACCCCCATCCTATCGCCGTGCGCTATGTGCGCGACAAGCGCAGGGATCGCCACGGTAATTGTCTCGTTTGCATATCCCGGCTTATGGCAGAGAGTCACCTTGAATTCTCCCTGCGCTCGTGTCGAAGTTGCGGTTGTTGTCGCAATGGTCGTTGTCCCAAGCCGCCCGAGTTTCTTCAGAAGCCCCGCTGGCAGCGACCGCCCAGCAGATTGCCATTCCTCAAGAAGCGCATTGAGGCGCACTCGCGTCAAAGGCCCAACCTGTCCAATAGAATCGATCCCGTATTTTCGCTGAAATTTCCGAACCGCGTTTTCTGTAAGCGGCCCGAAAAAACCAGTAATAAGTCCTTCTGGATAAATACTGGAATCTTGAGAAAGAATTTCCTGAAGCGCTTCAACTTCTTCTCCGCTCATTCCTCTTCGAAGCTGGAGGCTTAAGAGTTTCCGCGTTTCTTTTATCTCGGACTTCACTTCCTTGGCCGCCTCGCGAAGTTCCTTCTCTTTTGCCTTAAGCTCGTCTTTTTTTACTTCAAGCTCATCAATCTGCCTTTTTAAGCTTTCAATAAGCTCTTTATTCGCCTTTCCTTGCGATGGTGAGTTCTCCGCAAAAACAGCGATAGGCAAGATGGCGCTTCCACCAATCATGCTCATACCGACTACAATGGATACAATTTTTTCTCTCATATGTCAATAAAATAATTAATAATAGCTCTTGAACAAGTATATGCGATAAGACACTGAAATGCGACACCACTTACACACAGCTTCGCACGGCAGCCGGTGCAAGCAGACTTTCCGGGGCCTTCTAATATATCATGGGTTCGCGGTGGAAAATAGTCGTGGTCAATCCCGATTGAAAGAGTACAAGATAGATAATCAGAAAAATTAAAAACCAGAGAAACTCCGCAATCAAAATT
>Ga0209542_10014779_pt1 | contig 13217 bp, 12 predicted proteins | sample RifCSPhighO2_01_FD_184028 | JGI IMG/M metagenome (GOLD analysis project Ga0209542, IMG submission 184028) | Soil microbial communities from Rifle, Colorado - Rifle CSP2_plank highO2_0.1 (SPAdes) (version 2) | ecosystem: Environmental > Terrestrial > Deep subsurface > Rock core/Sediment ... | reverse complement strand
TCAATCGTCTCGTTCAGGAGAAAAACATCCTGCGGCACATAGCCAAGTCGAGCGCGCCAATCGGCAATGGCAATCTCGTCAATCGGCACCCCGTCAAGTTTAATCGCCCCGCCGGTGGGCTGAAACAAGCGCAAAAGCAAATCAAACAGCGTGGTCTTGCCGGCGCCCGAGACGCCAATCAGTCCGACAAACGAACCGCGCCGGATGGCCAGCGAAACATCGTCCAAAACCGGCGGTTCATCCCCGTAAGCAAACCGGACTCGCTCAAAACTTAATTCACGGCTAAAAGAAAATTGACGCCGGCCACCAACCGCCTCGCGCTCTCGCTCGACCGCCTCTTCGTAAGCCAAGGTGTCGCGGAGATAGGGGGCCAAATCGACGATATGCTGGAGATTGTTTTGGACCATTTGAATGTAAGTAAAAATCCGGTAAATCAGATAGACCAGCGCCACCAAAGCGGCAAAGACAAAACCGGGGTAATAATTGTGCACGGCGGCAAAAATCAAAAGAATGTAAAGAACAGAAAACGGCTGAACAAAAACCGAGGCCAGGGCGCTGAAAACGGAAGAACGAATCTGCAATCGTCGGAGCCAAGCAAATTGGTTCTGCCCCTCGCGCCGGAAGGGTTCGGTGACGGCAAAGGCCTTGATGGTTTTAAGACCGATAGTGCTTTCGCCCACCAGGTGAGCCACCTCCTTGTTCATCGTCGCCGTCCGACGCGATAAATCTTTAAGCCGCCGGAGAATCGGCCTCATGGCCACAAAGAAAATGCCGCCGATGACAAAAGTGGCCAAGGTCGCCCACCAGGAAATGTTGATGGCCACCAAAAGATAGACCAGCAAACTCATCCCGAGCGTCAAGGAATCGGCCATCACCTCAAACAATTTGGCGCTCATCCGGACATCGACAATCAACAGGGTCTCGAGGTGACCAAGCCGTTGGCGGAGCAGATGCGACCAGCGAGCGGCCAACATTTTACCGAGTAAAGCGTCGCGCCGCTCCTGTTCGAAATCCGAACGGATGACAATGCGGATGTAAGTGAAGAAGAGTAGGGTCAGGGCTTTAAGAAAAAAGAGCGAGGCAATCAGAATCAAGAAGGTAGCAAGTTTGACCTCAATGTGGAGGGCGGAAAAAAACCAAACAATCGCCTTGGAAACAATGTCGTCGCCGGCGGCGCCGCCTTGATTGAGGAAAGCAAACAAAGGAATCAACGAGTTAATGCCCACTGCTTCAAAGAAACCGCTCAAAAAACCCAAACCGGCCAAAAGGCCGAGCTTGGCCCGGTAGGGGCCGAAGGCGATCCAAAACGGGACGGCTAATTTTTTTAATTTAGACCAGAGAGTCATCGCGGTGTTGATTCGGCTAATTTACTAACTAGGGTGGCGAAGCGGCGGCCGGCGGCGCCGTCGAGCGGACCGAGGAAACGCTCGCGGAGACAAGCTCGGCCGGCCGCCTCCAGTTTGTCATTATCGAGGTATTGACGCAAGGCGGCCAACAATTCCTCGCGCGACTTTACCAAGCGCGTTCCCCCGGTTTGAACAATTTCCAGATAATAATCGCTCTCGTAAGACATCGCGAGCGGTTGCGGTTGGGCTGGCACATTAATTCTCGGCTCGAAGGCGACATTAATCACCGGCTTGTCAAAAGCCACCGCGTCCAAAGTGATGGTGGAGCAAACATTAACCACCACCGTGGCGTGAGCCAAACTGTTGGTAAATCGTTCCAGCGCCGCGACACTGAAATCGCCGTAGTCCTTGAAGCCGGAGGCGGGATTGTTGAGCCGATCAACCACCACTTCGGGCCGACCGGAAAGCGCGACAAATTTTTCTTCATCTTGGGGATAACTGAAGTGGGGCCGAATCAAAAGCGAGGCGTTGGCTAATTCACCACGGGCGATAAAATCGGCGAGCAAGAGAGCGATGTCGGCGTCTTCCGGCACCGACTTGCCTTCCGAAGTGAACAAAATAACTCGCTTCGCCGGATCAAGGCCGAACTCGCAACCAAACCGTTCGCGCGACCAAATGAATTCGGGGTTTCGATAGCCATCAAATTGAGGGATGCCGATAATTTTAACTTGCTTTGGTCGGTAGCGCTGAAAAGTAATCGCTTGGTCAGCCATAAATTGGCTCCAGACCACCAGGGTGTCGGCCTTGGCCCGAAAACCGGCCCGCGAAAGATTGTCCCAACTTTTGGGCATTCCGACCGTTTTGATTCCCTCCCGCCGCGCCGCTTTCAACAAAGCGCCTTCCACATTGGAGGAAATCGAGGTGGAAACGATTAGGCACGGCCGCTCAGCTTTAATCAAGGCGCGGAACTCGCGCACCTTTTGCTTTTGGCCAAAATACAAATCTACCCAACGCAGCCAATCACGAAGAAAAGGCAAACGCGAGAGCGGAATAAAAATCAAGGCGAAGAGCCAATAGCGAACGGCGCTCAAGTCCTCTGGTTTGGTCAGAGCCCGAATCCCGTAACGGAGTTTGAGGGAAATAAACTTGCTCCAAAGCAAATACTTGTGGAGGCCGAGAAAAATGATGTCGGCTCGAGTATGACTGGCGTCCCGAAAATGTTTGAAGCTGACATTGGGATGAGCGAAGGCCCGGCAAAAAACGACATCATTGGCCGCCGGGGTCAGAATGACAATCCGAAAACGCTCCCGCAGAATCCGGAAAAAATCGTTCTGGAGCAAGTTGCGGGCCACCATACTCCGAATGACGGTTAAAAAAATCGTTGGCGGTGGTTGATTGGTCATATTTTTGCGACAATCATTTGCGCTATTTCAGTGGCGGCAAACTGGCCGGAGTCAAACAACCAAGGATCTTGTCCGGAACGCTGGAGGGCCTCGGCCAAACTGGCAGCGTTTTGAGTAACCACGGCGCGCCACTTTTGATGGCTGGTCCCGAGCCGCGCTCGCGGCACCCGTTGCCGCTCGCGCATCCGATTCTCTCGGATTTGGTCCGGCGCGGTAATAAAGATGAAACGAGAAGCGGGGAGGAAACTCCGGACATAGTCGGAGAGAACCGTTGGCGGCTGGACCGTTTCGTAAAGCGAGAGCGCGTATTGGGCCAAACCCTCGTCCAAAATTACCGTTGTCCCAATTCCTCGCCGGCGGGCCTTCTCGGCCACCGCCAGACGCTCGAGCCAAAGTGACAACTTATGTCGCCGCAAAAGATTATTCCGGCCACTTTCTCGCCAGGTCAGTCGTCCGAGACGCCAAAAAGAACGGAGTGAACGAAAAAAATAACCCAGCAAATAGCGGAGTTTCTCCCGTCGACCGGTCACAAAAATATACTCCTTTTTAAGCCGCGAGGCAAGTTCGCGAGCCACCGTCGTTTTGCCGGCGCCGGAGGGGCCAAAAAATTCAATTACCATAATTTTGAGTGAGAAAAGCCATCACCGCCTTGGCGCGTTCACGCCAGTCAAATTGTTTGGCTTCGGCGGCAGCGGCGGCCGCCAGCCGAGCGCCCTCGGCCGGTCGAGCGGCCAGCCAAACAATCTTGGCCGCCAAATCTTCGGCGTCGTCGGGGCGACACAAAACGGCGTTCCGACCATGCTCGAGATAACCGGCGAAACTCGGCAAATCGCTGGCGACCATCGGCACACCGGCGGCCAAGTAGGCAAAAAGTTTGAGCGGCGTAGTGTACTTGGCCGAGCGCTCCTCCCGAGCGGTATTGGGCAAAACTAAAATGTCCGCCGATTTGATGTAAGTCAGAGTTTGGCGGAAAGGCAGATAATCCAAAATCGTTACGCCCGTAAGTTCGTGCTCCGTGACATATTTTAAAACCGCCGCCTTGTTCTCGGGCAAAGCGCCGATGAGCACCAAACGGATGGCGTCCGGCAATTTGGCCGCGCCATCCAGCAGGGTGTAAATCCCCTTCCAGGGGTAAAAGTGGCCGACGAACAAAACCACGGTCGCCTCGCCCAAACCCAAGCTTTGCCAGAGATGACGGTCGCGCGGCGCCTGCTCCATTTCCGTCAAATCCACGCCGTTGGGGATAACGCGATAAGTCCGCGGGTCAACCTCCATGGCTCGATAACGCTCGGCCAACTGACTCGGAACGATAATTTTCTTGGGAATCCGTCGCAGAAAAATCCGGTAAAGCGCGCGGAAAGCGCGCGGCGGCTGATGGTCTTCAAAACAAACTCGGCGGTGGAAAAAAGTGAGAAGGAAAGCCAAAAACAAATCGCGCGAGTAGAAAACCGCCTGCCGCGTCCGGAACGAGCGGCGCCAAACAGCAAGGCCAAAAGAGAACGACTGGAGCCAAAACTTAACCCGACCAAATCGCGTCCACAGATTAAAATCCAACGACGGCAAATGAACCGCTCGGAAATTATTCTTCACTTGATAGTAAGCGAACAAATCGTCAACCAAATGGTTGCGCCGGCGCGGCAACCATAACTCCAAGTTGGCGCCGGCGGCGCCAAGCGCTTCGCACATTTTGACGATTTGCAAACCGTGCGCCCGCTCGGTCGGCAAACGGACATTGGCGACATAAATGATTTTCATTTTCGTTGAACCAGCGCCTTCAGACGCCGATAGGGTCGGACGAGGAAAGGCAGGAGCGTCCGGAAAGCGGCGCGGATTTCGGCGGCGCGCTTTTTCGCCACCAGCCGCCGGATTACCTCGACATCCTCGCCGATAAAACAAATCAGCGAGGCCTGATTGGGAATAAAAACCTTGTCGGCGAACGATTGGAAATCGGCCGGCCGCCACTCTGAAATATGGCGCTCGAAATTATTGCCGTACAACGGCCCCTGAACGCCGGCAATTTTCGGCGTGCTGATTAAAAGGTTCCGGCTGTGCCGACGAAGTTCTTGAAGCAACTTAAGGCCGTCGGCGAGCGGCAAATGTTCAATCATGTCAATCAGGAGCGTCAAATCATAATGAGTCGTCAATTTTGGCGCCACCTCGCGGGCGTCGCCGAGATAAATTTGATTGTAGATGAAAGAATGAAGCGGCGTCAGATAACCGGCGTAGGCCTCAATCCCGTCCACCTGCCGTTGCCATTGCCGATACTCATCGGGAGATTTGCCGGCGCCCACCCAAAGGTCAAGATACTCGCGAGCCAAAACGCCGTATTTGCCAAAACCGACGCCCACATCCAAAAGCCGGAGCGGCTGGAGCCGGATGAGAATTTCGGCAATTTCGTTGATTTGTTGGGAATGACTGCCGGGCATAATCGGACAAAATCGGTCCGTTTATGGTATAGTAAAAAACGCCTTTTGGCAACATTCGTTTATGATCAAACCGACCGTCGCCGTCAATCTGCTCTGGGTCTCCACTCAAGATAAAACCGGCGCTTTTATCTATCTGGTCAACCTGCTGGACCGGCTCTTGCCGCTTGATACAGAGACCAAATTCTGGCTGATTAGTCGCCAGCGCGACGAACGATTTTTGAAGCGGCGTTACGGCCGCTATCCCAATGTCGGATTTTATGTCTGCGACTTCCGCGCCGACCTTTGCCGCCGGCCGCTCCGGGCGCTGGGCAAACTTTGGCGCCGGTGGCGCCACGACGAAGCGGGGCTGGAAAAATCAATCGCTCGCGAATTGAATGAGCTGATGGAGCGCCGGCAAATCAAAAAAATGTTTTTCCCCAATCAGCTGATTTACCCTCGCGGTCTGGCGAGGGTGGAACAGTTCGTTACCATTCTGGATTTGCAACACGAGTATTTGCCGGAAAACTTTTCGGCCAGAGAAATCGCTAACCGGCGTGCCAACTTAAGCCACATCGCCGGCGCCGCCCGCCGGCTCTTGGCGATTTCGGAATATACCAAGCAGACGCTGGTGGAAAAATTGGGATTGCCGGCGGCCAAAATTGTCGTGACGCCGCTCGGCCCCGACGAACAGGCAACCGCGCCCGAAGCCATCAATTTGGCCAAACCATTTTTGTTTTATCCGGCGGCGCTCTGGCCGCACAAAAATCATCAACTGGCGATTGAAGTTCTCCGGCGCCTCGCCGCCAAACATCCGACTCTGCAATTGGTTTTTTCCGGCCTGATTAAAAAACCGAAACTTAAAACCGAACTGGAAAAACTGACCGACGATTACCAACTCACCGATCGTGTCCACTGGCTCGGCTTCGTCTCCGACGCCGCAATTGCTTGGCTTTACCAAAACGCCGCCCTGATGATTTTCCCCTCGCGCTTCGAGGGCTTCGGCATGCCGATTTTGGAGGCCTATCGTCACCACCTGCCGGTCGTCGCCGCCCGCAATACCAGCTTGACCGAAGTCGCCGGCGACGCCGCGCTCCTCTGCGAGACCGACAATATCGCCGCCTTCACCGCGGCGGTTGAGCGAGTGTTGGGTGACAGTCAATCCAGACAAAAAATGATAGTGGCTGGCATCCAACAATTAACCCGCTTCTCTTGGCAACAGACGGCCCAAACTACTCTCGCCGCGATGCTTGACAAATAGTCGGCAGCTGATAGCCTAAAAATGGAAAAGTGTCTAGCACAAGGAGAAGAAAAAATGGTCATATGTTTTAAGGAAAGCTCGTTCCCCGTAAGGTCGCCAGTGTGGTTAAACGAGGAGGTCTACGCCCAAGCCACCGCCGCGCTCATTTTTATGTGCGTCGATATGGTGGTTGTCGACAAGGATCCAAATCGAAAGACCATCTTTCTGGCCAAACGCCGGCGCAAGCCGATGAGCGGTACCTGGTGGTTTATCGGTGGCCGACGCCAAGCTGGCGAAGATATTGTCTCCGGAGCCATCAGATGTTTTAAGCGGGAGGCTGGGCTGATCCTCAACCCGAACCAACTTCACCACCTCGCCGAGTTCGAGTATCAGTTCAGGGACCGCGAACAAAAGCCGCAAGATGTCGGTACGCACACTCGGGCGGACATCTTTGTTGTTGAACTTTCGACCAAGGAACGAGAGCTCATCCGGCTTGACCCGGAGGAATATGGTGGCGAGAAACTGTGCGAGTTCGCTCGCGACGATCTACTAGCGGCCACACATCTTCCAATCCCGCTCATTGAGGCCTACAACCTCATCTTCAATGAAGTGCGGGGACTATCAGCCGACCTCCGACAACAACCTCTCAGGTTCTGACTCGTTCTCTCCGCGAAGTTCCTCGATCGCCAGCTCAAAGGTTTAGGTTGGCGATTTTTTATTGCCCGAACGGCAATTTGTGTTAGGATAACCTCCATCAATGTCCCGCCCTCCGGCCAAAAAACGCGCCCTGATTACCGGTTTGACCGGCCAAGACGGCTCTTACTTGGCCGAGTTTTTGCTGGGCAAAAATTATCAGGTCTTCGGTCTGACTCGCCGCTCAAGCTCAGACCCTTTCGGTCGCCTGCCTCAATTGGTGATTGACCGGAAAATCAAAATCACTTACGGCAACTTGCGCGACTCGGCTTCGCTGGCCCGGGCGCTGGAAATTTCCCGCCCACACGAAATCTACAATCTCGCCGCTCAATCCGATGTCGGCATCTCCTTCCAATGTCCGGAAGAAACGATGGAAATCAATTATCACGGTCTCGGTCGCCTGCTCCACGAGGCCTTGAAAATTGTGCCGAAAGCGAAAATCTATCAGGCCTCCACCAGCGAGATGTTCGGCGACGCGCCGCCGCCGCAGAACGAGCAAACGCCTTTCCAACCGATCAGTCCTTACGCCGAAGCCAAACTCCGAGCCCATTTGGATTATGTCGTCGGCTATCGGGAACGCCACGATCTCTTTATTTGTTCCGGGTTTCTCTTCAACCACGAGTCGCCGCGGCGCGGCAAACATTTCGTCACCCGCAAAATCACCCACTCGCTGGCCAAAATCAAGCATGGTTTGCAAACCGAGTTCGCCTTGGGCAATTTGGAGTCGCGACGGGACTGGGGCTTTGCCGGCGACTATGTTAGAGCGATGTGGCTGATGCTCCAGCAAAAACGACCGGACGATTATGTTATCGCCAGCGGCCAGAGTCACTCGGTTCGAGAGTTTGTGAACTTGGCGGCGCGGGCGGCCGGTTTGCCGCTCCATTGGGAGGGCCGCGGTCTCCGCGAAGTCGGCAAGAACGCGCGAGGTCAAGTGGTGGTGCGGGTGGACAAAAATTTCTACCGGCCGCGAGAGGTTAATCATCTCTGCGGCGACGCCGGTAAAGCCAAACGAGTTTTGGGCTGGCAACCGGAAACCAATTTTGCCCAACTGGTGAAATTGATGACTCGCGCCGACCGCGACCGCGTCCGACTGGAAAGCAAACTAGATGCCGCCAATCGTTAAAAAACTGGCGGCGCTGGTTCTCGGCCAACCACTCATCGCGGCCATCGGTCAAAAGTGGCATCGCCGACAACCGCTGGTTCTGCTTTACCACGGCGTCACCGACCAAACGGCTTTTTCCAAAATCCAAAATTATCACGGCAAATGGGTCGCAGTGGACGCCTTCCGGCGGCAAATCCGCTGGCTGAAAAAACATTTTACTTTGGTGTCGCTCGCGGAGATTGAGCGGCTGGTTCTGGAACGCCGGCCGGCAGCCAAACCGCTCGCCGCCATCACTTTCGACGATGGTTACCGAAACAATTTCCGCTCTGCCTTCCCGATTCTGCAAGCCGAGGCCGTGCCGGCCACTTTCTTTTTGGCCGGCGATTTTGTCCAAAATCGCCGGCCGCTCTGGATTGACCGACTGGAATTTTGCCTCGGCGACAATCTCGCCGCTTACACTCGGGAACGGCAGGAATTGAAAACCGGCGCTGAAGTCGAAAAAGAACGCCGCTTGTCCGAATGGGAAACGACGACCGGCCGTCGGCTGGTTCTGACCGACGACTCGCCCTACGCGCCGCTAAATTGGACGGAAATAAAAATGATGGCCGATGCCGGAATGACTTTCGGCGCCCACACGATGAGTCACCCGATTTTAAGCCGGCTGGACCGGGCGGCCCAAGCCGAAGAAATTTTGGCCAGTAAAAAATTGATTGAAGAACGGCTCGGCGCTTGTCCTCACTTTGCTTATCCGAATGGCCAGCCCGACGACTGGAATCAAGCGACCTTGGAAATAATTAAAGAAGCCGGCTGGCGCGCCGCTTGGACGACGCTCCCGCGGCGAGTGCGTCCCGAGCGCGACGAGCCGCTGACCTTGCCGCGAATCACCATCGCCAATTATCACGACGATTATCGTTTCCGGGCGCTGGTTTCCGGTCTCGTTCCGCGTTAAGATAAAATTGCCAAAATGACGAATCAACAAACGCGAGTTATCGATTATTTCAACGAGCGGCCGGCGGCTTACGCCGCCGCTTATCAAGCCGGAACTTCGGAAGGTCACGCTTTCCGCTCGCGGCAAAAATCACTTTTAAATTTGCTCGGTTCCGGGCCCGGCCGAGTGTTGGACATCGGTTGCGGCCCCGGTGTGATGACGGCGGAAATCGCCACGCGCGGTTGGGAATATTATGGCGTGGACCTTTCGCCGCAAATGATTGCCGTGGCGACGGCCAAATTTGCTAATCGGCCGGGAATTAATTTTGCCGTCGGCGCGGTGGAAAAATTAAATTTCCCCGACCGCCATTTCGACGTCGTGGTGGCGATGGGTCTGGTGGAATATCTGGCCGACGAAGCGGCAGCGCTCCGCGAAATCGGCCGCGTCCTGAAACCCGCCTCGCCGGCAGGCAGGCCCGACGGGATTTTGTTGGTCTCCATCCCCAACTGGTGGAGTCCGGCGCGAATGTGGGATCGCTGGCTCTTAACGCCGCTCGCCCAACTTTGGCGTCACCTCGCGCGCCGCGGGCCGTCCACCAAATTAAAACACCGCGAGTACAAACTCGCGGCCTATCGCCGATTCCTAAGCCGCCACGGCTTCCAAACCATTGATTGGCAGGCCTACAACTTCCGCCTCCTCCCCCGCCCCTTTGATTTTTGGTTCCCCCGCCTCGCCGTCGCCACCGCCAGCTGGCTGGAAAAACATCTCCCTCGCGCCAGCCGCTTCCTCGCCACCGGCCTCAACCTCAAAGTCCGAAAAATCACCTCACTCTAGTCCCTGTGGATATCAGATATCCACAAGTAAGCCGGCAGAGCATTCGATTGACGTCGAATTGGAACTAAACTAACCACCTTTTGCCGATCGGCAGAAGGTGGTCGATTAACACTACTCCAGTCCAAAAAATGAACCCTCAGTCCTTGTGGATATCAGATATCCACGGATTTCGTTTGACAGGTTGTTTGCGTTGTGATAGGGTGAAAAAAGCCCAAACCGTGGTGGTTTGGCGAAAAACAACCGATTGAAAAGGAGGCCTAAAATGGACAAAGAATTCAGGCGGATGCTCGTCGTGGCAGAAGGAATACGTCGGGACGAGAGATATGTGCGGTACATAAAGAGTGTCAGCGACTGGGGCGAGAGTCAGGGCTTATTCACCGGGGAGGAGACGGAAGAGTCACTCGCCTACCGAGCGGAGACCGCCGCGTACATTCTTGAGGTGCATCACGGCAAGACGGTGGGTTCAGTGCTCGATCTCCCGCCTGAAAACAAGCTCGCAATTATCAAGCGCGGAGAGGAAGCGGCCAAAGTGCCGAAACTCAAGGCCATTCTGGAACACGGCGCTCTCCCCGAGGTCGTCCCAACGCTGGAGATGTTGGAACCTCGCGTCAGAGAAACAGTGGACGCCATCGTAGCCAAGGCCCCTGGCAGTCACACCGAGTGGGTGATAAAAAACTTAAAACACTGCCCTCACTGTAAGCTTCTCGTCGTTGACCTTCACGGCTATGTCGGCGGATATGGCTATTCGGTAGACAGCGACTGGTTGACGACTTTTGTCGACGAGGATGGCAACGAGGTCAAACAACACCCCTGCGAAAATTAGCTCCAGTCCCCGACCAACAGCGCCTTACGGAATTCGTAACGAACGAATCAATCCGCAAGGCGCTTTTTATTTGGCAATCGCCGCTAAAATCCGACTCCGATGTTTTTCGTAATCTGTAAAAAATGGCTGGCGATTCGCTCGGGGGTGAGTTGGCGCTCGTAAAGAGCGCGGGCGGAGCGGGAGAGGCGGGCGGATAATTCCGGATTGTTTTTGAGCAGCAAAATTTTGGCGGCGAGGTCGGCGGCGTCGGCGGGTTTGACAAATAAGCAATTCTCGCCGTCGGTGAGGAACTCGCGGTTGCTCGGTGAATCACGCGTGATGTAGGGCAAACCGAGCGCCAGGGCCTCAAAAGTTTTGTTCTGAATCGTTCGTTCCAAGCGCGAGTGGTTGGCAAACTGGCCGAGCATTAAATGACAAGCGAGCATCTGCTGGTGGAGTTCGGTCTCGGGTAAAAACTCAATGATTAACTCAACCTTGCTCAAACGCTCGGTCCGGATTTTATCTTTCACCCAGGCGGTCAGCGGCCCGCGACCGATAATCCGAAAGTTGACGTTTTCATTTTTCAGTAACGCGGCGGCTGACAAAACCGAGGCCACGCCGGTCGCCGGCACCAACCAACCGCGAAAGAGAACGGTAAAAGTGTCCGCTTTTTTAATCGCGGTGTCGGGCGCGAAAACAGCGTCGTCGGCGCCGGCAAACAAGACGGCCATTTTTTTCGGCGGCACTAAAAACTTCCGGCGCAAAAATTTTTTCTGTTGTTCGCTTTCCACCAAAATCAAGTGGGCGGCGTGAAAAGCGAGAAAATCAATCAGCCAGATTAAATAACGCCGCGGCGACCAAGCGCCGTAATCGCCCCGATCCAAAACCGCCCCCTCATACATTGAGTTGCCAGCGTTAAAAATCACCGGTCGGCGCGAGAGCAGTCGGGCGAGCGGCGCCACCAAGTTGCTCAAGTAGCCGACCAGGATAAAATCGTAGGGTTCTTGGAGTGACCGGTGCCGCCGCCAGAGACCAAACCACTTACACCAACCGGCGCTGGAATCAACCACTGAAATTATTTTAACTCCGGCTCGCTTTAAACCTTTAAGCAAGACCGTGTCGCGCGCCCAAGTTGGTTGATAGATGCCGAAATAACAAATGGTCATTGAAGCAAATTATTCTCCTTGAGCACACGGTCAATAAAGTCGCCCATTCCCTTGAGAAAATTTTCGCGCGAAAATTCTTTGAGCGCCAAGGCCTGAACTCGGCCGGTCTCGGCGGCCAAAGCCGCGTCTGATTTGGCCTGAACCGCCGCCACTCGTTTCTCAATTTCCGCCACCGTCAATTCTTCAAGATACATCCCGGCGCCGGTCGGTAAGGTAATGCCGGTGTCGTAACTCAAAAGCGGATAAAGACCGGCCTGGAGAATAGTGACCACGGCGGTGGAAATTGACTCGGTGGCGCTGGGCGCCAGATAAGCAAAACAACGCTTGAGAATAGCGTTGAATTCCTCGCTCCCGGGATTTAGATAGCCGTGAAAAATGATGTTCGGCGTTTCAAACAATTCCCGCCGGTAGAGTCGGGCGAAGTCGAGTTCTTGGTCGGCCAAACCAATCACATTCAGCCGCCACTCCGGATGTTTGGCGAAGGCCTCCAAGGCGAGGTCCAAACCCTTGCGCACCGCGCCATTGCCGAAAAACCAGAGCCACTCTTTCTCCGGCGGCACCAGGGCCGTGGCCGGTTTGACATAAGAAAGGGGCGAACCGGAAACGGTAATCCGGGTGATTTTGGGGTGGAAAGCGGCGGGGAAAGTGTTCTGGATGTAGTCGTTGCCGAACAAAACGCAATAGTCAACCAGTTCCATCAGCGGCTCAAACATCCGCTCGTGCGGCTCCTGCCGCTTGGGGAAGTAAAGCGCGCCCGGGCACCGTTTTTGGAGTTCTTTAATCCGATTGATTTCGGCAGCGTTGTTGTAATCAATGGCGCTAACCACCGAGTGCCAGATTTTGACCACTTTTTCCGGCTTAGGCATCGCCGCCACCAGACGATAAAGTTCGGCGGTGCAGGCGAAGACGATGTCGTAATTTTCCCGCGGGACGAAGGAGCGGTTGGTGTAATGAATGCAATCGACGATAAAGCCGCGGCGGTTGAACATCCGGATAATCTGATTGCTTTCCCACGGACCGGTGTGGTAAGCAAACATCGGATGATTGCTCGGCAAACCGGCCGAGGTCAGAGCGTAACTTAACAAAACTCGACCGCGAATCGGGCCGCGCTTCGGCTTCAGAGTCACGCACTTAAAATACTGCCGTTGCCAGCGAAACGGCAAGCGGTGGCGATGACGATAAAGAAACGGCCCTAAGATTTTTTTCAGTTTCCTCATCTCAATTTTGGCCTTTGCGGGCCACAACCAAGTAACCCAGTGGGTACTCGGTTCCAGTGTATTTCTTCCCCAGCCAAAAAGCCA
>Ga0209542_10014778_pt1 | contig 13217 bp, 17 predicted proteins | sample RifCSPhighO2_01_FD_184028 | JGI IMG/M metagenome (GOLD analysis project Ga0209542, IMG submission 184028) | Soil microbial communities from Rifle, Colorado - Rifle CSP2_plank highO2_0.1 (SPAdes) (version 2) | ecosystem: Environmental > Terrestrial > Deep subsurface > Rock core/Sediment ... | reverse complement strand
TGTTGGATTAAAAATAGGAAGAGTTAATGGAAATGATGAAGATCAATATTCTCTTGCAGGTAATATTTTAAATGGAAAATGTTACGGTTCTGGAGCTACTAATATTTTAATTTATGATGCAGCTGCAAAACCAAGAACTGTTCCTTTTGGTGAAGGACATTTTAAATTAAATAATGGTACACTAGAAATTTCAGAAATAAAATCACAAGGAAAAGATATACAGCATTATGGACCATTCTCAGAAGGATTCGACCAAATAGAAAAAATATTATTAACATTAGAAGGTGTTAGAGAAGTTAAATGGATTGAAAGTTAAATTAATTTATCTTCCAGCTCTTAATTCATCCAAGAATCTCTTTAAAGTCTTAGGAACATATTCAACCTGAGTTTTCAAAATATTAGCAGTCTTTCTCAATAATTCTTCATCACTACCAATTTCCTCAACTTTAGAAACTAATTCAAGATCACTCTTCTCAAACTTCTTTTTCTTAACAACCTTCTTCCATTTCTCAAACAATTCATTAGACCTAGAAGGAACTAATTCTTTTTTAACATTTAAAATCTTAGCACATTCATCTAATAATCTCGAATCTTTATTCATTATTTCCTTAACCTTAGCACCAGCAATAAATTCTAATCTAACTATAGCATCAGAAATCTTAGTAGTCTTCAAAATCTTAATCTCCCCAATTTCAGAAGTATTCAAAACATGTGTACCACCACAACACTCAACATCTACATTTTCAATATTAACAATTCTTAATTTACTACCAGGAACCGCACCACCTTGATAAATACTCATACCGTACCTTCTTTCAGCTTCATCCCTATCCATAAAACTTAAATTAACATTAATCCTTTTCTTAATAATCCTATTAGCTTCATCCTCAATCAATTTCAATTCTTCATCAGATATAGTCTTATAATGCGTAATATCTAATGTAGCTTTCTCAGTAGTCTTCTTAGCACCAGCTTGATTAATATGATTACCTAAAATCTTCTTAGCAGCAGAATTAACTACATGTGTAGCTGTATGATGGAAAGCCAACTGCAATCTTCTAGTAACATCAATCTTACCATCAACTATTTGCCCAACTTTAAATTTAGGTTTATCTTTTAATTTATGTATAACAACATTATCTTGTTTAAACACATCAACCACTTCATAATTTTCAATTTTACCTAAATCATGCAACTGCCCACCACTTGTAGGATAAAATAAACTTTTATCTAAAACTACATAATTACCAATAACTTTCAAAACTTTCCCGCTAAATTCACTTGTCCTATAATTATCAAAATATAATCTCTTAGTCTCAGGAATATCCCCAATATCAACTTTAACTTCTTTTTCAGTAGCATGTTCTTGTTCTTGTTTTTTATGACTTTCATTTACTAAAGAATAAAAATTATCAGGAATCTTAACTCGTTTCCCAACTTTCATAGCTTCAGTCTGTATCAATTCAGGTGAAATACCTTGACTATCATACAACTCAATTAATTTCTTAGTATTAACTTCTTCAGTTACAATTCTAGGAATTAACTGACTAATTTTTTGTTTAGTAGCATTATATTTTTCTTCTTCATACTCAATTATTTCTTTAACTTCCTTCAAATTAATACTTAATTCAGGAAATAAAGGCTTAAGATAATCAGCATGCCATTTACAAACTTCACTAAATTTAACATTCAAATTATATTTGTCAATAAAAGATAAAGATCTACGTAATAAAACTCTAAGATTATATCCACCACCAGTATTAGAAGGTAAAGCACCATCAGTTAAAGCAATAAGTAAAGCTCTAGAATGTTCAGCAACAGAATATAATCCAGCCAAAGGCATAATTTTACCTCTCAATTCATTTACAGGAACTTTAATTTTATCTGCAACTCTCTTCCAAGCTTGTTCAATATCACTTACTTCATCAGTATTAAGATAAGAAGCATAAGGTAAAAACTTACTAACTAATTCTTGATCAACTTTTAACCCAGAAAGTTTATACATCTTACTACAAACAGTAGGGAAAGTACTTTCATATGCAGTATTCGTACCTTGACTAAACCACGTATTTCTTTCTAATCCCATCCCCATATCCAAAGTTTTTAATTTCAAATCTTTGTATCCATTACCATTAACTTCATACTGCATGTAAACTTGATTTGCTAATTCTAATCCACCAGAAAATATTTCAATAGCAGGTCCAAATTTACCAGACCCAGCCCAAACTTCTTCATGCAATGTAATATCTTTCAAATCAATTTTCAATCCTTTCAGATACCAATCAAACAAATGCATCAGATAATCATTCGGTTTGTAATCTTTAGGTTTCTCAAATCTATGTTGTCCAACCATAACAAATGCACTGTAATGTGAATTAGTAATACCAACATTGTCAATATCATTAAATCTTAAACAGAATTGTGGAACAACCAAAGGATTTGCAGGAGGTTTAATTTCTCCACTAAGAACATACGGAATAAAATCATCAATTGAAGCTTCAACAAAATAAATATCATTTCTCCATCTTGCAGTAACAGGATATCTTTTGATCGGAGTGTACCCATGCCTTTTTAAAATAGTAGAAAATTTATTCCAAGTTTCAATATAATCAAATTTATTTTTAGCAATCTCTTTACCAATAAAACTAAACCCACCAGAACATCCAGAATCACCACAAACTGTCCTATTCTTTTGAACATTCCAGAAAAATCGTCCACAAGACTTACATTTATTTCTCGTATACCCTAAAGATTTAATAAATTTAACAGGATAATATTTATCAGGATTTTTTTGATATTCAGGTTCGTACTTCTTTTTAATCTCTTTTGGTGTTAACATCAAATAAAGAAATAAATTCTAGTTATTTAAATCTTATCACAAATGTAAATTCTCTAATTTAGCCCTAATTTCATCAATTTCGGATTCAATTTGAGTTCTAGCTTTTCTAGGAACCTCAATAGTATTAGGTTTAGTTTTTTCTTTAACTTCTTGCTTAATTTTCTTCTGTTCTTTTACACTAACTTCAATTTCAGGTAACTCTTGAAAATCTAATTGTTGTACTAAAGTATTAATTTCTCCAATCAAAGTTTTAAACTTAGAAATTAAATTATTCTTTTCTTTTCTCAATGATCTCAATCTTTCATAAAACTGAATAAGTTCCATACATTTCAAACTACTTTCTAACAAATCTTTTCTAAGGACTTCACTTTTTTTAATTTGAACATGTACTTGACTTTTTACTTCTGCCATCAGAAATTAAACCTCAAACAAACCTTTGTCAATCTTTAACATCTTAGTTTTAATATCACTTAATTCTTTTTCCCAATGTAAAAGTTCTGCTTCTTCAGTTCTTCTAATACCATGAATCTTTCTTAAAATACCTTCAGCATCATTTACTCTTTCTTTAATATCTTTAATTGTTCTCAAAGCTTCTTTGTATTTTTCAATTTTAACAAAAATAGGTTTATCATCCATCATAGAAACAGATCTAACATCTTCTACTCTTGGTGAACTATTATATCTAGTCTCATTTAATCTAGGAAACATTGGTTTCTTAGGTTCATCTAATCTTGGTAATTCAATAGGTTTAGATCTAGCCATTGGTTGATCTTTTATTTGTTCTTCGTATGTCGGTAAATCATGACTAGAATCAAAATCCAAATCGGGAATATCTGGTAACCTAGGAAGTCTAGGTAATTCAGTTTGTTTCTTTTTTGAAAATAACCCCACTGTAATATCACCTCTGTGTTTTATAAATAAGAACTAAACATATTCTTAAACCTTTGTTGTTCTTTATACATAGTAAATTTTATAAACTAAACTTTACTTAATCAAATACATGTTTTCCTTCGAAATGAAATTTAATATTGAAATTCCAATTCATTTGGATGAAAGTGATAGAGTATCAAGGCTAGAAGATGACCTTAAAACTATTTTTTATACATTAAAAGTAATTCCTGAACAAGATAGACCTAATATAAAAGTAACTGATGGGGCTGGAACAATCCATAGATACGAATCATGGGAGCAGGTTAAAAAAATCTATGAAAATGATGGTAAAATAGGTTTATCATATATCGGTGATACGCCCTTCTAATTTAAAATCAAAAAGTTTAAATAAGTGAGCTCACTTAGTAAGGTTATGACTAATATTACACTATCAATAGACAATAAAATCTATAATAAAATGAAGGAATTTTCAGAAATTAAGTGGAGCGACTTTGTTAGAAAAGCTATTCAAGATAGAATTGAAAAATTAGAGAAATTAGAAAAATCTCTCAATAAAGAAAGCATATTAACAATGTTAGCATCTGAAGAAGTATTAAAGAAAGATTGGGATAATGAACTTGATGAAAGGTGGAATAATGTATGAACAATTTGAGATTGTAATTATACCTTTTCCATATTCTGATTTAACAGGAAGCAAAAAAAGACCAGCACTAATAATTTCAAATGAAAACTTAAATAAAACCCAAGATAGAATCTGTTGTCTAATTACAAGTAATATTCATAAAGATGACCTTAAAATTACGAAAACAGATTTAGAAGAAGGATCTTTACCATTTTCTAGTGCAATACGGCCACATAGATTATTTACTATAAATGAGCAAATTATAGAAAAAAAGATTTGTAAAATAAATAAAAAACTTCATGAGCAACTTATTAAGAAAATAAACTCTTATCTAAACTAAAATCAATTATTTCTTGTTCCAACCTTCAAAATGAATAGTAGGATCATTTCTGTCATAAACTTCTTTTACTAAATACAAACCCTCAGTAACAATTTGTTCTTCACTTTGATATGATCTTATTTTATGTATAGCTTCAATCATAACAATACTTGCTAATGGTCTAGATAAATTTCCATTACCAGTAGTCTCACATAAAGGCATTTCACCATCAAACCAATAAACTCGTTGACCTTTTTTCAAGAATGGATAAATTTCACCTATTTCTAAATTTTCAGGAATACATTCTTCTAAAGTTCTTCTTCCTTCATCATACTCAGAAATATTTCTTAAAGCTAAATCAGGATTAAATTCAACTTGAATTCCCATTTTATTTTAATTGTAATTTTTTCTTCCAGGAGAAATAAGAAACAAACATAACTGCTAAAAATATCAAAGGTGAAATTACAGCACTAATAGGACTCATAGTGAAAGCAAATGAAGCAGAAGCTCCAAGTATATCAAAAGTAAAACCAGCATAAGCCCATTCTTTTAAAGTTCTATATTTATCTTGTAACAATGCAATTGAACCTAAAACCTTAGCCACTCCTAATATTACCAAAACATAAGAAGCATATCCTAATCCTTTCATAAGCTCTACTCCAGGTTCAGTTTGCATAATACTAGTAATTCCTGAAAATAAGTTCGCTAAAACAAATAAAATTGTAGATACCCAATAAATAATCTTAATTGTCTTTGGTTTCATAAGATTTACTCATAAAACTCAATTTAATAAAATTTCGGTTTATCAGTATAGGTTTTGACTATTTTCCGAAAGGTTTTTAAAATTTCGCTACCATTTAATGCTAATCTATGAATGTCCCAGATAAAGTCATTGAAAGCATAATTCTAGAGATAGGTAATCTGAATTTACTACCTTTAGTGAATATTCTTAAGGATAAGGATAATGTTAGTGAGTTTAAACTCGCTGAAAAGCTTAATACTACAGTAAATATAGTTAGAAATCTACTTTACAGACTTCAAGAATTTAATTTAGTTTCATTTACAAGAAAAAAAGATAAGAAAAAAGGTTGGTTCATTTATTTCTGGACATTAGATAAAAAGAAATTCTTCCAATTAGGCGTATCATTAAAAGTAAATCATACTGGTACATTAACAAAAAGACTAGATCGAGAAAAAAACCAAATGTTCTACATTTGTGAAGATAAATGTGTTAGATTAGACAGTACATCTGCAATAGAACATAGTTATAGTTGTCCAGAATGTGGTAAACTTATAGTTGAAAAAAACAATTCAAGAGAAGTAACTATGATTGAAAAGAAAATGAAAGAATTAGAGTCAGAAATTCAAGAAATAAATGTTCTATTAGCTGTAATTAAAGAGAAAGAAGATAGACCAATAAGAAAAGCAAAAAAAGCTAAAGAAAAAGAAGAAAAGGAAGCAAAAGAAGCCAAAGAAAGGAAATTAATTAAGAAAACAAAAAAAGTCAAAACACCAACTAAGAAAGTAAAAGTTGCTCCGAAAGAATAATTAAAATATCATAGCAATTAAATTTCTAAACACACTAAACCCATCTAAAGGTGGGATAGGTAACATATTAAATATGAATAAGAAAATATTAATCTGTTTAGTCAAACCCCAAAAAATAGTTTGATTTCTATTTAACTTCTTTTTATCTAACATAAATTTTGCAATACCAAATAAAACCAAATTAGTTAAAGGTCCTGATAAAGATATTAAGAAATGTGCAAAATTACTTCCCATACCTTGTATCAGAACATAACCAGGAGCAATTAATAAAATTGGAGAATTAACCAATTTCAATACTAAAGCAATACCTAATCCAGCCCAAAAAACTTCAAATTTTGCAGCTAATCCAAAACCTAATGCAACAAATTTATGTGCTAATTCATGTAAAACAATCGCAGGTGCACTAACATACAACGCAAGTTTAAATTCTTCCCAATCAAACCTCTTTCTTCCATAAGTTTCAGGAGTTCTTACTAATCCTGTAAAAATATAACCAACTACTAAACTCATAATTATTAAGTAGAATATCTCAGTTAATGTAATCAAAACCATACCAATAACAAAGTCAATTTACCTTTTAAATTTTCCTTTAAGTTTAAATACACAGAAAAACTAAGAAATATAGATGAAATCAGTATTAGAAAGAATTAAACCAAAAAAAGAAGAATTAGTAAAGATCAAAGAAATTCTAAAGTATCTTAATTCTAAAATTAAAATCAAAGATGCAAAATTAGAACTTGGTGGTTCAGGTGCAAAAAACACTAACCTTTCAGGTTCACATGATGTAGATATTTTCATTAAATTTAATTACAATCAATTTAAAGACCAAGACATTTCAAAAATTCTAGAAAAAAATATTAAACATTTAAAACCAACCAAACTTCACGGTTCAAGAGATTACTTCCAATTAAAATATAACAGTTACCTTATAGAATTAGTCCCAATTTTAGAAATAACAAAATCATCACAAGCAAAAAACATCACAGATATTTCACCATTACACACTAAATATGTAAAAAAACATTCCAAATTAGTGGACCAAATTAGATTAACCAAAGCATTTGCAAAAGCACAAGATTGTTACGGTGCAGAATCATACATCAGAGGTTTCTCAGGTTATGTATTAGAAATATTAACCATCCATTATGGTTCGTTCAAAAATTTAGTTAAAAATGTAGCAAAATGGAGATCAAAAGTAATAATCGATCCAACAAAAACATACAAGAATCCATTAATTGAAATGAATGCATCAAAAACAGAATCTCCATTGATTTTAATTGATCCAGTAGATAAAACCAGAAATACAGCAGCAGCACTATCAATAGACAAATTCAATTTAATAATTAAATCAGCACAGAAATATCAACAAAATCCATCAGAAAAATTCTTCATTCAAAAAGAAAAAATAATCCCCAAAAATTCATACATTTTAGAAGCAATACCATTACAAGGAAAAGAAGATGTAATAGGTGCAAAATTAGTAAAAATTTTAAATTATATTAAGAAACAATCAGAATTAGAAGGCTACAAAATTACAACTTCAGATTGGTCTTGGAAAGAAAAAGCCAAATTCTGGTTCAAAGTCAAATCAGATAGATTAGAACAATTTAGAATCAGGAAAGGTCCTTTTAAAGATGATTTAAAAAATGTTCAAAGGTTTAGAAAAGCTAACAAAAAAATTTATCTTAAAGGAAAAAATTACTATGCCAAAATACCTCGAAAGCACAAGAATTATTCAGAATTCATTCAAAATTTAATTAAAGATCCAAATATTAAAGATAATGTTAAGTCAATTAAAATAGTCTAAGAAAATTTAAGAAATTCCCAAATATTGTCCAAATTTATTTTTAATAGTATCAACTAAGACAATTAAACCAGTTTGATCCAATCGTCTATCGATAGACATAACATCATCATCTTCAACAGCTAAAAATTCAAGGCTTGCAATTCCACAAAGATCATTAGCACAAAATCTCTTTGGAACTAAATAAGTAGTTTTAATTTCTTTTCTCCCAGTATCAATATTTTCATCAGCAGTTATAATAATACCTCGTTTTCCTAAATTTAAACTTAAAACTTCCCTTTCTTTATAATGATCAATAGAAGCTTGCCTATAATCTAAAATTAAATTTCCATTATTTCCCTTAATAGTAGGTTTTCTCAATCCTGTTGATTTAGCATCAATCCTTAGAGAATCAATTAATTGGTAACACGCATCTTGTAACATTAGACAAAAATCAATTATTTAGATTTAAATTCTTTTTGACAGATTATCAGTATACATATACACTACTCCAAAGTACTAACAATCCAAAACCTTTATAAATTACATATCAACAGATTTACTTAATGACTAAACAAACTCATTACCCGATAGCTGAATTTGAAATAGGTAGTGGAGATCCTGCTGGAAGAAATACTGTTTATAGAATATTACAAAGCCATTTTGAGCATGCAGGATTAGATATAACTCTTAAAAGAGAAGGTCAAAAAACAATTATAGTTGCACTAGCACCTTATGTAGATAAAGTGGTTAGAAGTCTTAAAACATTTGCTGAAAAACCTAAAACTCAAACTGGAATTCCTCTTACTCTTAAAATTTATGAATCAGGAGATCAAACAGATACTTTAAAAGATTTAGAAGGTAAACACGTAGAATTACAATCTCAATATTCAAAATTAGAAAGTGAAAATAGGACCCTTTTAGGTATAGCTTTTGATTACCAAAGGGATAATAAAGGTTTAAAAGACCAATTAGAAGAAGCCCAATTAGAATTAGAAATTGCTAGAGAAAGATTAGCACAATTAGAATCACCGTTAGAAAAAGAAGTTTCTATTCAAGAACCTAAAGAAGAATTAGAACCTTTAGGTGATTATCTTGCTTCAAGATTAGTTTCTATAGGTTGTAATTTAAATGAATTTACAAAAGATCATGGTCTAAACTATAGTACAGTTCGTAATATTATTACTGAAGGTACTAAACCTAGAGGCCAAACTTTAGCAAAATTAGCTCAAGCTTTAAACGTAGATATTGAAGAATTAAAAAGAAGATTATAATTTAACTTCCATAATATTTAAATAAAGCAATAAACCTCAAATTAAAAGATGTCTAAAAAGACCCAAGAAGGTATAACAGTCTCAAAAGATCAAGATTTTTCAGAATGGTATACCCAAATAACCCAGAAATGTGAAATTGTTGATAAAAGAATCCCTAATTCTAAAGGTTTCTATGGATATCCAGATTGGGGTTCAAGAATTCTATCATTATTAGAACAATTATATCAAAAAGAATTAGATCAAACAGGTCATTTACCTATAAGAACACCAACATTAATTCCTGAAACATTATTAAAATTAGAACAAGAACATGCTCAAGGTTTTGTACCTGAAGGTTGGTTAGTAACTCAAGGTAGAAATAATAAAAAATTAAATGTTAAAAAATTATTAAGACCTACAGGTGAAACGATAATTTATCCATTATATCATTATTGGGTTAGATCACATCAAGATCTACCATTAAAAAGATATGAGGTTACTTCATCTTACAGAGCAGAACCGGATAATGCAATTTTTCCATTACTAAGATCTCATCAATTTTATTGGATAGAAGCTCACGATGTTCAAGCAACAAATGAACAAGCAGATCAACAAATAAAAGAAGACATGCATATTTTCGAAAGTGTAACATGGAAAGAATTATCTTTACCTTTCTTTTTATTCAAACGTCCTGAATGGGATAAATTTGCAGGTGCAGATTATACTTGTGCATATGATACACCATTACCTGATAAAAAAGTATTACAAATTGGAACAACACATAACTTAGGACAACATTTTTCAAAACCATTCAAAATAAAATTCATTGATGAAAAAGCACATGAAGGTTATACATATCAAACTTGTTTCGGTATGGGTATAAGTAGAATTTTAGGAGCAATAATTGCAATCCATGGTGATAATCAAGGTTTAGTATTACCTCCACCAATTGCACCAGTTCAAGTAATAATAACACCAATCTTAGTTAAAGGTGAAGATAAAAAAATCTTAGCTAAAGTTAAAGAATTAGAAACAAAACTAAGTGAATCTGGAATTCGAGTTCACTCAGATACTTCAGCAAAAACACCAGGATGGAAATTCAATCACTGGGAAATGAAAGGTGTTCCTATTAGATTAGAAATAGGTCCAAATGAACTAAAATCAAAAAAATTAATTCTTGTAAAGAGAACTACTAAAGAAAAATTAACAGTTGCAGAATCAAAAATAGTAGATTCAGTAAAAGAAACTTTAGACAAAATTCAAAAAGAATTATTAGCTAAGTCTAAAAAATTAATCAGTATAGAAGAAGCTAAATCATTAGATGATGTACACAAATTATTCAAAGAAGGGAGTACATTTATAGAAATACTATTTTGTAGCCAAGTTAAATGTGCTGAAAAATTAAAAGAAAAAAATATCAAAGTTCGCGGTATACAATTATTCCAGAACAAAGAATCAACAGTAACTGAAAGTGAAGAAACAGCAAATAACAAAGCAAAAAATCAGAAATGTATTATCTGTAGTAAAGCTGCTAAACAATCTGTAATTTTAGCAAAACAGTATTAGTAAGTCAATTCTTCTTTTGTATATTTATAGATTAAAAATATTATAACAAATACAAATAATATTCCCATAACAGAAAAGAATGAAGACATTGCAGTAGTACTCTGATCTTTTACTATTTTCCCAGTAAAATCCCCTTGTGTTACAAATACACTTAATAGAAGTAATGCAAATGCAGATAAAATAATTTTTCTTTCATTCATTAATCTTATTATATTTTCAATATTTATAAAATTACCTATCTATATAACTTGTTAAGACTCCCACAATTCTTTTCATTAATTCTTTAGGTAACTCAGAACTAGCATAAACATTAATACTTCGTTGTTCATTTTGATCTATCCAAGGAAATAGAAATATTATCTCTGCATCGTCTTCAAAACCAATTCTAGATACAGGTAAAATCCCAAATATTTTAGCAAACCAAGAATAACCATCTCTCGTCTTAATCCCAAAATCACATTTAAGATTTACACAATTAGCCATACGTTCTAATTTAGAAACATTAGGTTGATTTTTTAAAAAAGCTTCAGTTAATCCATTAATTATTTCATCATCTAAATATTGGACTGGAAAACCTTCTAAGCTAATTTGTTTAATAGTATAATTCATAAATCTGATCTGAAAATCCAATTTATAAGAATTTATATCTCAAATCCATAACGTCCATACATAGGTGTAAACAAAAAAGGTCCTAGAAATTCTAATTCTAACCTTCCATTACCTAGTTTAGTTGCTTTAATCATAATTTGCTCATCCTTACTACCAACAGGACCAATAATAATTCCACCAATTTTCAATTGATCAAGTAAAGGTTGAGGAAATTCTTTACAAGCTGCAGTTATAATTATTTTATCAAATTCACCTTCTTTTTCAAATCCACGAGAACCATCAGCTTCATACACATCAACATTCTTAATCTTAGCTTTCTTCAAATTAGTCCTAGCAAACCCAACTAATTCAGGTATAACTTCAGTACTAACAACTTTTCCAGAACCAGCTAATTTAGCTAATATTGCCGCTTGATATCCAGATCCAGTACCAACTTCAAATATTTTCTCTCCATCTTTAATTTCTAAAGCCGCAGTCATAATCATAACAGTTGTAGGTTGAGAAATTGTTTTTCCTCTCAATAAAGGTAGAGGAGCATCTAAATACGCTTTATTCTTAAAAGTTTCAGGAATAAAATCTTCCCTTTTCACTTCAGTAAAAGCTTTTACTTCTTCATCCCTAAAATTAAAATATTGCTTCCAGAAATTAATAAGACCTAGTTTTGTAGATGCCATACCATCTATAAGACATTTACATTTATAACTCTTTTGCTCTAAAATATATTTCTCAGTATAAGTTAATGGAACAAAAAACAACTAGCTACTTCCAATTAGTGATTGACTTTTGTCATTTAATTATGAGTAAATCTAAATTTCAATTTATCTTTTTTCTTTTCATCAAGAATACAGAAACCAAATCTAACAAATTGTACAATAGAACCAACTTTCAATTTCCCCAAAGCAGTTTCACCAAATCCTTTAACTACACTCGCATCATCCATTACAACTTCAACTTTCACACAATCCTTTACAGGAACCCAGTGTATCATAGCAGTTTTTACTGACGCATCATAATCAAGTGAAACAAATTTATTATCTTTGAAATTAAACAAATGAATTAATCTATAATCTTGTCCTTTTTTAATCTCATCACTTACATAAAATTCTTCATTCGTACTCAAAATTCTAGAACCACCTTCAAGATTATCAGGATGTATCAAAACTTTAGTTTTTAATTTAGGTGCACCATTAATCTTAATTTTTTTAGGATCTTTAACAAAGAAATATCTTCCAGCTTCTTTATCAATTATATCTCTATTTAATGAATTTAAACTATCTATAGAAACTTGAACATCATTTCTTCCAATTCCCAAATCTTTAATAAATTGAATCAAAGCTTCAGGTTTAAACCCTCTTTTTCTAAAAGAAATAACTGTACTTAACCTAGGATCATCCCAACCTTGTAATTCTCCAGTTGCAAGTTTTTCCTTAATTTCAGTTTTACTCTTAGTACCTTTCAAAATTAATTTTCCCTGATAAATAGTTGTAGGATATTTCCACCCAAAATATTTGTAAATATATCCTTGCCTATCATCAGAAATTCTAAGATCAATACCTCTAACAATATGTGTAACATTAAATTCTTTATCATCAATTGCAGATGCAAAATTAAGCAAAGGCCAAACTCTACTTTTTTTATCTAAAGGGTGTTTAGATTTTTGGATAATTCTAAATCCGGGCCAATCCCTAACTGCTGGATCAGGATTTTCCAAATCAGTTTTAACTCTGTAAACAGCTTCACCTTCTTTGTATTTCTTGAACATCATCTCCCATCTTTGATTTTGAGTA
>Ga0209542_10014777_pt1 | contig 13218 bp, 11 predicted proteins | sample RifCSPhighO2_01_FD_184028 | JGI IMG/M metagenome (GOLD analysis project Ga0209542, IMG submission 184028) | Soil microbial communities from Rifle, Colorado - Rifle CSP2_plank highO2_0.1 (SPAdes) (version 2) | ecosystem: Environmental > Terrestrial > Deep subsurface > Rock core/Sediment ... | reverse complement strand
CCGCACGGCATTTTTGTTCAAGCGGTCAAGGATAGAAGCGAAGCTTCTTTCAAAAGACGCGCCCATTCTGTCTAGTTTGTTTATGAAGCACACGCGAGGCACATGATATTTGTCCGCCTGCCTCCAGACCGTCTCTGATTGCGGCTCCACTCCCGCCACTCCGTCAAACACCACTACTCCGCCGTCTAAGACCTTGAGCGAGCGCTCCACTTCCACCGTGAAATCCACATGGCCTGGAGTGTCTATAATATTGAAGCGGTGCATTTTGGTGAGATCGCTGCTATTTTCTCTTGCCATATATGTCGGATTCCAAAAGCAGGTGATGGCGGCGGCTGTGATGGTGATGCCTCGCTCCTTCTCTTGCTCCATCCAGTCGGTGATAGCTTCGCCCTCGTGCACCTCTCCTATCTTGTGGCTCTGCCCCGTGTAATACAAAATGCGCTCGCTCGTCGTCGTCTTGCCGGCGTCAATGTGGGCGATGATTCCAAAGTTTCTGACTTTTTCTAGAGGATAATCTCTTTGCATAAATTTTGATAAACAAAAACGAAGCAGGGCTTCGTAGGCAACAGAATACAGGATTGTATGATTTTTAGCAAATTGACAAAAATGCAAATAAAGATAGCATTCCTAAGAACTTAAACCCAAACTTCAACCTAAAAACACAATGAAAATGGGCGACTTTGTTATTTATGACAATCCTGAGAGTGGTAATCCGCTTGATCACAACCTCTTCACCGTCACCATCAGACAGATGACTGATAACAGGGTAATGATTGAGTATGGGAGCACGGTCAAAATTGTGCCCCAGATGCATTTGCAATCAATCAAGGTTGACAAGAGATACCCTATCCAATTTCCAAACCCGCCAAAATGGCGCGGAAGGATCAACATCGCAGGATTCTGCTCTATACCGATTTATTGGTGGCGTCGCGTCTGTAAAAGACAGACAATCTCGCCCGTCAATGCTACATAAACAAAATCCCTGTAAGATAGCGTAAGCTACATCTCACGGGGCTTTTTTTACATAACATTTTAATATCTTGGCTTTTTGCAATAAAAAAAACACCGCACGAAGTAATCGCCGGTGCGTCAAACAATTGAGGCTAATTCAGCACTCGGGGCTGTAATCGTGGGGCGGCTCCCCGACAGGCCTTTTGATCCAGAGTTGGACCACATGATCCCACGAGTCGTAGGATCCCCGGAGCCCCGCCTGGATTGCTCTCTCCGGAAAAAGAAAAAGAGCGTCAAACTGAAGGGGGCGCCAATATTCCTTCAAAGCCCTGTCGATGTCGTCCTGAGTGAGTATGTCGCGAGCCATGCCGCGAACAGTAATCCATGCACTCGTTGGCACGAAATCAGCCGTAAGCTTGGACCTCCGAGCTTTGTGAAGATTGTGAATACGGCTTTCTGGATCGAGCACAGCGACAGCAAAGCTGTCGACATTGGAAGGGGCGCCATTGCGGAGCTCTGCCACAGGATGTGGCGGTGCTTGGATTTCGCTTTGTCTGCAACGAACTAATATAGGACAGTTTGCTTTCATAGGAAGGGGAGAATAAGTTGACCGAGAGTGATACTACAATTTATAAAAAAATTGTCAAAGATATCTTGGATTTAGTTTAAAAAAAACAAAACACCACGCGGACTTTCGTCCGCGTGGTGTTTTTAAGATTTTTCCTGATAAGCTCGCAAGCTTTTAAGCTTACAAGCTGGCGTCTTATCGCCTGAATCCTCCGTTTCGAGGTCGCTCTTCCATTGGTCGAGCTTCGTTGACGACGATCTTTCGTCCGTCAAGTTCCTTGCCATTGAACATATCAATAGCTCCCATCGCTTCATTGTCATCAGCCATCTCAACGAAACCAAAGCCTCGTGAGCGTCCTGTCATCTTATCAACGATGACATTGGCTGAAGTAACTGCTCCCGCCTTAGCGAAAGCCGCTTTTAATGAATCATCGGTAGTGCTGTATGAGAGCCCGCCGATATATAACTTTTTTGCCATTTGCAATTGTCTTTACCTGCTAAATTCATATCATTTCAAAAAATTTTAGAGAAATGATATCTATTACCCGACTCCAAAGCACATAAAGACGACCGCCCTTACTTAAACTTTTGAGAGATAACTTGGGAAGTACTATACACCTTTTAAAAATAAAGGCAAGAAGCCTTTAACGCTAATAATGCCTCCATGAAAATTCAGGATTTTTTAGGGCATTCGTTCACCCCGCAGCGGATTGAAACACTTTTTCATAGGGCGTATCGTTAATTTTGCTCTTTTTTACCATCTCTATTATCCGAGCTACCAAACGATCCGGATCTTTGTCAAAAATGATATGTTCTACAGGTCTGTGACTTTTTTCGAGAATTGTCTTTAGAATTTCATCCGTCTCCCAATCGTCGCTTTCCAATACCCCCATCGGCTTCGCATCTTCGTAGGCAACCATAAATTCGTGAAATGTGCCTATGCGTCCGGGACCTGTTATCATAGCGTCAGATGTGCGCGTCAAAAAAAGATCACGGCCCGGATATCCAAAACCTGTGTATATTATTAAATCAAGATAATCAAGAGGGAGCTTGAATGCCTCTACATGCTCGCGTTCGCTTGACGCAGGAGAAAGACCGATAGACATTCCGCCGGCTTCCTTCGCGCCCATTGCCGTCCAAAAAGGAAAACCGGTGGTGGCGCCGGTGATGAGTATTGCTCCCTGCTTCGCCACTGCCATGCCTAAAGCTTTTCCTGAATCGTGCACCCGTGGCGGAAGATGGCCAATATGCGCGGCGCCAGAAACACAGATTTTGAGCTTAAAGTGCTCATGTCGGTCAAGATTGATATTTGAGTTTGGAGAATTTGTCGAATCGTTCATCCTGTAGTGAAAAATGGCATTATTTGTTTGCCATCTTTTGATTTTTTTTGTAATTTAACACTTTGTCTTTCATAAAATACTTGTGCCTACTTAACTACCAACGTCAGTTTGCTCACAAATGATGGCGATGCCATTTTCTACTACGGGATTAATTTTATCACCTTATTTTTAATTGTGCTACGAAATCAGGTCTGCATTAAAAATCCAAGACCACCGTCTCCCCGCTTTGCGGATGATACGCCTCCACTGCTAAATTGTCTTGAATTTTTTGAGTCAAGAAAAGCGCGGCTTTCGGCTCGCCCATAACCACAAACACTTTTTTCAGTGTATCGCGCGTATCTGATACGAATGCCAGAAGATGATCGGAATCTTTATGGGAAGAATAGCCGTCAATCGCTACAATATTCGCGCGCACTGCTACTTCATTACCGAAAATAGTAACCGTCTTCGCTCCATCTTGAATGTGCCTGCCTAAGGTGCCTATTGACTGATAGCCGGTAAGTAAAAGAGTGCTGTTTGGATCCGGAAGATAGTTTATTTCGTGATGAATGATACGACCTCCTGATGACATTCCAGAGCCGGCAATGATTATTTTCGGATTCGGAGTATCAATAAGTTTCTTGGATTCTTCCGCCGTCATGATTTTGGTGAGTCGAGGAAAACTAAAAATATTTTCATCTTTCTGCATCTCTTGCCTCACTTCTTCATTAAATCCGCGTGAACGCCCGCGATAGATTTCAGTCACTTTGATCGCAAGAGGAGAATCAAGATAAACGGGCATTGGCGCTACTCTTCCCTCCTCTACCAGATGATTTATTTCATAAAGAAGCACTTGAGCTTTCTCGAGAGAAAAACAAGGTATGATAAGCGCGCCTTTTCTCTTGGATGCATCCTCTATTATGTTTTCAAGCATGTCGCGTCGCTCTTCGGTAGATTCATGATTGCGATCGCCATAAACGCTTTCCATCACAAGATAAGTAGCGTCAGTAATTACTGCAGTATCTCGCAGAAGCGGGGTTGGTGAATTGCCCAGATCTCCAGTAAAAATAATTTTTTTGCCGTTATAGGTGAATTCATACATTACAGAACCCAAGATATGCCCGGCGTCCTTGGCGCAGACCTGAATACCTCCTTTTATATCAGTGCAGGTATCATACGGAATATCGTGCCACAATGACATCGAATCTTCTATATCTTTCTCGTCATAGAGCGGCTCAAATTCGCCCTGATCCATCTTAAAAACTTTCATAGAGTCTTCTAGCATAATTGGTGCAAGTTTGTGCGTTTCTTGTGTTGAAAAAATTTTGCCCTTAAAGCCGTCTTTTACAAGTTTTGGCACCCTGCCTATATGGTCAATATGCGCGTGAGTGATGAAAAGATAGTCAATTGACGAGACATCGTATGGAAATGATTTTCTATTATTGATTTCTGACTCGCGAGTTCCCTGTTCAAGTCCGCAGTCTATAAGAATCCTCACAGCAAGCTCACCTGTTTCCGGTACAGTTTCCAAAAGAAAGTTTGCGCCAGTAACTGTTGTCACTCCTGAAACAAACGTTAATTTAAGTTTTTTTGCACGCACACCAAAAGATTTGGTGTGCGCATTTATTTTGCTATCGTTTTCCATAGATTGATTTTACAAAAATATACATAAGATACGAGCCAAAGATATCAAAAAAAAGATCGGATGCAGTATCAATAGCATAACCCTTGTCTCCTGTAGAAGTCATGCCGGTTGAAGCCTCTAGGATTTCCCAAAAAATCCCTACAAAAAGAGAGCACCCGAGTATTGGCCATATTCTTTTTGAATAAAGATTCGTGCTTGTTTTTCTATTTGAAAAATAAATAGCAAGTCCGGCAATAATAGCGCCGCCAAGAATGTGGGTTACTATATCGGCCCATGGCGTACTGAAGTAAAGATTATACTTTAGGGCTATTTGATCTATTACGAAAAGTAAGGCGGAAAAAATTAAAGTTAAAAAAAGAAGCGGTGTTCTCATCCAATAGTGAAAAATGGCATTATTTGTTCGCCATCTTTGGATTATATTTACAATCTAACACATTATTTTTCATGAAAATACTTTAGAAATTAATATGAGAGATAAGTTTGCTCACAAATGATGGCGACGCCATTTTCTACTACTGGACGCATCGAAACATTGTAACACAAAAATCCCCGACAAGGGGGACTTTCGTGAGAAGATTACTCGGGCTTACGTTACTCCCAACATTTTATGTTAGGTGGGATTTCCCGACGCTATCGTCCTAGGACGAGCGAAAGTAGAATTCCCCAAAAATTAAAAAGTTAGGTAACAAGCCTTTCATAACCTAAAGCAATTATACTCCTTCTCTGACTCTATGTCATTTTTTTCTTCAATTTTACCCACAGTTTTTCCACTTTCTATGCACACTTTATGCACAGCTTTCAAACATAGTTTTTATCAAAGAACAATCCTGACCTGAAATATATCCATGAATATAAGGAAAAAACTGGGGTAAAGATTATGGTCACTTTATCCCCATATAGAGCTAGGTAAAGGCAACACAAAACCCCCGCTTTCGCGGGGGTTTTGGAAACTTTCAGCCTAAACCATCTCTTTCTCCTGTAGTCCGCTTAGGACATTAAGAAAGACAAGAGAGGTGTTTTAGGTGTGAGTGAGATACGCTGATGGAGTTTTCCAGTCAGTCGTATTCCATGTCTGTCTAACCGCATTGCTTCCAACTGTTCCCTTTGTTGAAGTAGCAGCAAGGAAGTAGTTAGCTGATTGCTTAACTACATCCCATCCAATTGATGTAGCAGACTGCATGGTTGCCTTAACGGTAACCAAGTAAGAACCGCCGTCACCAACTGTTGCGTCAGATGGAGATATGGAATCTATAACGGAAGTGAATCCGCAAGTTCCAGCACCCCAAGCTGATCCATCCACGTTACATCCCGCACCGCCTGATCCGGTAGTGTAAGTTGTCTGAGTAGATGAAGCGAAGACCAAACCGAAGTCACCGATTACCGGCTTAGTCAATGCGCCACCGTTAGCTACGACTTTGAAAGTCAAAGTAGCCGTGATGGTGCTTGACGCTGCAGAAACGTAAGCAGGTGCGGTAACTGTTGGCGTTGGAGCACTGATCAATGTCCATACAGGGACAGCTGTGTCCATATACTGGTCGTTACTTGCAATCGCGCTTGAAGGCGTGGTGCTTGCAGTAGAACCGTCTGGCTTCTCCCATTGAACGCTGTTAACTGCGAGCGACGTACTTGCCATCTGAACCAGAGCTGTTGTTGGGTAGTCAGCCTTGATCAAGAACTTTGAAGTAGTGTCTTGAGGAATGTTGACATTAATGTTGTTCAGAAGAACTTCTGCATTCAGTGTTGAACCTCCTGAAACACTAGAGAGCACATTGCCAGCCAAGTCAGTCAAGTAGAGAGTTGTAGCTAGACCTGCTGTTGCCGTAGCATTGTTTGCAACATACAACTTTGTTAGTTTTGCATCGCCAGTTTCTGCCTTTGCAGAGAAAGCGAGCATGGTCATCTTGATGATGCCGTTTGTGCTGCTAACCTTGCTGTTGGAAGCGTCCGGTGTCAAAGAGTCGTCAATTGTAACTGTAAGAGTGGCGTTTCCAGGAGCCTTAGCTGTGTGGCTTCTGGTATTAGCCGAACCACTCATATCTGCGTATGACTGAATGCCAGCTCCATCCACACCGCGGACGTTGTTAGCGTTTCCAGCATAACCTTGAACTGTAACAGCTCTATTTGAATCAGTTGAACTGATTGAAACAGTATTCATTGTTGCAGTCAAGACCTTTATTGCGTCTTTAACAACCTTGAAACCGATACCGCTTACTAGAACATGGTATCTGTCGTTAGAGTCTTTGCTGAAGTCAGCGCTCGAAAGAGCCACTGTCTTTAGCACCGTGCTTCCATCCTTGAATGTAAGTGCGGTGATGAAGCTTCCAGGGTTTTGTGCAGAACCTCCTGATGGAGTTACTGCGAACTGAAGGTCTACTCTGTCAATTGAAACGTCAGAACCGACTGCCTTAACTTCAATACCATATATAGGTACATCGCTAGTGCTTCGGATGTTGGCATTGTCAGAAGGAAGAGAGGCAAGTCTTGTAGTGAAGGAACCTTCTTGTCCAGAAGGTGATGTTGTTGTTGTCGTGCAGAGAGCGCCAGTCATGTAGTTATACATTGCGCCAGCCGGACAACCTGCAACTGTAGTCGTTGTCGTGCATGGTGCGCCGGTAGAAGAGCTATACATTGCTCCCGCTACACAGCCAGGCACCGTAGACACTGAACTTCCCATAGCATTCGCTGCGGCCTGAGTGATCGGGCCGAAGTATCCTACTGCTGGAGTAATACTCTTAGCTGTTTGGAATGCAATAACTGCTGCCTTTGTAAGCGAACCAAAGTATCCCATGTTAACGCCGGGTGGCATTACAAGGTACCCATTTGAGACCAAGAAAGCCTGGAGATCAGACACTGCTGCACCTGAGCTTCCCTGCTTTAGATTTGTGCTGAATGTAGCTGCGCTTGCTGTAGTTGCGACTGCAACCAAAGCGAGAGCGCTCACAACACCAGTAATTGTTTTTGTGAATTTACTCATAACTTAATTAATTTGCAATAACATTTCTCATTAGCTTATAAAATTTTGTAATGTTGGAAATGATATTGCTCTTGTAAAGATTTTTCTAAGAGAAGTGTTTTCGACTATTCTCTCCAAAAAACCCGTCTATCGAAAGATGCTTTTGGACCGACCTAAAGCAGATCTCTCGAGCGCCAAACACCTTTTTAAGTGCTTGACTCCAATTTTTACTTAACACTATTTTCTGACTGGCGGATCTCTCGACTGTGCCAGACAAAAATAGTTGGCGAAATTTGGCCTGAATTACAGGAATACCGTATACTGACCGAAATGTATCTGAAACCTGGATTATTAAAATGTCAACGATCTTTTTCAGTTCTTTCAAAACAGCAACATTCTACAACTGTTTTACGGTAAACGAAGACAGTTTCTATAACTGCCTCGATGACCATTATACCAAGCTATAAAATCTCTGCCGAATTAAAGTGTGGATAACTTGGCAAAAATAGCCAATAAATCCAACACTCTACCATTCTACCCTATCAGTCAAAAGGAGTCAATAAATGCAATTGCACTCCTCATTTTGAGCATAGTGGACTGGAAAGACCGAGAAAAATAGCATCTATATTAATGAATATTTACTCCAACGGCGTTCCCCTGATTTTTTGATCACCCCTAATATAAGCATGGAAGTCAGTTCTCTTTGTACTGTCTTTTCGCTACAATTTTTTATCTGTAGAGTTATGTCCTTTATAGTCACGGTACCTTTATCTTTTATGACTTTGAGTATCTCTTCCCTTCTCTGCCCTTTATGTAAAATATTCGCCCTCTTAGGATTAGCACTGAAGGAGCTCTTATTCGCAGAATGTCTATTATAAAAGTCATAAAGGACATTATGTCCTTTATGACTTTTATAATCGAGAGTTTCTGAAGAAGTTGGTTTTGAAACATCAAAAAAGGAGGGTGACAATTCTCCCGAGTAAAGACCAAAGCTTGACTTTTCGTGAAGTTCTGTAAGTAGTTTTCGTATTTCCTCAAACATTATTAAAACATTCATTTCTGACAAGACAGAAACGCGTGAAAGATCAAGTAGTGCCTCAAGCTCCAAAAGTATTTTCTCCAGATTATTAAAGACATTCTTTTCATCAAAGAAATTCCTAAGTAAAAAGACATTTGTGACCGATTCTCTTAGCTTCCATTTTAGAGGTTCAGTGTCCTTTAAGATGTCCGTTATAGTGTAAATCGCTTTAGAAATCCTAGATATTTTGCGAAATATATAAAGGACAAACTGATTCTTCCCTGAAAGATACTTTAGGACCTCTAGTTGTTGATTTTTGTCTTTTTCGTCCATTTGACTTTTAGAGATCAATCATATAAAAGACATTTAGAAAGTCAACCCCGTTCGAATCCCGCCCTCGCGAGTACGCGAGTGGCTACGGCCACCTAAGGGTGGCCTGATTCGAACGGGGTCAGCCCAATGTATGATTAATAATGAAAATTAATGTAATCTTTCTTGCCGAAAGATAAACAAATAATGCCAAAATTCACTATAGGGTAAAAAGTCCTAAAAAATTGTGATATCATTAATTTACTTTGAGAAAATTTATTTTGTAACAGCATGAATCCCGTAGTAGAAAATGGCATTGCCATCTACCCAGTAGTAGAAGTTGACATGGGCATAGGGTTATTAGTAAGAATTACAAGAGGCGTCAACTTTCACTACTGGGTCTATTTGCGAGATTCGAACGAATGAGATTTCCTAGAGTAAAGCTGAATAATGTTAAAGCGAGTGTTAAATTACAAATATAATCAAAAGATGGCGAAGCCTGCCGGCGAGGCAGGCAAATGATGCCATTTTCAACTCAGGGATGAGAAAAGACTTAGATTTTGAAGAAAAGGACGAAAGAAAGTCGTATAGCAAAAACGGCAAAAGACGCAGTTCAAGGATGAAAGATGAGACCTTGCAGAGCATTTTATCCATTATTCTTTTTCTTGTAGCGATACTTTCAATTCTTGCATCTGCCGACAAGGCAGGTGTCGTTGGTAAGTACCTTTACAATTTTTTAGAAAATTTTTTCGGTATAGGATATTTTCTCATTCCCCTCCTGTCGATCATGCTTGGAGTAGCATTTCTTCGAAAGCTTGACCAGAGGTTCTCCATTACAAAGATTGTCTTCGGGGTAACATTTTTTTTCTCATCCTTAGGACTCATTGAAATTATAAAACAGGATGCCGGCGGAAGTGTGGGTATTCTGATTGTGAATCCTCTTATTAATCTAATTGATATTTATTCATCAGTAATACTGCTTTTGGCTTTCATTGTAATTTCACTTTTGGTCATCTTTGATACTCATTTGAAAAGCGAGTGGCTCATGTTTTGGAAACAATTTGGATTCGGTAGAAATCGATCAAGAGATGTAGAGGAAGTAACGATAAAAAATAGTGTGGAAGAGAGTGGTGAGGTATTGGAAAAAACTAAAGAAGAGAGGATTGGGGCTATGGAAGGATATGGGGTTCAACCAATTAGTTTGTTTGGAAAGAAAAAAGAGAAAAACGATACCGACGAATTTGATCTTCATGAGCTCCACTCACATCACTTCTCCAAGACCTATGTTCCTCCCCCGCTTTCTCTCCTAGAAAGTGATCGCGGAAAGCCCGGCGTTGGAGATATAAAAGCGAATGCTAACATCATCAAGCGCACCCTCTTAAACTTTGGCATTGATGTCGAAATGGACGAAATTACAATCGGCCCGACAGTCGCAAGATATGCCTTGAAGCCTGCTGAGGGAGTCCGCTTGTCAAAAATTGTAAGTCTTCAGGATAACTTAGCGTTGGCGCTTGCGGCGCAGTCTATCCGAGTTGAAGCGCCTATTCCAGGCAAATCGCTTGTTGGCATTGAGGTGCCAAATGCAGAAAAAACCACTATTGGACTCGGTTCGCTTCTAGGAAGTGCTGCATATCAAGAATCTTCAAAACCACTTTTGGTGGCAATCGGAAAAAACGTCTCTGGTGAAGCTGTTTTCGCTGATCTAGCCAAGATGCCGCATCTTCTCATTGCCGGAACAACTGGTTCAGGCAAATCTGTAGCAGTACATGCAATTTTGAATTCATTGATATATCGCAACGCGCCAGATTTACTTAAATTCATCATGGTTGATGCAAAACGCGTTGAGCTTACTCTTTACAATAAGATTCCTCATCTTCTTACCCCTGTCATCACTGAGGCGAAAAAGACCATACTTGCACTCAAATGGACCGCTAAGGAAATGGATAGACGCTATGACATTTTAGAGAAAGAGTCCGTCCGTGACATCAGTTCATATCATAAAAATATTTTAGAACCTGCATTGAAAAAAAAGAATGCGGAAGATCTGCCGGAGACAATGCCTTACATTGTAATTGTGATAGATGAATTGGCGGACTTAATGCAGGCGTATCCCCGAGAGCTTGAGGCGGCAATCATCCGTTTGGCGCAGATGTCGCGCGCTGTTGGCATTCATCTCATCCTTTCCACTCAGAGGCCGTCCGTCAATATCATCACCGGCCTCATAAAAGCAAACATCCCAACGCGTATTGCACTCAAGGTAGGCTCCCAAGTGGATTCGCGCACAATCCTTGATAAAGCTGGAGCAGAAAAGCTTGTTGGCCAGGGAGATATGCTGTTTTTGACGCAGGAAGCGCCGGAACCCGCGAGAATTCAGTCTCCTTTTATATCTGAATCCGAAGTAAAAAAAGTAGTGAAATATCTTGTTGATGACTACAAAGATGAGGTGCCTTCAGGTGATATTTCGGTTATTGATGAAAAAAATAATGAATCAAAAAATCCGATATTTGACTCTGATATGCTCAACAATAACATGTCAGGTGCAGATGATGATGAGTTATATGAAGAAGCGAGGGCGATTGTGGTGCAAGCGGGCAAAGCCTCCACTTCATACATCCAAAGAAAACTTCGTGTAGGTTATGCCCGAGCCGCGCGGCTTATGGACATACTTGAAGAGCGTGGAGTAATTGGTCCGGCTGATGGCTCAAAACCAAGAGAAGTAATTGGCTCTGAAAATAATCAGACAAATACAAATACAGAAGAGATGTTCTAATGAGATAAATCCCGTAGTAGAAAATGGCACTGCCATCTACCCAGTAGTAGAAGTTGACATGGGCATAGGGTTATTAGTAAGAATTACAAGAGGCGTCAACTTTCACTACTGGGTCTATTTGCGAGCAAACGTATGTCAAAGTTAACTTCCTGCAAAAATTTTCATGAAAAACAAAGTGTTATATAAATATAATCAAAAGATGGCGAAGCCTGCCGGCGAGGCAGGCAAATGATGCCATTTGAAACTCAGGGATGAAACGCAACGTCGTCACAATTTTCGCAACAACTTTTTTTGTCCTTTTTCTTGCCTATGGAGGATTTGAGATCGCTAAAGTCATTATTGGCCCTTCGCTTGTAGTTATCACTCCAAAAAATTTCGCGACTGTTGAGGATCCATTGATTACGCTCAAAGGCATAGTCAAAAGAGCCGCGTATATAACCGTAAACGACAGGCAGATATTCGCAGACACTAACGGCAACTTTTCCGATACATTGCTCGTTCCTGCCGGCTATTCTATAATCAGGATTGAGGTGAAGGACAGGTTTGAAAAAATTACGGCAAAAAATATTGCTATAATGTATGTTTCTAAAGAAACTAAAAAAGAAGAAAGTATAGAGAGAACTACAGAGTCAATAGCGACGAGCACGGATATGGAAATAATAAGTGATTAACCCGAAAAAATTTTATGAGAAAATCCAAGCGAGTAAATATGTATACTTATGTATACTGTTGAAAAAAAATGTTATTAGAAAATTTTAGGCGGGTAAATTAAATACAAATGCAAAAGAAAAAAGAAAAGCCGGCAAAAGAAAGAGTAGTATCGGGTAGCGAATCAGCAATTGAAGACACACTCAAAGCGATAAAGACCAAATTCGGCGACGAAGCGATAATGAAGCTCGGCGACACGCCCAAAGTAGATGTAAACGCGATATCGACCGGATCGCTCGGTATCGATTGGGCGCTCGGTATCGGCGGTGTGCCACGCGGCCGCATCATTGAAATCTTCGGACCTGAAAGCTCAGGCAAGACGACACTCTCGCTCCACGTCGTAGCTGAAGCACAAAGAAAAGGCGGTGTATGCGCATTTATCGATGCAGAACACGCACTTGATCCCGATTACGCCAAGAAAATCGGCGTAAAGATCGATGATCTTCTCGTCTCGCAGCCCGATACAGGTGAGCAAGCACTCGAGATCACCGAATCGCTCGTGCGTTCGGGAAAAATCGATGTGATCGTTATCGACTCCGTGGCAGCCCTCACGCCAAAAGACGAGATCGAGGGCGACATGGGCGCCCAACACGTAGGCAAGCAGGCACGTCTCATGAGCCAAGCCTTGCGCAAGCTGACTGCTATCGTCTCAAAGACAAAGACTGTCATCATTTTCATTAATCAGATACGCATGCAGATCGGTGTCATGTTTGGAAATCCGGAGACCACGACCGGCGGCAAGGCGCTCAAATTTTACACATCGATCCGCATCGACATCCGCCGCATTGCGCAGATAAAAAAGGGCGACGAAGTGATGGGTGGCCGGCACCGCGTGAAAATAGTGAAAAACAAAGTCGCGGCGCCGTTTCGCCAAACAGAGTTTGATATGCTCTACGGCGAGGGTATATCGCGTGAGGGCGAAGCGCTCGCGCTCGGCGAGAAACTCGGTATCGTACAAAAATCGAGTGGCGGCGCGTA
>Ga0209542_10014776_pt1 | contig 13222 bp, 18 predicted proteins | sample RifCSPhighO2_01_FD_184028 | JGI IMG/M metagenome (GOLD analysis project Ga0209542, IMG submission 184028) | Soil microbial communities from Rifle, Colorado - Rifle CSP2_plank highO2_0.1 (SPAdes) (version 2) | ecosystem: Environmental > Terrestrial > Deep subsurface > Rock core/Sediment ... | reverse complement strand
GTAGGTTGAGATAACTTGAATATATCCGACTGCGGCAACGATAACGACGGGAATAATCGAATTTTTAATTAATCTTTTTGCGAACTCCTTGTTGCTTGCTTTGTCATAAATTACCACTCCTAGGACGGCGAAGTTCAGGAAATAAATTATGCGTTTAATGCCGGCACTAAGGTCAACGGCGTTGACGAGAGACAAAACAGCAAGAACAAGGAGCGCTAACAGCAGAACAGAATGCGTCCGGTAGCTTTTTATGTCCAGCCATTCCTTGAGCCTTATATCCCCTCTTCTTATTCCGACATAAGCCCATTTTAAGAAAATTATTGCGGCGAGTATTCTCCACACATTGAAATTATCAAAGTCAACCGTAAGAGGCATTGCCAAAAACAACGGAATTGACCTTACGAAAAATACAAGGGAATCCTCTACCGGAACTACCAGGAAATAAATTACCAAAGCCGCACCCAAATAAAGCGCCGTTTCCCGCGGCAAAACCCCGGTGATAATAAGACCGAAAAAGATCAGTTGAATTATAAAAATTATGTTTAGAATTTTTTGGCTTGACATTTTTGACTACGTAATTTAATATGTGGACTAGGTTTTATAAAAATAGAGAGGAAATGAAACCATGATTTTTATTCTTCTCCTTGTCCTTGTGATTGTAACAGGATGTGGACTTACCTTCTTGGCAAGAAGGACGGGAGATTGGAATTTGCTGGCTCCGTATTGGATAGTAGTAATTCTGGGAAGCATACTCGTTCTGGGGATAGCCGTCTCGTGAGACGGCTATTAATTTTTAATAATATCTAAAAACCTATCCGCGAAATTTCTCCAGCTATATTTCTTAACGAATTCCTGGCCGGAATTTTTTATTCTTGCCCTGAGCTTTGTCGAAGGGTTTTCATCGCTTAATACTTGTTTTATCGCATCAGTAATGTCATCCACGCTTCCGCTTTTTGCAAACACAGCATTTGAGCCAAAAAGCTCGTGTCCTAGTTCATTATCCATTACTACCGGCGGAACGCCAAACAAAAGCGCTTCCATCGGTGGTAAACCGAACGCTTCCCTGTCAGAAACATATACCAACGCTTTTGCTCCGGCATATAGTTCGGCAAGCTCGTCACTAGACACATAACCCTTATGAATAACGGATTCCCGGCCTAGTTTTGTATTGATTTTATTCACTAGCGGTTCAATCGTGGGTTCAGGATATTTATCGGGCCCAATCATGACTAATTTCAAATCTTTAAACTCTTCAGCCAAGCTCTCAAATGCGAGTATTGTTTCTTTGGCGTGGCGGCGTGGGAACATCTGCCCGACAAATAGGATATAGGATATAGGAATTAAGAAGTTAGAATTTTGATTTTGTTTGTGATTTGTGATTTGTGATTTGTGATTTTCCATATCTATTCCCAAATAATTTACAAAAATCTTATCCGGATTTATTTTATACACCCTGGCCAGCTCTTTTTTAGATGTCTCGGAAATCGCTAAAATTTTCGTCGCAAATTGTGCCGCCCAGTTCGTAAATATTCTGTAGGATAATTTATAACGGAATGGCAAGTTGCCGTATTTATATTCATAATAAGCGTCTTCCGTCAGCACTACTATGGATTTGCCGAAATACAAAGACGGCAGTTGATAGGCCGGAAAAAACATCCAATCCACCCTGTCTATCATGGCTCGCAGAGGCATTAGGATGTGATAGAAGATATTGAATGAAGGAAAGCCTAAAATTCGAATTTCGAATTTCGTCCGCCAGTCGGCGGATTGAAATATATCGTCGTCGGGAACACGGCTTTTAAAATACAAATATAGCTTATATTCCTTCTGCCACTCGGGACTTTTTGCGAATTCTTTGAGCAAATTCAAAGTTATCTTGCCTATTCCCCAGCGCGACTTAGGGTCTTCCAAATTTTCACACTCAACTCCGATTTTAATTATTGACATAATACATTACTTAATATATTGTATCTTTACCAAAGTTTCTTTGGCAAGGGGTCATATGGCGACAGAACTTGTTCGTAGGATTCGTGGCACACGCGTTAGTCTTGGTAGAGAAGTAAGAAAAGAATGGGTTAAGTCACAAGATATTTGCTGTGAACCTTTAACTTTTGGCGATCTTGACGTCAAAGATATGTTTATCCTTATGCCTATGCCAGGTGATAACAGTGGTCATGGCGGTCTCTTGGGTGGTTCCTATCTGTTTAGAAAGACAAATCCCGAACCAATTCCTGATATACATCTTTATTCTCCGCTTAGCCCTTGCAGATTCTCGAACGCCTTGCGCATAAATGATGGACAGGAGGTTGCCATGGGCAATCATCAGTGGGTTTATAGAGTTCTCTAATTATCGTTGCTGGCTTTCACGTCAGCTTTTATTTTCCCCATTTTATTTTTATAAAAATCAATCACACCAGCTAAAATTGCTTTTGATTGTTCAACATCGCGTCTAGTTACTAACTTACCTAATTGCTTAATTACTATTAACCAACTCCACGGCCAGACAAGTAACTTGATATACCACGGTCCGTTTTTTAAATTAAAATATACAGCATTGCGGTAGTGATACCGTAAAATTAACGGCCGGCCCAACTTTTTAGTTGTAGAAGATACGGAGTGATGTACAACGGGGGTATTAGTGGTCTCAATTAGAATGTTATTTTTCCTAGCTCTGACAGAATAATCTATGTCTTCAAAATATAGAAAATACTTTTCGTCCAAAAATCCTATTTTTTCAAACACGTCTTTGTGAATAACCATACCCCCGCCGATGGCGTAAATGTCCTTAACCTTTTGTGCCTCGTTAAGGTCACTAATATGAAATCTATGAGGTCGGCTTAACCATTTTACCTTGCCCGCATAGCAGGTCCTATCGCCCTCGTTCATTGGTAGACTAACTATACCCCTTTTAACCCCTAAAACAGCCTTTAAACGCTCGACAAAGTCCTTTTCTACCCAAGTATCGTTATTAATCAAAATAACCCAATCTGACCCCGTTTCTTGCCCTGCCTTCGTCCCGAGCGCTTCGTCCCGAGACTCAGCACCGAGAGGCTCAGGCCGAGGGGAGCGAGTCGAAGGGTGGAGCGCCTGGCGGATGCCCACGTTATTCCCACCCGAAAACCCTAAATTCTTACCATTTCTGTAGAGGGCGGCCCTCCACAAGTTTTGATTTGTGGTATAATATTTTTCCAGGTTCTTAAAATCGGCTTCTTCCGAAGCGTTGTCAACTACTATGATTTCAAAATCTTGGTCGACTTGCTCCTTTAAAGATCTTAGAAGTTTGATGGTATCTTCAGAGCCATTATAATTGAGGGTTACAATGCTTATTTTCATTTTTTAACTCTATCAAAATTTACCGTTTTTACAATTAAAAAAGAGGGCTTATTGTCCCTCACTTGCGTTGACTAACATTCCAGATTTAAAATGTTCACTATATATTTTCCTGAGCAACCGATTTTTAACGCTTTCTAGGTGGGCATTATATCCATTCCTCACCTCACCTTTTTTATTATGTTCAAAGTAGTATCGCAGGTCATCTAAGAAGTACTCCCCCATCAATTTTGAAACAATCTCTTGTGCTTTTTCAAAAGGAATTTCTCTTCTCATCCGTGGGATACCGCCCAGTCCATTTATTAAAGCCAGGAAGAATGCTTCTTCTTTTTCAATGTGCCGATTTTCTATATAGAGTCCAAAGTCTCGGCTTATCCTTGCTTCGTCGACAATTAAGACGACTATTTCTTTAATCTGTTCCCATGATAAATGATGAAGAGGGCTGCTAAAAAATTTATTTGCCTCTGTCTCAGCGTTTGGTAATGAACAAATTAAACTACGAAGTTTTCTAAACACTTAAGTTTCTTGTGTTAGGTAATAACTTCGATTCGTCGCACTCTAACGCTTCAACTATTTTCTTGACGTCATCTCCGTTGCCATCGACTGTGCTTCTTAGCTCGAATATCGGACTGGGACCAAGTCGCCCCATGCAGAATAGCTTTACGGTTCCGCCTCTTAGTCGGAATAACTCATCCGAGTTGCCCAGTATTCGGCGCTCCAACTCTCTTCTGTTGCCGAGTATCTGAACCGCCTGCTCCCGAGTAATGACAGCCCTCATTCTTTAAAGCCCGGCTCTGTGGAGAAAATAGAGGCCACCCATCATAAGCCATACAAATTCGAAAAATACTCCCCAACCGGCAATAATTCTGATTACCTCTAGTTCTTTTGTGGTTGTGGCTGGGATTGCGCGCGCAAAAAGAAACGTACATCCGCCGATGGCTATTAATCCTAATAGCCAGAAAAGATCTAGTGTCATCTAGTGCCTTCTTTCCTTGTTGTTGTCGTGCACGGCCTAAATATTAACATGTTATATTATTTTGTCAAATCCAGTATTTGTTTTTTAAATATTTCTATAGAGAACTGCTTAGCTCGAGATTTTATCAAATCAGAGCGATAGTTAGGATAATTTTCGTTCAGCCGCCTTACTCCGTCGGCTAAAGCCTCCGGTATCGGGTCGTCAAAGAACTCTCCGGTTATTCCTTCTTGCAGTGTTTCAGTCGCCCCCCCTTTACGTAGAGCTAATATTGGTTTGCCAAACGACATTGCCTCAAGCGGTGTTAACCCAAAGTCCTCTTCTTGCGGCATTATGAAAGCCCGGCAGTTTTGATAGTAATAAGACAGTTCTTTGTCGGGCACAAAACCGGTCATTGTTATGGATTTAAAATTTAAGATTTTAGATTTAAGAGTTTTATATTCTGGACCGCTGCCGACTATTACGAGAGGCAGTTTTAACTTGTTAAATGCCTCAACGGCAACATCAATATTTTTGTGTTTATACAATCGCGACACAATTAAATAATAATTGTTTGGGATTTGAAATTTTTGGTTTTGTGTTTTATTTGTGTTCTGTGTTTTGTGTTTTGTGTTTTCTAATGTGATGGGTGGATAAATGACTTTGGCATCTCTTCTATAGTATTTCTGTATTCTTGAGCGTACTATCTCTGAAATGGCAACGAATTCGTCCACTCTATCTGCCGCTTGGCGATCCCAAATGCGAAGCAGATGCTGCGCCAGCTTCGCTGGAAAGTTGTAGGTTGTAGGTTGTAGGTTGTAGGTTGAATGTAAGTCCCATAACTGTCTCGTCGGGCTGTAACAATAGCAGATGTGTCTTGTTTTAGGCCGCAGTATGAGGCCTTTAGAGAAAAACACCGATGATGAAATGACTATGTCAAAATCCGACAGGTCAAATGATTCAACGGCGCTTGGCATCAGGAGAGCCAAAAATTTATAGTAATGGGTAATTAGGGGTAATTTTTGGAGGAAACTGGGTCTGATGTCAGCGTTAGGCAAATACTGGGACCTGAATTTTTTACCATAAAAAAGCGTATAAACCGGAGCGTCGGGGAAAATTTTGTGCAACTCAATCAAAACGCGTTCCGCACCCCCAAGAGTGTTTAGCCAGTCGTGGACTAATGCGATTTTAGCCATTATTTTTAGCCATTATTTTTAGCCCAACGACTATTGGCTAAGTTCTAATGGCTCGTATTGATTTATTTATACCAATTTTTTGGGAAATAGGTGATATTGACAAATGGCCATTTTCCTGGTACACTTAAGAGGTACGCTGCCGAAATGGTAGCTAGCGGAAACCGGCTATTGGATGCAATGTCCAAGGAGGTCAGAATGGCAAAAGTAATCACGGCACGGGACGTAGTTGTGGTTCGAGTCATAACGGCGTTCGCACCGAGTGTGGCTGATGCCGGTCTCACTATCAGGTATGATTATCTGCTTGACGATCCAGACAGAGAGGATCAAGAGTGGATAGCGTACGTGAAGGTACCAGGAAACCAGCTGGTACTGAAGCTGCTAGAAGAGAGGGAAGGTAGCCGGAGCCGTTGGGTTCCGATCTGGTTGGGTGTTTCCGGTGGTCCGGGTCCTCGGATTGGTCGTGATCCCGGTTCCTACACCGTGGGCGAAAACCGCAAGGGGTATGTATTTACACCTCGTCGATAAGCGTGGCTTAAGGGCTCCTGGAGAAATTCGGGAGCCCAGTTTGTTTTTAATAAACACGGTGAATATACCATATAGTTCATTGACTAAGTAAGACTATCCAGGGAGCGAGGCCGTCAGATGGTTTTTCTGACGTTGACGATTTTTAGAGGAAGGCGTAAAAAATTATTTGGCGACCTCGCTCCCACAGCACAGAGTGACTAACGCTTAGCCCTTCGACTGCGCTCAGGGCGAAACGTTAGCGCTTTGAGCGCTAACGTTTCGCCATCACGTTCCTCTTATAGCTATCGAGGTTAGACAACACTATTCCGGTTCCTCTGGCGACGCAGAAGAGCGGGTCGTCAGCGGTTCTTGCCGGTACGCCGGTTACCCTCGTTATTAGTACGGCTATATTTTTTAACATTGCTCCCCCGCCTGATATCATAATTCCCCGGTCCATAATATCGGAACATAACTCCGGAGGCGTAACCTCAAGAACGCTTTTTATTATCTGTACTATCTCACCCAAGTGTTCGCTTATGGCCTCGGTTATTTCGTTTGAAGTTATTTCGACTGTCTTTGGATAACCGGTGGCCAGGTCTCTTCCCTTAATGTTTATTTTATCTTCTTGAGATTCTTTAATGGCGCTGCCAATGTTTATTTTTATCAATTCAGCCGTTCTCTCCCCGATAGCGAGTCCGTGTTTTTTCTTGATGTATTCGACAATTGCCTGATCCAACTTGTTTCCGCCTATTCTTACTGACGACCAGCTTACTATTCCGCCAAGGGAAATAACCGCCAATTCAGTTGTACCGCCGCCGATGTTCAGGATCATGTTGCCGGCTGGACTGTTGATAGGTATTTTTGCGCCGATAGCCGCAAGGACAGGCTCCTTAACGAGGTATACGGCTTTTGCTCCTGCGTTCAAAGCGGCCTCTATTACTGCTCTTTTCTCCGTTGAAGTAATACCGGCTGGCACTGATATAAGAACCTCCGGTTTCACAAAACTTAAAAATCCCCCGGATTTTTTTATGAAATATTTAAGCATCGCTTCTGTTATCCGGTAATCAGCTATTGCGCCGTCAACAAGCGGTTTCGAAACGATAATACTGTCTGGAGTACGGCCAATCATTTCTTTGGCCAGGTTACCAACGGCGATAATCTTATTATCTAAAACCGAGATCGCCACTACGGACGGCTCGTTAATAACTATTCCTTTCTTAGGGATGAATACGACAGTGTTAGTTGTACCAAGGTCAATTCCAATCTTTGCCAATTTTGCCCAAGAGCGTAGAAGTTGGCGGCAAAATTGAGCACTCGGCTCTAATTTTGCTGTCTTTGTTGCAACACTCTCAAGTTACAAATAAAACTTTATAATATATTCACGGTAGATTTTTCGTAGAAGTCATATTAAGACCTGAAAATTATATGACTTATGAATATATTTTGCAAATTAAATTTGAATAATAAAACCGGTTAAATTATTCAGAATAATTTAACCGGTTGCGACTTTAGCCAAAGCGTCAAGCGTCGTAAGGTGGCTAATCAAGATAAAGAACATAGCTGCATTAAGCATATGAAGTCCATATTTAGCCACCCTACTATTATTTGCGTTGTAGTATAGTACTCTGCCTGCGGCTATTGAGGAGAACTTTAAAAAGACTAATGCGGCAATGACTCCGGCCTTTTGCATGAGAAAAATCGCTATAGGATTCGCCTCATAGACAATCCCAAGAGGAGTATAACTGATGCCGCAGTAAGTCAGAAACCCGTCGGCAAGCTGAAGAAATATGAATACTGCCAAAGCATAAGCGTTAAGCACCGCGACACCTCCTTAAGATGTTGAGCCTTCGTTAATTATAACACGAGTTGAGCATAAGTCAATTGGAAAAAGCAGGGATTTATGGTAAAATACGAATAATGACAAAAAGAACTAAAAGGATCCTTTTTTATTCCGCGGTGGCGGTTTTTTTGGTTTTGAGTTATGTCATCATTCTATATGCCCAGGGATACAAGTACAGCTTTTCAGAAAACAGGTTTTTCAAGACAGGCGCTGTTTACCTTAAAGTTAATACTGACGCCGACGTTTATCTAAATGATAAGCTTACCGGCAATACTTCTTTTTTCGGCAACTCATATCGGATAGAAGGTCTTTTACCGGATAAATATATGATAAGAGTTCAAAAAAATAACCATTCAACTTGGCAAAAACAGGTAACGGTGGACGAAGGATTTGTCAGCGAATTTTCAAAAATATTGTTGCTTTCTGAAGACGAGAAAGGGCTTGAAGAGTTGGACAAAGAAATTGCTTTGATCTTTCCTGCCCCAACACCTACGTCAAAAACCACCAGAGGCGCAACAAGTCCGTCACCAACTCCGACACCAACACCGGCGGTTGAATTATTTGTAATAAAAAAGGGCGTTCTTTCGACTACCAGCGAAACTCCCATTCTACAAGCTCGGGGCGAATCGGAAAAGATCGCCAGCAACGTTAAGGGCTTCGCGCTTTCAAAAGATAAAAATAAACTTGCCTGGTGGACGGCCAATGAGGTATGGGTGATATGGCTTAATGACGCCGACTATCAGCCATATCATAAAAAGGGAGATAAAGAGCTTATTACTCGATTTTCAACGCAAATAAAAAAGGCGGCCTGGTTTAGGGACGAGGACCACCTTATCTTGGATTCCGGCAGCTACAAGATATTGGAAATAGATACGAGAGGCGGGATAAATATTATCGAGGTGTGATTCCCAGTTTTTGAGCCTCTTTAATTAACTGAGCATTTTTTTCATCTTTTTGGCTCCATTTTTGGAGCGTCTTATTCTCTTTCTCTTTTGCCTTATTGATTTGCGCGGCTATGTTATTTTGGTTCTTAAGAACACGAATAAGCGCCCTCTGCCAGTCGGTTTTTTCATTAAATTGACCGACTTTATAGTCTCCTTCCGTCGGGAAGTATACTATTAATACGGGACTGCAATCTTTATCCCAAGCGGAATCTAGCCCGCCCTCTCTAAAACTTCTGCCGGGATGATAGTAAACTTTAACCGTATTACCGCCGAACATGGTTTGACCCAAGTCGGTACGGAAAGAAAAACCGCCAAAGTTATGCAATTCCCATATAATATGAGTATGGGCTGAGTGTTCACTTCTGCTTAAGACCTTACCTCGATTGCAAACGAGGTTAATGACAGCGTCTACTGTTTTATCTAGGAAATTTTTCCGTCCTCTTATTTTCCTGGCGAGATCTTTGTTGGTTAGCTCTCCGGCCATTTGCCTGTTCTGTTTGTTAAAGAATTAGTTTGGAGTATATGACATTTAAAAAAACGTCAATATTGTTGGATAAGAAATTGAGTGATAGTTTTTAAACTAAAGTTTTTTGAAAAAGGACTCACGTGACGGAACCCGACTGCCCTTTCTGCGATGTCAAACAATTCGAAAAACAACTTATAGCCGAAGTTAACGGATTCTATATTATCGCCACGCTTGGTCAGGTTACAGACGGCGGATATATTTTGTTAATTCCAAAAGACCACATTAGTTGTCTTGGTATGTTGCCTGATAACCAACTGCCCGGCTTGTTTAATAATATTTTTAAAGCGTCCACGGCTATTTCTCGGGAATATTTTGATATTCCCGTAATGATGTTTGAACACGGTATTGTCGGACAAACAGTCAAACACGCCCATCTCCATCTTTTACCCACAACGATTGGTATTACCAATAAGATCTGTTCCGACTTTCCAACGGCGAAAACCGAAGAAATTAAATCTACTACGTTACAAGCTCTTTACCGTACGCGCCAGGAACCGTATCTTTTATGGAGAGACCCTAATGGCAGAGCGATGGTGTGCTGGAATCCCCCTGCTCCAGCGCAGTATTTAAGGACTATTACAGCCGAAGCGCTTGGCCGGCCAGAAAGGGCCAACTGGCGGACGATGGATCCTGAGTTAGACAAGCGTCTTGGATCCGATACCGTTCGCCGTCTAAAGCCATATTTTCAGTCCTGAGCTAGCCTGCCCTGAGGCACTCGAACGAGTCGAATGGATTTTTCGTAAAGCCCCCTCGGGGCTTTTTGTTTGTGTAATTCTAGAAAGAAGCCCAAAAATCAAAACGGCTCACCCTAGTGAGCCGTTTTGATAATGTAATGTAATATGACGCCACGTTGAGCGACTATCTCTTCGCCCATCTTGGCGCTTTCCTTGCTTTCTTGAGGCCGTATTTGCGGCGTTCTTTGGCTCTTGGATCGCGGGTGAGGTAGCCGGATTTTCTAAGTTTTTTGCGGAAATTATTATCAAAATCAACAAGAGTTCTGGCAATGCCATGTTTAATGGCGTCAGCCTGGCCTGATTTGCCTCCGCCACGGACAACTACCGTGACCTTGAAACGATTTATTGATTTGAGCTTTTTCAAGGGTGATTCAACGACATTCCACAGGTTAGTATCGGTGAAATAATCTGTGTAATCCTTGCCGTTCACGGTGATAAGTGCCTTTTCCTCGTTAATTGTATCAGTTGCTTTCTTAGTATATAAACGTACCCTGGCGATGGATTCTTTTCTTCCCCCCATTGCTTCGTAATATTTCTCGCCCCTGGAATTCTTTTCTTCTTTCGGTGCGGTTTCTTCCAAAACAACGACCTCCTGTTCAGGAGCTTTTTTTAGAGTTTTTTTCGTTGTGGTTTTTTTAGGCATTATTTTGGAGATTAGCTGATGACTTTTAAGTTCTTGATTATCTTATCCCTTGTTTTGTTCTTAGGCAACATTCTGTATACGCTGTATCTCAAGACCTCGGCCGGGTCTTTCTTCCATCTCTGCTCCAAAGTTCTTGATGTGATACCGCTATGGTAGCCGGAGTACTTGTAATATATCTTGCCCTTGAGCTTATTGCCGGTGAATTTAACCTTTTTCAAGTTTTTAACGCTTACCTCAACCTGAGGCAGAATATTCGGCTGATAACTGGCGATGTGCTTGCCACGCAAAAATACGGCTATTTTGCTTGATAGCCTGCCCAATGATTCATTTGTCGCGTCAACTTCAATCTTTTTCATTATTCTATTGCGAATTACGCATTACGTATTGTTTTAATTTGTAATACGCAATCCGTAATCAGTTAATACCTACAAAACAAATTCAATGAGGGCCATCTCTGCTCCATCTGATTTTCTTTGCCCTAACCTAATAACTCTTGTGTACCCGCCATTTCTGCCGCTGAACCGAGGGGCTATCTCATCTACCAGCTTCTTGACTGTTTTTGGGTTGAAAGTTATCGCCAGCTCTCTTCGGGAAGCTAAATCTTTCTTTTTTGCTACGGTAACTAATTTGTCGGCAAACGTGGATAAAGATTTTGCTTTGGCTGACGTGGTTTTTATTTTGCCATGGTCAACAAGAGCCGTTGCAAGTGCCTTGTATAATGCTTCTCTTAAACGCTTTGTTCTTCCAAATTTTCTCTTATTACCCCTACGCATAGTGCAAGTTTAAAGTTGTAAAGTTAAAAAGTTTATAATGACTAATGAGGGTGATTGAAAATTTATTTTCAGTTCATCTGAATGAAGTCATTATACAAAGCATAAGCCCCTTTATGAACTTTAAAAACTTGACGAACTTTTAACTACTTAGTTTTTTTCTTGGCTGTCTTCTTTTTCGGCTTTTCTTCCTGTTCTTTTTTTACCGGTACTTCGACGGAACCGATAGTCTCAAAGTGGCTTATCAATATCTCCGATGCTTTTTTCATTGCTTCTTCTGGCTCCATGGAACCGTCAGTCTCAACGTCCATCGTTATCTTATTGAAATCAATTCTCTGGCCGACACGAACATTTTCTACGGTGAAGTTTACCACTTTAACCGGTGAAAAGATGGCATCCACAGCGATAGCGCCTATAGCGAGTTTGTCTTTCTGTCTCTGCTCGACCGGTACATATCCTACGCCTCTTTCTATGTCTAGTTCCATTTCAAAATCAGCCTTCTTGTCGGTTAAGGTGACGATATGCTGGTCGGTATTAATAATTTTGATGTCTGATGTTGCTTTTATGTCTCCAGCAGTAACTTCTTTTTCGCCCTTTACGTTTAGGGTGACCTTTACCGGTTCTTCTGAATAAAGTTTGAATCGGATCTTTTTAATGTTTAAAATTATTTGGATTATGTCTTCAGCTACTCCCGGAACACTGGAAAACTCGTGGTTAATACCCTTTATTTTTATAGACGTAACAGCAGCACCCTCAAGGGATGACAAAAGCACACGTCTTAATGGATTGGCGATAGTAGCGCCATATCCGGGCATCAATGGTGAAATCTCAAAGGTGGCCCGGTTGTCCTCTTTTTTTAATACTTTTACTTGTTCTGGCAGTTGGATCATGTTTTTAGTGATTAGTACTTAGTCAATAGGACTTAGAAATCGTCTATTTACTAATGGCTATTTACTAATGGCTAATTTTATCTTGAATAAAACTCAATTATTGCCTGCAGGTCGTTGGGATTAATACCACTTTCATCAAGCGTCGGGTGGCCTTTAATTTTCCCTACCATTTGAATCTTATCAAACTCTGTCCACGACGGAACTTCATGTTTCGTAAGCCATTGTGGCGCCAGTGTGGCGAAAAAAGCCGAACTTTTACTCCCCTCTCTAATTTTTATTGTGTCGCCCATTTTTACTTCGTATGAGGGAATAGATACTTTTTTGTCGTTAACTAATATGTGGCCATGATTAACTATCTGTCTTGCTTGGTCCCGGGATTGGGCGATACCCAAGCGATAAATTACGTTGTCCAAACGATACTCCAGCTTGTTCATAATGGCCATAGAGAGGTCTTTTTTTGAAGCAAGAGCCGATTTTACGTAGTTCTTAAATTGTCTCTCCATCAGCCTGTAAGTATTTCTTATTTTCTGTTTGGAATTCAACTGTTGTCCGTATTCGGACATTTTTTTTGGCCCCCTTCTCTTGTTACCGTGGATGCCGGGCGGATAGGGCTTTTTGACTATTGCTGATTTAGGCGAAAGAGAACGCTCTCCCTTGAGAAGGAGCCGTTCGCCTAAGCGCCGCTCTATTTTTTCTTTTGGACCAGTATATCGTGCCACGTTAGTTTATAAAGTTCATCAAGTTTATAAAGTTTTTAAAGTTAACTTTACGAACTTTACGAACTTTTAACTTTAAACCCTTCGGGGTTTTGGTGATTTAACCCCATTGTGGGCTGTCGGGGTTTTATCCATTAATCCGGTAATATTCAGCCCGCTTCCGGCCAATCCTCGAAC
>Ga0209542_10014775_pt1 | contig 13222 bp, 9 predicted proteins | sample RifCSPhighO2_01_FD_184028 | JGI IMG/M metagenome (GOLD analysis project Ga0209542, IMG submission 184028) | Soil microbial communities from Rifle, Colorado - Rifle CSP2_plank highO2_0.1 (SPAdes) (version 2) | ecosystem: Environmental > Terrestrial > Deep subsurface > Rock core/Sediment ... | reverse complement strand
CTCATCGGCATTTTCTCCAAACCAGAAATTTTTTGATTTTCTTTGGCCCATTCAATAGACGATTTTGAAGCATCTATATGTGTCACTTCTGCACCTGCACGTAAAGCAAAAAGACTTGCCACACCAGTATAGCCAAATAAATTCAAAAATTTAATGGCGGGAAAAGGCCTTGCCTTTAGGGATTCCAAGGCAAGGCCTTGAGAAGCCATAGCGGATTTAATTTTTTCTTCTATAAAATCCCAATGACTGGCTTGTTCTGGGAAAAAACCTAAATGTCTGAAAGGTGTAGGCGAAGCTAAAAATTTGATGCCCTTGTATGACATTTCCCAATTTTTTTCTATTTTATTTTTGAATTTCCATCCTTTAATAGCACCAACTTTAGAACTCCAAAATTTACCGTCAGCCCTATTCCATAACTCTTTCATTTCCTTCGTCAATGCCTTCGGCCAAACAGCATCTTCATAAGGACGCACAAAAATATACGGACCAAATCTTTCTAATTTTTCACCTTCGCCCGTATCTAATAGTTCATAGTCAAGTTTACCCTGAGTAGGGTCGAAGGACCAATCTTTTGAATAAAAAATTTCAATTTCGTTTTCCATATTTATATTAAAAACTCTATCACCCTCCTTCGCTAAAGCTACGGACGGGCAGGCATCCCCATCTTCTATATTAAAAATTCTATTACGTCGCCATCCTTGACAACATATTCCTTTCCTTCTGTACGAACCCATCCTTTTTCTTTTGCTTTTACGAAAGAACCCGCTTCCATAAGTTTGTCATAAGCCACTACCTCTGCCCGAATAAATTTATCTCGAAAATCAGTATGAATCGATTTCCCGGCTATGGGCGCTGTAGCTCCGCGAATAGTAGTCCAAGCACGTGATTCATCTTTACCAGTAGTGAAAAAAGTAATAAGATTTAATAAATCGTAACTGGCCTTGATGAGATTATCTAATCCCATACCAAAAATCGGGTCAACTTCTATATAGGGTCCAGGAAGTTTAGAAATAAAATCTTTCTTTATATTATCCACTGCTTCAGAGGTATTCAAAACATAAAGTGTTGGTTTTTTAATTCCCCCTTGTTCTAATTCAAAATTTATGACTTCTATATCAAAAAGCGGATCAATTTGATTGTGGACATGAATCATAGTTTTATCTTCAAAAATACGTACCACTTCAATAATGGCATCTACTTCACGAATATAAGAGAGAAATTTATTACCAAGCCCCGCGCCTTCACTTGCGCCTTTCACTAAACCTGCAATATCTACAAATTCGACTACCGCTGGAATAGTTTTTTCTGACTTGGACATAGCAGAAAGTTTTAAAAGTCTGTCGTCTGGTACAGGCACTATTCCTACTGAAGGATCAATAGTACAAAAAGGATAATTTTCCGCCGGTACACCTTTTTTTGTTAGGGCATTAAAGAGTGTCGATTTCCCTACATTTGGTAGACCTACAATTCCGATACTTAGTGACATGATAATTTATTCTAGCATAAAATCTTTATTTTTTTATTATTCATCTATTATTTCAAAATCACTCCCAATTGTTTCTGGGACAGATTTTCTATTGCGATTACGGATGAAATAAGCGGTGCTCGTTCCAATTCCTAACAAAGCAAACAAACCAAATATTCCATATTTTATATTATTTCCCGTATTGACATCGCTTTTTATAGCTCCGGCTAACAAATTATCAACCGGTCCGCCTAAACTCACGCCAGTCGAGACTGGTACATTTATATTTGTATTATTCCCGCCTGCATCAGCTATGCTGAAAGCATTGCGGGTAGGTTCTGATGCAGACACTTTTGCCTGGGTAGGATTTCTTGCTAATATCCTAATTGGTTTAGCAGAAGAATAATCAAATACCGTTTTTCCTTCAGAATCTATTAATTTCAGAGTTTCTTTGTCTAAAATGGAAAAATTAGTGGTTTTAGGAGACACGATTATTTTATTTTTTGACTTAATTATCGTATTCTTCGGAAAAACAAACTTATTTTGATAGCTTATCAGTACCCAGCCGGAAATATCGGCTTCAAAAGGAGCATTATTGGAAATTTCTATAAAAAAATCTCTGGCATCGCCTATTTTTGATATGACAACTTCCGAGGAAATGACTTTGACTATAATTTTATCGGAGCTATCCGGTTCCACAGAAAGATAACTTTCATAACACTCCAGAGTAACAATATATTCTCCCGGGTAATAATAAATATGGGAGAATTTTCCCGGAATAGGAAATGTTTTTTCTGTCTCTAAAGAATTCCCATCTCCGAAATTCAAGGAATATTTACCGCAAGATTTATCGGAAACCGTATTGCTTGCTTTAAATTGAACAGGCAGTCCCACAAAAGCCGGTATCTGAGCGGTAATTTTTGTTTTATTTACTAAAGGGGTTTCTGGTTCTTTAGTTTCAGTTTTTTTACTGCTACCGGAAGAACCAGTGACTGTATCTTCTGTCTGTTCTTCTTCTTCATTATCTTCTGAAATTTGATTCTCTGCCCCGGGTGTAGGTGTGGCTACTACCCAAGAATTGTCCGATTGTTTTTGAATACTTTTACCATTTTCTATACTTTCCCAACTCGTTTGATCTTTATCTGTCTCGTTTCCTTTATATAATATTACAGAATTATTATTAGCAAGACTATATGAACTAGGCCATAAAACATCAGGAGTAGCATTTCCCACATAACCATTCTCTTTTGCCAATAAAAAATAACTATTAGATGTAATAGATTTGTTCTCTAAACGACTTTTTACGACTAATGTACTCTCATTTCCTGTTGAAGATTTTTTGTTTATATACCAATTTGTCAAATCAACATCTGAACTACTCGAATTATAAAGTTCTATAAACTCATCATCGGCAGTGGTACCGCCAATTTGAACTTCATTTATAATCACATCTGCTTGCGCCAAATTAAAAGAAAACAAAAAAGCAAACCCTACTAAAACTAAAAATGTTTTTTTAGACATAATATTATTTTTTTATATTTTTAAACAAATGTGATATAATTGTCTTATGAAGAAAATTGATTTCCTGGCGATTGGGGATATAGTAACAGATGCATTTATAAAAATAAAGGACGCTCATGTGCATTGCAAAATAGATACAGAAGCTTGCGAGCTTTGTTTGCGTTTTGGAGACAAAGTACCCTATGAATCATTGGATGTAATTCCTGCAGTCGGTAATAGTCCAAATGCCGCTGTCTGTGCTGCGCGACTCGGATTAAATACTGCCCTGATGACAACTATGGGAGACGACCAGAACGGAAGAGATTGTCTGGGGGTGTTAGAAAAAGAAAAAATTGATACAACATTTGTAAAAATAGAAAAAAATAAACTAACAAATTATCATTATGTGCTCTGGTATGATATCGACAGAACCATCTTGATTAAACATCAGAAATATAACCGCGAATGGACTGACACAAAAGAATCACAGGAGTATCATTCCCCATCCTGGATTTATCTAAGTTCGATGGGTGAAGATTCATTACCTTTTCATACTGAAATATCAAATTATCTCAAAAGACACGAAAACGTAAAATTGGCGTTTCAGCCCGGAACTTTTCAAATTAAATTTGATACCGAAAATTTAAAAGAAATTTATGCGCGAACGGATGTTTTCTTTTCTAATTTAGAGGAGGCTCAAAAAATATTAAATACGAAAGATAAGGATGTCTTGGTTCTATCAAAAGGTATCCAGGCGTTGGGACCTAAAATGGTTGTCATAAGCGATGGCCCCAAGGGGGCTTATCTTTATAAAGAGGGAGAGCTGTGGCACAATCCTATTTATCCAGACATTGCTCCACCAATAGATCGTACCGGGGCGGGAGACGCTTTCTCTTCAACATTTGCGGTGGCTCTTGCTTTGGGCAAATCTCCTCTCGAAGCATTTTCTTGGGGGCCCATAAATTCAATGTCTGTGGTTCAATATATTGGAGCGCAAGCAGGACTCCTTACCAAAGAAAAATTAGAAGAATATTTAAAGGTCGCACCAGAAAATTATAAGGTTAAAAAAATAAATTAAAGATATGGATAATAATTCTATAAAAAATTTTAAAAAATCTAATGTAACAAGTGAAGAAAAGGGTATCCGAGATCAAATAGAAGCTTATCATAAGGCACAACAAGAACTTTCTGAACAAATTGAAAAAGAAAGAAAAGATGGAAAAGATGTTTCTATCTTAGAAAATACATTTGAAAAAAATAAAAAAGAGTGGAAAAAACTAAGTGCTTCTTTAGAAAAATTTGAAATAAGCGAAAATTAACTATATTTTTCTTTTCAATACTTTTTCTACTGCAAGTATAATATCAGATACTTCCATTTTATAGTGCTTTATCAGCTCGTCGGGTGTACCTGACTGGCCAAAACTGTTATGAACACCAATAAATTCTATGGGCACAGGGTAATTTTGCGCTAATACTTCAGCTACAGCACTTCCCATTCCTCCTTTTACCTGATGTTCCTCTATGGTTACTATGGCCTTGCATTCTTTGGCAAGAGCAATGATTGCTTCCACATCTATTGGTATAATAGAAGATAAATTCATCACTTTAGTTTTTATTTTTTGTGTTCTCTCTGATGCTTCTAATTCTTTAGCGGCAAGTATGGCGCGATAAGTTAGACTACCTGTAACTATAATACCTACTTGTGCTAAACCTACATCTGGTATCCAATAAATTTCTGCTTTACCTATCTCAAACGGAGTTTCTTCTGTGGTAATAGTCGGCGTCTTTTCACGAGCTAAACGTAAATACGCTGGCTTTCCAGTTTTAACCAATGCCACAGTCGCTTTTTTCGCTTCTATAGCATCACAAGGAGAAATAACATCCATATTTGGAATGACTCTCATCAAAGCTATATCTTCAAGTGCTTGATGAGTACCTCCATCAGCTCCAACTGAAATACCCGCATGTGAACCTACTATTTTTACGGGCCTGTCATTATAAGCAATGGTTGTTCTAATCTGTTCCCAATTACGCCCAGGAGAAAACATGGCATAAGAAGAACAGAAAGGAATTTTACCCATGGCTGCCATACCGGAAGCAACGGTAACTAAATTCTGTTCGGCTACCCCGACTTCAATAAATCTCTCTGAAAATTTTTCCCTAAAAAAATGCATTTGTGTGCTTTCGGTTAGGTCAGCGCAAAGAGCCACAACATTTTTATCCATTTCTCCAGCTAAAAGCAAACCTTGCCCGAAACCTTTTCGGATGGGTATTTGTTCAACATCTTGATTAAACAACTTTGGATTTAATTTTAATTTCGGATTTAACATAATTAATTTATATGAATTACGAAACTTGTCGTAACTTATTTCGTAATTCTTTTAAAGCCATTTCGCCTTGTTCTTTATTGGGTGATATACCGTGCCATTTATAATCTCTTTCAAACTCTTTTACACCTTTGCCAGGAATAGTATGTGCAATAATCACAGTTGGTTTTTCAAATATTTCTTGAGCTTCTTCCACAGCCTCATTTAAGGCCTTAAAATCATGTCCTCCTACTTCTATCACATGCCAATTAAAAGCTTGCCATTTATCCGCTAATGGTTCTAGGGGCATAATGTGTTCGGTATAACCATCTATTTGAATATTATTTCTATCTACCACAGCAATCAAATTTCTTAATTTATTTTTTCCAGCCAGCATTATGGCTTCCCAAGAATTTCCTTCATCCAGTTCTCCGTCCGACATAAAACAATAAATAAATCTATCTTTGTCTTTTTTATCAATTTTATCAGCCAGTGCCATACCGATTGCTTGTGAAAGTCCTTCACCTAACGGCCCTGAAGAGTTCTCAATAAATGGTAAATATTCTCTATGTGGATGCCCTTGCAGGCGAGTACCAAACTTACGTAGAGTTTTCAACTCTTCTACAGGAAAATAACCACTGTGCGCCATAGTGGCATACAACACAGGACAAATATGTCCGTTGGAAAGAACCAATCTATCGCGTCCTTCCCAAAATGGATTCTTAGGATCGTGTTTTAAAATATGAAAATAAAAAAGGGTAAAAACATCAGTCATACCAAGCGGCCCTGCTGTGTGTCCACTTTTTGCCTCTACCAGCATTTCAATAATACTCTGACGAATAAGATTCGCAGTTTTTTGAAGTCCTCTAATTTTTTCATTCGACAAAAAAGCCATCGCAATAATTATATCAACTAACTTATGTTTTTGATAGTTTTAATTAATTCATTAAATCTGGAAATTATTTTTATTGGGTTGCCTTTTTCTAATCTTTCTCTTTCGTGATAACCAAAATCAACAGCAATAGTACTTATTCCCACTTCATTAGCTTCTAAAATATCCCCTAGAGTATCTGTGATAAAAATGCATTCTTCTTTTTTAAAATTAAAATCATTTAGAACTTTTTTAAATTTGTAACTTTTAAGTTTGTGTGTTTCAAGACCGTATAAAAAAGAGAATAATTTTTCAACTTCATTAGTGTGAAGATAATCTCTAATTCCATATTCATAACACGAAGAAATTATACCTAAAGTATAGTCTTCTGATAGATTTTCTAATGTTTCTTTTACTTCATCTTTTATTTTACGTATTTTTCTTGTATTACTTAGACATTTTAAAAAATCAAATCCTGTATCTCTACATTTTAATTTTTCTCTTTCTAAATGAATATTACCTTCATATATTTTTTTATGCTCTTCTCTAGTAAGACAAGTAAATTTTTTCTCATTCAACTCAAAACTTAGTTCATAGTTATTATCTATCACTCCATCAAAATCAAACATTATTAATTTAATCATATATTTCAACCTAAGTTTTTAAATTCTTCTATTGTCCCAACAATATCATCTGTATTAAAAATAGCCGAGCCAATAATGAGTTTCGTTGCTCCTGCTTCTATCAGTAAAGGCGCGGTTTCAAAATTCACTCCTCCATCAACAGAAATTATAAGATCTGGAAATTTTTCTTTTAATATTTTTATATTTTCTAAAACTTTTTTATTAAACTCTTGTCCCTGAAATCCGACTTTTTCTATCCCCATAAATTGTACAAAATCAACATTATTAATTAAAGGAAAAATTTGTTCAAGGGATGTTTTTATGTTTATAGATATGCCTATTTCCATCATTTCTCTTATATACATATCTATGCCTTCAAGAAAATTCTTAAATTCTTTTAAATCACCTACAGCTTCAAGATGAAAAATAATATTTTTCGCTCCTAATTTTGTATAAATATCAAAATTTTTCACTGCATCTACAACCATAAGATCAAATTCAAAATCAATGTCTTCCCAAAAAGGTATTCCCTCTTCCTCGTTTAATATTTTCTTGAAGTGTTCATCTAAAAAAGGTTTACCCTGAGCGGAGTCGAAGGGCCAGGTTTTAGACGGCACAAAAATTCCGTCACAGATATCTATCTGAACAACAGGAACTACTCCACGCACTAAAGCAATTTTATTTTTAAAATCTTCATAATTTTTCGGTAATATGGCTGGAATTATTTCAATCATTTTGTTTTTTTTATTTAAGAGTTTTGTAAAATCTAATTACCAAATACTCCAACAAGAAAAGTTCCAAGCGCTGACCAAAATGCAGTAAGTGCGTTGGCGAGATTACTCGACACACGTCTGTTTATTTCTGCAAAAGTATTCCAGATGGTGTTGGAAGATGCACTGCCTTGGTATTCGTAAGCGCCAATAGAAGGATTATTCCTATTGACAAGATTACCATTCATATCCCTAAAACCAACAGGAACAAGAGCAGAAATATTAACACCAGCATTAATAGCAGGAGAACCAGAAGGAAGAGTAAAATCTGGATTTATTAAAATATTTCTATTGCCAACATGCTGTAAATTACCATCTATTATATCAGTTCCTATTTCTCCACTGTTGAAATCAAAAATATTCTTACCATAATTATTATATATAAACATATTATCATTTGTACCTTTTCCAGTTTTATAGACGAGATTATTTTTAATAATATTTTCATGTCCTGCAGCAGAATCCCATAAAGTAATTGTAGAAGTACCAACATCAACAAATAAATTATTGTAAAGATAAAATCCGCCACCATACGTAAAGAAGCCGTGGTCATCATTATCAACAAACACATTATTAAAAATATACATCTGGTCATTCCAATCACTACCACTTAAAAATTGCGCAATGCCCTCTCTTCCATAAGGTTGATGATATGAGAAATCAAAAGTATTGTAGTAAACATAATTATCATTTCCAGCTATTTGATTGCGTGTTGGCATAGCATGAATTATGTTCCTATAAAAGTGATTATGTGCATTATGTTCACCACAGTAACCACCTGAAGAATCTGCAATGCAATTTGTCCCGATAGCTCTTGAATACATTATATGTTCTCCAGTGAAATAATTATCGCGTATGATGTTGTAGTTTGCGGTTACATTAAGAGTAGCTTTGTTATGACCCTCCATTTCAAATGCTGCATGATACCAGTCAGCAAAATAATTATTCTCAACAAGCCAATGATTAGTGCCTCCTCTTAGAGTAAGCCCATCTGAAGCTGACAACCATGCCTCAGCGCCCCAATCATACATATTATGATTCTTATTATCCATAACATTATTTCTGAAAATTCCATAATCAGAATACATTACATGCGCACCAAAGCCAGGAGAACCAGCGCCAATATTAGAATTCTCAATTATAAGATTATGACTATATCGTATTCTCATAGTAAGCAATCCACCTTGAAGATCTAGATTCTGGATCGTAATATAATTAGCAGACAATTCAATATTAATCTGAATTCCCCCATTCACAAACGGATTAAAAGGGAAATACATATCTGTAGCAGGATTGCCTTGAGTAGAATAAATATAAAGCGCATCTTTAGACGTATAATACTCACCATCCTTATTCATGTGAGCATAAACATCTTGAGGTGCCGGGTTGGATATCGGTGTAATCGATTTCTGTATTAATAATTCATTTTCATAAAATTCACCATTGCCCCTAAAAACTCTTGTAGAAATAGGACAATCAGAACAAATACTTTGAGGATAATTCAATTTATAGATATTCGGTGCATATACACTCCAGCTCCCAGGATTATTAGAATTTGGAATAAAATACTTCATTGTTATGACAGGTTTATTTCCATTACCATATGCACCATATGTTATTCTATGCGTTTCATTTCCACCATGATTAATAACAAGCTGTTCCCCTGTCCAAGTATCTCCTCTCCTGAATAAGATATTGTCTCCAGGCTGGAATGTTTTACTGTTGACTTTTAATATTGTCTTCCATGAACTAGAAATTGATGTTCCATTATTATTATCATTGCCTGAGGTTGAAACATAGTAAGTGGTGCCATTGCCTAAAGTAGGTGGGGGTGGAATATTACTGACCGTCACATTGACAGAGGAAGAAGTAGTGTTAGCTCCTCCGTTATCAGTTACTTTAGCGGAAAGTGAATAAGTCCCTTGGGGTACATTTGTCCAAATAAAGGTGTAAGGAAAAGAGGAGTCGGAGTAAGAGAGAGTATTACCATTATAGAACTCCACTTTCGTGATTGAGCCGTCAGAATCAGATGTGGTAGCAGTAAGGGTAATGGAAGCAGGAGCAATGAAAGAGGTATTGTTGGTAGAAAGAGAGATAGAAGGAGGGTTGTTGACGGGAGGAGTAGAGGTAGAGGTAAGCGAAATTTCTCCCCACATATTAGGACGGTCATAAGAACCGGAGTTGATGAGATTCTGCCAGTCGAACTGGGAGGAAGCGCTACTGTCTCTGTCGTTGTTGCCTAACAGCAGTCCCATCGTCATGTTAGCCACGGGCGTGATTTTAATGAGCGACCAGGGGATAGCTATTTCCATGCCATAGCCACTGGTAGTGGTATGCGTTCCCACCAAAACGCCAGATGGTATGACAAGATTATGGATGTTAGCGAGAAAGTGATAGTCATTACTATCTATGCCAGAAGACCGATTGTATAAAGTATCTAAATAGATCTCAACGCCATCATCGATCCATAGAGCCTGGTCGGTTGCTTCAAGTTGATTATCGATGACATTATATGAAATATAAAGATAAGTGCTGTTCCAAAGAGCGCGAGTAGTCACAGTATTGTTGCTAAAAGCACTGTTACTGAAAGCGATAGGAGTAGCTTGAGACCAAGCTGTTTCAGTAAGATTCCCGTCAATGGTAATGGAAGTGGTAGCCTGACGAGCATTGAGTAGGGTATCCATCGGAGCACAAGCATCTGTACTACAAACTTGAGTTTCAGAAGTTGAACCAGAACAATTAGCTCCTCCATTAGCAGGAGCTGGATTAGTACAAGTACGAGTATGAGTTTGTGTTCCTGTTTGACCACAAGCGGTGACACTACAAGCGCTCCAGGAACTCCAAGCACTCCAAACACCGTTGATGATGACAGGTTGAGTTCCGACACTCACGGCTGCTGAATTTGAAGTACTGCCTCCTGCTCCACTACAAGTAAGAGTATAAATCTTAGTAGAAGTTAAATTACCAGTGGATTCAGTACCTGAAGTTGCTTTAGTTCCTGTCCATCCATTACTAGCAGTACAAGAGGTGGCATTAGTGGCTGACCAAGTGAGAGTGGCAGAACTGTTATACGATACTGAGGTTGAGTTGACAGAAATAGAAACGGTGGGAGCAGGGGTAGAAGTTGGAGTGTTTCCTCCACCACCACCTCCACCACCACTAGAGGTTTTCTTAACAATAACCGTTCCATCACATCTCAAACCAGTGATCCAACTAAAACCTAAAGTTGAAGTACAACCAGTTAGATAATTGGTAACAGTACTTCCATTACAAGGTAGACCACTAAAAGCACTATAACCTGAGTTTGAATTACAGCCAGCTGGATAATTGGTCACTACTGGAGTTGAATAATAAGTAACGATACCACTTAAGGAAGCACGAGATTTAAGACCAAAGATGCCATCAGCTGTTAAACTTTTAGCTCTTTGATAAGCTTTGACCGCTGTTTCAGTGGCTCTACCAAAGAAAGTGGTTTCTAAACCTACTGAACCAGCTCCTATTCTAGAGATCAAATAACCTTTTTCATTCAAGAACTGTTGCAGATACTTCACTTGAATATCTTTCATCCCATACTTTAAAGTTTTAGTGATACTTCCTTGTGCTGCTGAGACTATAGAAGTTCCGATGAACATCAAGAGAGTAATTATGACAATTTTGAGAAATAATTTTGATTTTAGGGATTTAATTGTTGACATTGATATTATCTATTTGTTCTAAAAGGGAAGTTCTTAGGGGTATTATATAGGAAGATATAATATTATACATGTTCTTAATTGTTTCACTTGGAAGATTTGTAAAATCTAATTCCCAAATACTCCGATAAAAAATATCCCAAGCGCTGACCAGAAGGCAGTAAGAGCGTTGGCAAGATTATTAGATACTCGCTTATTTATTTCTGCAAAAGTATTCCAAATAGTGTTAGTGGTAAGATTTACAATCTCTCCACGATTTACAACCCAAGGATCTTCCAATAATTGCTTTAAATTATAATTATTTGCCAGTCGCCAAATACTTCCCCAATTCTGCCAGAAAACAGTTTTCGGCATATTGGCTTTTATTCCCTGAATTATCAAAGTGCCATCTTCAGGAGTATCGCAACCCGGCCCATTTACTGCGGCCTTGGGGCCACAAGATCCAAACTCATTAATTGAGAAAGGCTTCCCGAGTGTTATCAGCTCACTATAACCTTCTAGTTTCGGCAGATTTCCATCTCCATAATAGTCGAGACCTACAATATCCACATAATTATCACCCGGATAATATGCAAGGTAATTGCCTGAGTTAGCATTAAGATTGTAAATCCATAAAAGATTATGAAGTCCTTTAGTTTGCGTAAGATAGTTAAAAGTATATCTCCAGACATTTTTGAACTGCTCAGGGTCCTTATTACCCCACCAAAACCAACCACCATTCAACTCATGTAAAGGACGAAAAAGGGTTGGGATGTTATTATTTTCGAACTGCTGAAAGCCACTCGCAATCCTATCCATCTCTGCTTTGTAGATTGTGTTAAGGACACTTCCCTCTGTGATTAATTCATTAAAATCAACATACGTATTGTCCCACAATTCACCAGTGACTGGATTATTTACATGCCAGCTTACCATTATCAATCCACCGCTATTTACATAATCTATTGCATAGGAAGTTACACTATTAATATCTGCAAAAGAACCATAATCAATTCCAATAACAGCTGGATAATAACCAGTTTGATCATAAATTTCGTCAGGAGGAGTATCATTACAATCCGCCCAACAAACCAGCTGGCCAGACAAGACACGACTATCTGAACGACTAGGAAGACTTATAAAATAATTAAGCAATGTTTTAGCTTCTGCTGATGCATTAGGGTCAGCAGTTGGTGCAGAAACAAGACATGCATTACATACTCCGCCACAATCGATTCCTGTCTCGCCCTGATTCTGGATGCCGTCATAACAAGTAGCAGACGATATTTTTATCCAAGATAACTTGGCAGTAGCGCCACCAGAGTTCTCATAATATTCCAATAATATAGAATGATTTCCTGCCGTAAGTGTCTTAGTAGCAGAATAAGTAGTAGGTCCTTGATCTTTCCATTGATCAATCAGTAGTTGATTGTCTACATAAAGACGTACTCCATCATCAGCCGTTACTGTAAAGTTATAGGTAGAAGCTTGAAAAGAAAAGTTACCCTGCCAGCGCACAGAAAAGACATTATTGTTCACCTCAACACTTGGAGCACTAGTACTCCAATCAAAATTCAAAGGATTATTATCGTTACGAGCAAGAACCAGAGTATCAAAATTCTTACCATTATAATAACAACCTGAGAAAACATTATTAGGAATGGTGGTTGGACAAACAACAGAAGGAACAACAACCACAGCATTCACCCCCACACTCACTATACTAGATATAGTCACAGCTCCACTATTATCATACCCCTTAGCCGTCAAGGAATAACTGCCAGCAGGAACACTAGACCAAGTGAAAGTATAAGGAGAAGAAGGATCAGAAAATATTAAAGTATTACCATTGTAGAATTCTACTTTAGTGATAGTACCATCAGAGTCAGAAGCATTTGCTGAAAGGGTGATGGTGGCTGGAGCAGTGTAAGTAGTACTATTAGTTGGACTAGTAAGGGAAACGGTGGGGTTTTGATTAGTGGGAGTAGAAAATGGAATAAGTTTCAATTTTCCAAG
>Ga0209542_10014774_pt1 | contig 13223 bp, 14 predicted proteins | sample RifCSPhighO2_01_FD_184028 | JGI IMG/M metagenome (GOLD analysis project Ga0209542, IMG submission 184028) | Soil microbial communities from Rifle, Colorado - Rifle CSP2_plank highO2_0.1 (SPAdes) (version 2) | ecosystem: Environmental > Terrestrial > Deep subsurface > Rock core/Sediment ... | reverse complement strand
TCTATAACATTATCATCTTTCAAGGTCAATACATTTTTCTTGACATCTATCCTTTTCATAGAGCTCTTAAGAGCTCTTAGTATATAAATGTTTTTATTATTTAGAAAAGCTTAACTTAATGACATTGCAGGCGCATGGTTAGAGTGATTGTTTGCTGTAGTTGATTATTTTTATTTTTTTTAGGTTTGTAATTTGTTCTTTTGTCATCGTTCCTATTTCTTTGCTGGGACTGAAGAGGTATCTGAGACCGGTGGGGGTAGAACCGCGGTAGAGTATTCCTATTTCTCTTTCTCTTGTTCCATTTTGAATGCTGAATCCGTAGGAAAGTTCTTCCCTTTCTGGTTGTTGGGTGTTCAGTGGGAATTCCTCTGTTTCTTTTTTAAGCAGATGAGGTACAATGAATTCTAGGTATAATTTTTTTGCTAGTTGGGATGTGTTTGAAAATCGTGCCATTTTTTTCTGTCTTTTTTCTATTGTTTATAGATTAATCTTCTAGTGGTTCTTGTTCCCTTTTTTCTTGATCTTCATCTCTTTCTTTCTTATTGTATTTTCTTTTTTTATTTTCTAAGAGATGCTTCCATTTTCTTTCTTCTTCTGCTTCCTTCCTTTTTATCGCAGCGATGGGATCTCTTTCTCCACCGATCATATTTTGTATGGTATATCTTGGAAGGTGTCTGTTTTTAAGGTGGATCCTATAATCTTTACTGAGTAGTATTGTCGCGAATGCATCTCCTTCTAATTCTTGATGTTTTTCTCCTATTTTTTTACCATATTTTTTTCCTAGCATGAACACTTCTGCGAAGGGAGGTTGTTCTTCTCCATTGCCACCAGGTATAAATTGAATGACTGTAGTATCTTTCCAGAAATTGCAACGGACTCCGAGATCCACTGTTGCTTCTCTTCCTAATTTATCTTGGGGATTTAGGCTATAGGGGTTTGTGGCTTGCTCTCGTATTGCACGGTAAGCTGCATGAGCTAGGCGCTCACTATTTGTGTAGCGTCTGTTATCTTTATCAAGAAGAAAAGGTAATAACGACTGTAGCTCGATGATATCTTCTGAACGTTTATGACTCATACTTTTTTATTCTTTATTTGTTCTTAAAGATAGTTGTTGTGTGTTGTTCTATCGATAGCCTTTTAAAGCGTTTGTTTGTCTTAGAGATAGGCCTCATAGTCTAGTGGCAAAACAGCTCGTTTACAAAAGTAACGGTCTAAAGCTGAAGCTTTAAAAACCGAGCGGTCCGCGGTTCGATTCCGCGTGAGGCCATATTTTTGTAGGAGGAAAACATGCTAAAAGAGCTATCAACAGTGCTGACGGTGATTGGGATAATTATGACTTTATTTCATAAGGAATATCCTAGTGTATGAGCTTGGGGTGTTCCTATTGGTTTGATAGGATTGTTAGGTGTATATTACCCATCTTAAGCAACCCATAAGTTTATTAGAACCTTTAGGATGAGCTAGTTTACACTGATCACGCGGCAGTTCAACTCTGTTAAGGGTCATATTCATCTTTTCCGCTTTTTTAACGGCAGAATACTATCTCCAAACAGTATATGATAAAACACTCTTTTGGCTAGCCAGTATATAAGGATAAAAACAACTATCCAGAGGAATCCAATGAACGGCATATCATCTTCATACAGAATAGCCCAGATACCAATATACAGCAAGCATATGAGAGAACCCCAAAATAATATTTGAAGTACTCTAAAATGCCATTTTTTTTTGAAATACTTTCTTGTCTATATGTATAGTTTGACTATTTTTTTTAAATGCGTTGTGGTGAATCTTTTTTACTTGGAATATTGGAGGTTCGATTCTGCTAAGGGCAATTATATCAGTATTTACGAAAGTATTTTATTTATTCTCTTTACATTAAACAGAATGATTTTTTGTAAATTATAGTATAATTTAGCATCTTCCCTTTTTTTTGAATTCTTTGTATAACTCATATACTCATCCAAGAGACCAAGAGGTATATCTAAAATAGGAATTCCTTTAGATTGAAGCAAGTAAAAAGTTATCAGTCTTGTTGTCCTGCTGTTTCCATCTTCAAATGGGTGAATATGTTGAAATTCATTATGGAAGAATACTGCAAATTTCAATATTTCTTCTATTGACACTTTATTTTTTCTAATAAACTCATTATATTTTTCGAATAATAATTCTAATCTTTTTTGGATATCTACATAGTTTACAATCTTAAAATTAGGATTTCCTTTTATGTGCACTTGGATTTTTCTTATTTTACCTGCAATTTCAGGTTCATGTTTCATAATCAAAAAATGATAATCTAGAACTATTTGTAGACTTAGGGGTTTTCTTTCACTGCTGTCTTTTAGCATTATGGCGATAGCTTCTTTGTAATTTTTTAGCTCGTCAACATCTTTGCTTTTTAAATTAGAGGGAATAATCCCCTCTTGTAATATTTTTAGAGTTTCTGGGAGCGTAATTGGATTTCCTTCTAATGAAAGACTATGGTATGCAAATGAAACCTTAAGTTTATCGACTATTTTTTTATACTCTTGTTCGTTTATCTTTTTCAATTTTTTGTATGTATGGATCTCTTTTTTTATTTCATTCATATAATTTATGTGTTCTTCTGTAATTACTTCATGTTTGTAACCAAAATATACAAGAAGATTGTTTAGAAGGATATTATAAAATAATTTTCCTCTTATTGGTTTTTCAGATATTATCAAAATTAATCCGTACTTATCAAGAATTTCTATATAATTTTTTAATGTTCGAGAATTTAATTTTGTGTTTTTCGAATTAATCTCGCTTTTTCTCAAAGATGCACTTATAAATCTCGCAAAATTTCTGTCTAATATTAGGTTATAGTTAATTCCATTTTTTAAGCAATATTTAATTATGCCATATAGTATATTGGCTTTGTCTTTTGTTTCTGCTTGAAATCCAGATTTCTTTTTAATCAATACTTCTTCTTTTACAAGCTCTCTTAAATTTCTATGGATTACGTGATATTCTCTCTCATCTTTACTAAGTTTTTTTACCACTTCTGTTGGTCTGATCGGAGCTCTGTTTTCATAGACCACTTCAAAAACATCATATTTAGTTACCATTTTATTTTTACTGCATCGAACTATATAAATCTTTCTATTATGTATTAAAAGTTACATATATCTTAATTAATAATACAAAATAGATTATATTATTGATTTACAGGAAAGGTGATTAAACTTAAAACATTAAAAGTCGAGTAGCTAGTAATTTGATTCTTACGAGGTTATGTACGGCAATTTTTTTATATAGATGAGTTTTTTTTATAGGTGGAACGGAAGTGGTGGACAATCATTTTTTTGGGATAACCGCACTAGCTATTTTTCTGGAGTTGCTTGCATCCTTTGATGCAGATCCAAATACGTTGCCATGGACTTCGCATATAGCAACATATATTCCAGTTTGGATAGGTTTACATTTAATAGTTGGATTTGCAATCTGGCTCGTGGTTCATTTTGTGAAGAGATATCGGAAGCAAAAGAGTGTTTCTTGATACTACTAACTATTTATTTCAACTCGGCGCTTCCAAATAGAACACTAAATGCTCTGCACCAAATGACTACTCTATTGTATTTGGTTACATCGGCATTTTCTGGAATTTCGTAATTTTGGTTACCAATATTTCCTTTGAGTTTGCCTAGATTTATGAATTCTGTTGATTCTTTATCGGTAGAGAGGTAGACGTAAAGGTCTGGTCCATTGGTGGTTTTGAAGTTTTCTAAGGAGAGATATCTTTTTTCATTGATTGTTAGTATTCTTGCTTCGCCGGAGGTCTTGTGGAATGCATCGGCGTCTGTAAATATACCTCTGCGTTCGGTTTCTATCGGTGCTGGTGGTTGAGCGTTTTCTTCACTATTTTTTATATTTTCTTGTTGCGTTATTGGCAACGATTCATTCACTATTTTGTTTAAGAAGAGCGGGGAAATAAGCGACCACGCTATTATTAGGGCTATTAGACTTAGTGCGCTTATAAGTATTATTTTTTTATTCACTTTTTTGTTAGGGAAGAAGTGTTTAATAAGTTTGCTTATGTATTTTTTATCGTTGGAGGGTATAAACAGAGAGGCATTGGTAGAATATATTCTAAAGAGGGGTTCTGGTATGTGAAAGGTTTTTAAGGGAGAATATTCTTTTTCGGTAATGTCAGAAGCTATAATTGATGTTAAAGGTTTGGGAAAGAAGTTCAAAGCGTTTACAGCTGTTGACGCGGTGTCTTTTTCGGTGCAGAAAGGAGAGATTTTTGCCTTTTTAGGACCGAATGGGGCAGGAAAGACGACGACTATTCGGATGTTGACTACGATGCTTCGGCCTGATTTTGGGAGTGTTAGGATTAATGGGTTTGATCCGGTGAAACAGCAGCATGATGTTCGGGCTTCATTTGGTATTGTATTTCAGGACTTTAGTTTAGATAATGAGTTGACGGCATTGGAGAATCTTAGGTTTCATGCTGCTTTGTATCATGTGCCTAAGAAGTTAGCTGAAGAGAGAATAGAGCAGTTGTTGAAGCTTGTGGAATTATTTGATAAGAAAGATTCGTTTATTAAAACCTATTCGGGAGGTATGAAACGAAGATTGGAAATTGCTCGGGGTCTTATTCATCATCCAAAGATTTTATTTTTAGATGAGCCGACGCTTGGTTTGGATCCTCAGACAAGGAATAAAATGTGGGCGTACATACAACAATTGAATAAAAAGGAAAAGATGACGGTGTTTTTTACGACACATTATATGCATGAGGCAGAGAAATATGCTCATCGTATTGCTATTATTGATCATGGAAAGATTGTGATTAGCGGGACGGTTAAGGAACTGAGGAAGAATACAAGAACGAAGTCACTGGAAGATGCGTTCTTACGTTTAACTGGTCATGGCATGAGAGCAGAGTCTAGTGGTACGGTTGATGCAATGCGTGCTGCTGCAAAGTCGTGGGGGAATCGATGAGCGCAGTCTATGTGTTGTGGTTGCGGCAACTTATCCGCTATTGGAGGACTCGATCGAGAATTATTGGTTCTTTGGCACAACCACTTTTATTTTTAGTTGCGCTTGGCTTCGGTCTTGGTCCGATTTATGCGCAGGCGGGCGGGGGGAATTACATACAGTTTTTGGCTCCAGGCATTATCGGTATGACTATCTTATTTACGGCTATGTTTTCTGGTATGGAGGTTATATGGGATAGACAACTAGGTTTTTTGAAGGAAACGTTGGTGTCTCCTTCTTCGAGGTTTAGTATTTTCTTTGGAAGGACGTTGGGAGGGGCAACCGTCGCACTTATTCAGGGTGTTGTTATTTTTTTGATTACGCTCTTATTTGGTTTTAGACCGATTTCTTTGTTGTCGCTTCCTCTGGTTTTGGTGTTTATGTTTCTTTTAGCGTATATTTTTACGGCGCTTGGAACCGCGCTTGCTAGTGCGGTGGAGGATATGCAGGCGTTTCCGTTAATTATGAATTTTATTATTATGCCTGTGTTCTTTTTGTCTGGTGCTTTGTATCCTTTAGAGAATGCGCCTTCAGGCATAAAGCTTATCGCTTTGTTTGATCCACTATCGTACCAGATTGATGCTCTACGGCAGTTATTGAATGGGGTGTCTCATTTCGGTTTGGCTATTGATTTTGGGATTACGCTGGCGTGTGCTCTTCTGGTTAGTTTGTTAGGTGTGTATTTGTTTAATAGGGTTGAGGTGTAGATGTTTTTCTCTCATTCGCTGTGTTGCATCACTGAGGCTAAACCTTTGCGAATTTCCTCGTGGAGCTTGTCCACCTTTTACACATAAAACGCAAAAGTTTAGTGAGGGAAAGTTATTTATAGTAATTGATAGTGGTTAGAGAAGTGAGGAAATGAGCTATAAACGTTTAGTTTCGATGGTTGTAGTGGTGTTGCTGTTTTCTGTATTCGTAGTTGCACATTCCGATACTTCAGAGCATTCGTCTGGAAAGAAAAGAGTAATTGCAACTAACGAGCGGGAAGTATACAATGCATTGGATTCAGGATGTCAGGTCATAAGACACATAAAGGAAATTACTGTATTAGCGTGCTCCGTTCCCGTAGCTGATTCTTTGGGTTTGCAGGAAGATATTCGGGTATTTGCCTTAGACAGTGGGGCGAATATTCAAATTGGAGCGGATACGGTTCAGTTATCTGGAAATACGGGGGTTGGTGGCAAAGTAGCGATTTTGGATTCAGGGTATAATTATGAACATCCTGAATTGGTTTCTTCATATCTGGGGGGAAAGGATTTTGTACATGACGATTCTGATCCTATGGATGATAATGGACATGGGAGTCATGTTGCAGGATTAATAACAGCAGATGGTATTCAGAGTAAAGCGCGGGGAGTTGCTCCTTCTGCTGGTATTTTAGCTGTAAAGGTTTTAGGGAGCGATGGATCGGGATATTTCAGTGATGTTGTTGCTGGCATTTATTATGTTGTCGATGGATCTGATGGAATTTATGGAACTGCTGATGATTTTGGTGTTGATGCAATTTCATTAAGTCTTGGTACTTCTGCCCCTTATGTATACAAGGGATATTGTGATGGTGTTCTTCCTTCATTAACTACTGCAATAAAATATGCAAGGGACCGAAATGTTCTTGTTGTTGTGGCGGCTGGCAATTCGGGAAGTGCGGGGATTTCTTTACCTGGATGTATAAGTTATTCTACAACGGTTGGAGCAGTTGATTCTAATAATAAGGTCGCCAGTTTTTCAGGAAGAGGAAATGCCCTTGATATCGTCTCTCCTGGGGTTTCATTATATTCTGCTTGGCTTGGAAATTCATATGTTCTTGCATCTGGGACATCAATGGCGACTCCCGTTGTTTCTGGTGTCGTTGCTTTGATACGGTCGGCTCATCCAGACTATTCTGACGAGCAGGTAGAAAGTGCCTTGCTTAAGACGGCAAAGGATTTGGGGAGAAAGGGCAAGGACAAGGATTATGGTTATGGTGTGGTAGATGCTTATAAGGCTGCGAGCGCATGATGTATCATGGTTTTTTTATTTTTAGAATAGATCAGAGCAGCTTCTGAAATAGTGGCAGCGTTTGCATGTGAGTTTACATTTTTGTGGTTCTAGCTGAGAGCCACAAGCTTCACAGACATATTCATTGTTTTCTATGAGTTGTTTGTCTATTGGGGGTTGTTCCATTAGAGTATATTGAAATTTAGACGTGTCATTTAAGCATACACAATTTTATCTATTTGTTTACTTAACTTTTCGGTTCCCTTTCCGAAATTGAGTGGTTTTATTATTTTTAACAATTCGATATTTTTTTCTACAACTTTCACTTTTAATTTTTTAAAACTCTTTTCATCTATATTTCTTACTCCTATGATTGTTTTTTCCATTTGTTTAGTATGTTAAACTGGTTTATAAGCTTACTTTTTTATAATACAACGAGAAGGAAGATAGTCCAGATAATTGTTAGGAGTGATGAGATCATCGCTAGTCTGAGCAGTTTGTATTTTTTATCTGCTATAGTCGAGAGAGTGTGAGCTTGACTGCTTAATGCTGCGGTTATTTCTTTGTCGGTGTATTTTTCTATTTTTTGGGTATAGCTTTGTGGCGATTGAGTAAGAATATCTTTAAAGTAGGTAGTTCCTGAGGTGTTGCCTTTGGAAAGACGGGGGAATATGACTCCTACGAGTTCTTTGAACGAGGCAACGAATAGGATGATGGCTATTCCAAGGAAGAGCATCCCCTGTGTCTTTGGAATGGAGGACCAGTCTGTTTTTATGAGTTTGTTTGTTAGAGCGGCGGCTGCGACACCTAGGGCTGAGAACGTCCAGGCTGCTTTCGTGTCAGCCATTTTTATTTGGTCTGAGAGGTTTGAGGAAACGTATTTTATGAAATCGATTCGAGAACGATAGTCGTCTGCCATAGGGAGGTTAGAGATAGGGAGTTAATAAATGTTATTTTTTAAGATCATTTACAATCTTCTTGACAATTATATTTGTTTTCCCATTTTTCACATATGGCATTTCCGCAGTCAGAACAGATTGATCCAATTCCCGGGGCTGGAAAAAATTTCCCATCAATTATTTGATACTGGTCTTCCTTAGCTGCTGATATTTCCTTTAAGTTTTCACAACATATCTTCGGTGATTTGGTATAGGGGTAACCTAATTTATCTTCACCTGCTGCAACACAGTTTTCTTTTACAGAACCGTTTAATTTTGATGAACTAAAGTACCAAGCGACCGTGATGATTAGTGCTATAATGATTATTATAACTCCTATTTTTTTCATATCTTTGCTTTATCTAATTTGGTATATATATTTCTGTTAGATCGCATTTTGTAATTTATTTTTGAACTCGAGATGTATAAGCCAGAGTACGAGGATAATTCCTTCTATAAGTGGGATGATGGTGAGGTTGATGGGCGGAGGGAGGAGATTGATGAGATCGAGACCGATTTGTAGATTTGATAGAGGGTAGAAGGGCATGATAGTTCCTACGATGAGGTAGTCGAGAGCGAGGTGTGTTAGAATGCCGAAGGTAAGTGCATAGCAGACTAGGGAGATCTTTAGTTTGTGGAATGTTGAGGTGTTCCATGGGGTGTGAGCTATAACTAACCCCGCGACGAGAAAGATAAGTGGGAAAAATATGCTGTGGGTGAAAGTTCGATGGATGTGATCTAAGGGAATGCCGGTTTTGTAGAGGAGGATGAAGGCGAGATGATCGATATCAGGGAGTGCGCCACCCAGACCAGCTAGAACGACATAGCGGAGTGAGAATGGTTTTTTCTTTTGTATACAATAGTTTCTGATAAGCGCCAGTATAACTATAGGTGCGAGGATGTGGGTAATTGCTTGGGGCATATTAGTTTGCTAACCCCCTTAGGAGATAGCCGATGGCGAATGAAACAAGAGCTGCAATGCTACCGATAAGGAATGTTTCGAGGGAGGAGCGAATAAAGTGCTTTCCAGTTATATGGCTTTTTACTGCCCCGACGATTATGAGGGCAAGACCAGTTAGTAAGCAGGAGAGTACGAATGCATTGATCTTTAGGCTAGGAATAATAAATGAGAGGAGGAAGGAGATAAGTGGAATTAAACCGATGAGAATAAATGAGACGAATGTTGCTGAACCTGTTTTTAGTGGATGTTTTGTTATCTTTTTTTCTTCAGGACTTTTTCTTTGAGGATGGATTTCTGATTCTGCTTTGACTGAAAGATAATTTGAAATAGCCATTGAGAATCCGTCGGCAAACAAGTTGGCAAATCCTAAAATGAGGATGATGCCTGCTGATAGGGAGGCACCTATTGATCCTGCCACAACAGCGAACGTAGTAATCGCTCCATCAATTCCTCCGTAGACAAACTCAGGAAGGTATCTCTTTTCAAATGCATAGTGCATCTACTGATTTGGAAGGGGAGATATTTAAGGTTACGGGTTGGATGTAAAGTAAACCTTCTAACTTAACATTGTGTACACTCAGTAAAATTGCTAAGACTCGGTAGTTTACGGATTTTAAGACCCATAGATATTAGTTGGTCATTTTATTAGACGTTAAAATGTTAAGTTATAGACTGGACTTTACAGTGAAAATTAGTTCTTAAGTAAGATTAAATGAGTTTTTTTGCAGATCACTATGGTCTTTCATACAATATATAAAATCCTTCTTCTCGACTTATCTCTCCTGTTTTTTGTTTTACAATTTCTGAGTAAAATGGCTGTTCGTTGGCACATTTACTCTTTTTTATTTTTTCCCTTGGTTTGAATATTTTTCCAGAGCTATTAGAGTAGTTTTGGCTTGTATTATACGGATGATTACTAACTATTACTTTATCAAATTCATTACCTTTGGCAAAATCTATTAGCCCCTCTTCTGTATACTTTACTATTTGAGGTAAAACGTCTTTTGGGTTCATGGAAGGAGACAGTTCTAGACTGTTCACTGCTAATATTCTTTTTTCATTCTGACGACAGTCAAATGCTAAAACTATTCCCACTCTTTTTGGTTTCGATGCTTTTAATTTTTGATTTATATCAAATATATACACTGAATTGTCTGCAAGCATATGAGGCAGCCCATGGGCATTTCCTATTTTTTCTGAGTCATCGTATATGCCTATACAGCATCCTGAATCGTTTCCGTACCTAACATCTAATGGATCTTTATTAGAAAGCCTAAGAGAATATTCTACAGTACATGGTTTTCTTAGTCTTTCGGACAATTTTTTATCTTCTTCGACAGAATCACTAAATAAACTTATTAGTTCGTCTTCTTCTTCATTTATATCGGTGCTGGTTATTTGTTTTAAGGTTCTTAGGCCTTCAGAGACCAAACTAAATTGTTTATCAACAAACCCCTTTCTTATATCATTTATATTCTTTTCTACAATTTCTTCCCGATATTTTTTGAGACTGTCTCTTGTTTCTTCTAATCCTTCTATTTTCATATAGAAATTTTCCTCATCTGTTTCTTTTAATTCAAGAGGATCTGTTAAACAGTCCACGCCAATACTCCCATCGATTTCTACGCAGTTCCATTCTTTTGCATATACATCGAATAACTTATCTATACGGTATGCACGCCTTTCGTAATGGTCGCGTCTTGTCTTTCTTTCAATTTCTCTTTCAATTTTTTCAAGCTCTTTCATATTTTTTCCTTTTTCTGCTTCTTGCTTGAGTTGAGATATGGTTAAACGACTTGCCTTTCTCATTTTTTCTACCAATCCTCTGTCTAATTGTTTTTGGATTATTCTTTCTAGTCTTCTTGTATCCTTTGTTAACTTTTGATTAGCTACACACAGTATTGCTTCTAGCTTGTTATTGCTTACATTTTTTCCATCTTCTCCTTTCGTTTCAACATTTAACTTTGAAGGGTATTCATACTTTGGCTGGGAATTTAGATTTTCACCATTATATTCTCTTTGGTATTCAGGAATTCTTTCTTCTGCTTTTGCTAAAAGTAATTCTCCATACAGATCGCCTTGTGGAGACAGATGAAATAGTTTATTTCTTTTTTTATCCTTTAGCCATTGCATTACTTGATCTTGAATTGAATTTGGATGATGTAGCAGTTCTTCAAGAAAGAGGAGTTTTTTACCACAATTATATTCGTGACCCTCTTTTTCTGCCTCAGCTTTAGTTTTCAAGAAATTGTCATAAACCAGATCTATTTCATCATTCATATTAGGCGCATGGGAAAGAGAATCTAGCGTTTGCTGATCGCAGACTTTATCTTCCTTTAACTGTTCAAGTTTTTCTTCGGTATTCATAAAATTTCCTTTTTGTCCTCTATTTAAACCTTTTTATTGGTCGGGCATAAGTTTAAATAGCAATTTTTAATTTATTGTGTATGGAAAAGTCTAAGGGTTTAACGAGTGAACTGGGCTCGGGAAAACAGTATGGTTCTGCTGCGCCTGCGGAGCAATCAGTGCCTGCTGTTAGCGATGTTGAGAAGTTGAAGGAGAAATTTGAGGGTTTTAAGAAGGCAATTCTCAAGAAATATCCCTTTACTATTTCTCTTGGTTTGCTTCCTGGACAGGCGGCACCGCTGTTTGAAGAGGATGAGCAGTTGCCGAAAGAAGTGGTGGAGAAGAAACCCCTGCATGTGCTTATGTTAATACCTGAAGATCAGTATAAAGATGTGCCTAAGATTAAACCAGATGTGGTGAAGTTATTGAAAGAAGCGGAAGAGAATAGCTGGTTGCATATTATGACGCCGGTTGATTTGTGGAATTATGGTCTTGATAGTCGGTATGAGCATGTGGATGCGTTGGCTGCTAGTTTTCCCTTACACGATAAGGGCTTTTTGGGGGCTTTGCGCGTTGCTAGCATTCATAAAACGCTCGTTTTGAGAAAGTTTGAGAAGTATGTGGCAAGCTATGTTATTGGGGGGAGTTTAGTTCGGGGTACTGCAGGGAAGGATAGCGATGTTGATACGTTTGTAGTTATTGATGATACGGATGTAAAGCGGATGAATAGAATTGAACTTCTTGAGAAACTCCGAGGCATTATTTTTGATTATATTCGGGAAGCAACAGCACTAGCAGGAGTGAAAAATATTTTGAATGTACAAGTGTACTTATTGACTGATTTCTGGCAGTCGGTGAAGGATGCGCATCCAGTTATGTTTACATTCATTAGGGATGGAGTGCCCTTACACGATAGGGGAACGTTTATTCCTTGGAAGTTATTGTTAAAGATGGGGAAGATTAAACCGAGTCCTGAAGCTGTTGATATGTTTATGAAATCGGGAGAGCAGACCGACGCTATTGTCAAGAGGAGACTGATTGATGCGATGATTGATATCTATTGGGGCATGGTAACTCCAACGCAGGCATTGCAAATGTTAGCTGGGGAGGCTCCTTCTGCTCCCAAGACTATTGTGGATGATGTGAAACGATTGTTTGTTGAGAAGGAGAAGTTATTATCTTCTAATGAGGTAAAGAAATTGGCTCGAATTGTGGGATTGTATAAAGATCATGAACATGGAAAACTACAGAGTATAACGGGAAAAGAAGTAGATGAACTGATGAAGGATTCTGAGGGTTATGTGAAGGCTATGAAAGAACTACGGGGGCAGTTAGAGACTCGGTTGAAGGAACATCTGGCTGATAAATTGTATGATGATACTATTGCGTTATTGAAGCAATTGTTTGGCAATCAGTCTGCCGATGTTTTGGTTAGCGAGGTTGAGAAGAAACTGATTAAGACTGGGAAACTGCATCCTCGGTTTTCAGCTATTTTGGGAGAGGTAATGAACTTGCGGAAGAAATCGGCGAATAAGAAATTGAGTCAGAGTGATGTGCAACGAGTTAGTAGAGATGCAACTGATTTAATCGGGGCATTAATCGAATATCAGCAACGTAAAGATTTGGCTCTTATGGGTCGTGGCATTATGCAGATCAGGGTGGGAGATTCGGTGTTTGATATTGTGTTGACTGATGCTGGGGTGTTTGTTGCGGGTGCGTCGGGTGTGCGGAAGATTGTCGGTGAAGCACTTGTTGAGAGTTCAAAAGTCGATTTGGAGAAGGCGCTGGAGGGAACGAAAGATAGAATGAAGTTATCTTTGTCTGCCGATGTGCTTTCTATTTTGAAGAAAGAGCTAGGGTCGTTTAGCTTGGTTTTCTGAAGAGAAGTTTGCAAAACGCAAACATTCTCTAATCAAAAGCACGATGTGAATGTTCGTGCTTTGGATGATCACGGCACTTTGTGTGCTGTGACATAAGAAGTTTGAAATTCCTTCGTA
>Ga0209542_10014770_pt1 | contig 13224 bp, 12 predicted proteins | sample RifCSPhighO2_01_FD_184028 | JGI IMG/M metagenome (GOLD analysis project Ga0209542, IMG submission 184028) | Soil microbial communities from Rifle, Colorado - Rifle CSP2_plank highO2_0.1 (SPAdes) (version 2) | ecosystem: Environmental > Terrestrial > Deep subsurface > Rock core/Sediment ... | reverse complement strand
ACATAATTTGAAAAAGATATGGATAGCTAGAGGTAGAATAAGCAGAAATAATAAAACAATTGTTTTTTATTTAATTGTTAACCACAATCAAATGAATTGTGACTCAGCCTGTAAAGAATAGGGTTTTAAGTTTATGGACATAACAAATGAATCAAAAGTACAAACTTTAGAATTAAAAGTAAGGGAAGATTTAAAGAAAGCGATTGAAAGAGCAAAGGCAAATCAAAGAAGAACTTTGCTTTCTAGGGAGTTGTAAGAGTTGTAGAAATGCTTATATATTTACATTCTATAAATAATGAATGAAAAAAGGGTGTAAATATAATTATAAGTTGATTATTCTTTTTGTAATAAGTTTAATATTTCTTATTAATTTCATTTCTGCAGCAGATGTTCAAATTTCAACGTGTACTGATTTGCAAAATATAAGGAATGATGTTTCTGGAAATTATATTTTGATGAATAATATTGACTGTTCTGCAACAACAACCTGGAATGGAGGAGCAGGATTTATTCCTATAGGAAACTTGAGTAGACAATTCAATGGGACATTTAATGGGAATAACTATACAATATCCAATCTTTATATTAATAGGGAAGATGAAATTTTTGTTGCTTTATTTGGAGGTGCTAATAATTATAATATAATGAATGTGGGATTGTTAAATGTTAATATAAAAGGATTGCAATATACTGGGGGGTTAATTGGAAATGGTGTTGGAGGAAGTATCTCAAATTCATATGTTACAGGAAATGTTGATGGATATTGGGATTTTATAGATTATGGATATGCAACAGGAGGGTTAATAGGGGAGAGTTGGGGAGGAAATACTTCAAATTCATATTCAACAGCTACTGTTACTGGATTTGATTATGTAGGAGGACTAGTTGGAGCAGTTTTGAATGGAGGAAATATTTTGAACTCATATTCAACAGGAAATGTCAATGGGGAGGAGAGAGTAGGAGGATTAGTTGGAGATTTTGACTTTGGCGGTTTAATCTCAAACTCATATTCAACAGGAAATGTCAATGGGTATTGGGTGGTAGGAGGATTAACTGCTATAAACTGGGGTAATATTTCTAATTCTTTTACAACAGGAAATGTCAATGGAAATGGGAATAGATATACTGGAGGATTAGTAGGTTCTAATATTGGTACAATTTCAAATTCATATTGGAATGATTATCCTGGAGTTCCTAATTATTGCTGGGCTAATGATACTGGAAATTATAATATAAATTGCACAGCAATAAATAATAATATCTCATATTTCAAAGGAGATGTTTATCCCAATAGACAGCCATTCATACCATGGCCTTTCTTTTCAATATGGCAGGAGAGAGCAAATGATTATCCTAGTTTGACTTGGCAGAATTTGGGAGGGGATATTAGTCCAAGTGGTGGAGGTAATCCAGGTGTTCAAATTCAAATTTCCACTTGTCAACAATTACAAGATATGAGAAATAACATGAGTGGAGATTATGTTTTGATGGATAATATTAATTGTTCTGCAACAAGTGGCTGGAATGGAGGATTAGGGTTTAGACCTGTAGGAAATGAAACTAACCCATTTACGGGGACATTTAATGGTAATAACTATAATATTACAAATCTTTATATCAACAGGCCAACTGAAAATCATATTGGTTTATTTGGATGGGTAGATGGTTCAAATTCAAATATAATGAATGTTGGATTAACCAATATTAATATTAATGGGAACACTAATGTTGGCGCTTTAGTTGGATATTTAGTTAATTCAAATATATCAAATTCTTATTCAACAGGTGATATTAGTGGAAATGGTAATGTTGGAGGTTTAGTCGGATGGAGTATGGATAATATCTCAAATTGCTATTCAACAGTTAATGTTGTAGGTTCATCGAATGTTGGGGGGTTAGTAGGATTAGCCAAAGATCATAATATACTAAATTCTTATGCTGCTGGGAATGTTGTAGGTTCTATATCTGTGGGAGGGTTAATTGGACAGGCAGATGGAGGATATGTTCATCCATCTAATCCACCATATGTTATATACAATTCTTTTGCTACTGGATATGTTACAGGTTCATCCATTATTGGGGGTTTAATTGGTGAGAAAAAGCCTAATATTGATCTGATTGATTCTTACTGGAATAATCATTCAGGAAATCCTGACCATTGTTGGGCAAATGATACACGATGGTTTGATTTAAACTGCACTGCAATACAAAATAATGTATCTTATTTTAAAGGTGATGTTTATCCTAATAGACAACCATTTATACCCTGGCCTTTCTTTTCAATCTGGCAGGAGCGAGCAAATGATTATCCAGTTTTAAGAGGGAATGATAGCGTAGGAAGTGTAATATGTGTTTCTGATTCTTCATGCGGTGTAGAAGGTTTTGTAGGTTCTAAATTCTGCATTAATGGAAATGTATTCCAGAATTCCACAGATTACACATGCAGCAATCCAGGAACACCTTCAAGCTCTTGCATTAGTTCAACAGTTTCTGTATTAAATCAAACATGTGAAGCTACAGAGATATGTTCAAATGGAGTATGCATCAATATAACTGGTGGTATTTGCAGTAATTATACAAGATGCGAAGATTATTTGAATAATCAGACTGCTTGTGAGCAGGATACATGTTTTAATAAGACCTCTGTAAATCTTGGAGGAGCAGAATTTTCTTGCGCAAACATAAATTTCATTCCTAATTCTAAAAGAGCAGAAAAATGTATATGGGATGAAGGCGCATGTAAACTAAAAATCAATAATACAATAGATGGTTCAAATATTTCTGCTAGTAAAGATTACGCACATACCTGCAATGAAATACAAAGTCCTGGTGAATGTGTGGATGGGAGAATGATTGTTAATTTATCTAAAGAAATAATATGGGATCCATCTTTCCAAAGTGATGTTGCTGATATATATGATATACCTTTTGAAGATTTTATAAATGATACTACTAATAATCCTGGATGCCAGGATATGGTTGAGAGTTGTACATCTTTATCTGCCCTGGTTATATGCAATGATAATTTATCAGGCGCCAAAGTTCCATTTTTTGGGTTTACACAGTTTGTTATATCTATTTTTGTAATAGGAATTGTTTATTTTATTATATTATTTAGGAAGAATTCAAAGTTAAAAAATAATAAAACTAAAATTCACAAGCATTACACCAAAAATAAAAGAAAGCAAAATGACAAATGAATCTGGAAAAAAATAAAAAGACTAAAATAAATAAGTTCCAGCTTTTTATATTAGTTTTTACAATTTTATATGTATTATTATTTGGATTATATTATATAATTAATGGCAATTTTGAATTTATCTGGTATGTAATCATTCTTGTTTTTTTGATTATTTTTGTATCCTGGTTACATTCATTATATAATTTTAGCAGTGGTGTGCTTCTTGGTGTTAGTATATGGGGATTGATTCATATGGCCGGAGGATCAGTTAGAATAAATGGAACTGTTTTATATAGATATATAATATATCCTTTATTTTCATCTGATGTTGCAGGGACTGATATTCTGAGATATGATCAATTTGCCCATTTTTACTGTTATTTCTTTGTTACTTTACTATTATATTACATAATGAATGCTTATGTGAAAAAGGACATCAACAGATTTGCTCTCTCTATATTGATTATATTTATGGCCATGGGTATTGGGGCGCTTAATGAAATATTAGAATTTATACCTGTTCTGATATTGGAAAATACTGGAGTTGGTGATTATTTTAATACTTTATGGGATATAATATTTAATACTCTTGGGTCAATTGTTGCTGTGGTATATATTTATTTTAGACGAAAATAGTTGATTTAATATATAAAAACACTTATAAATTATTCTTATATCTTTTATTAATGGGAAATAATGAAAATCAAAGATTTTCGAACTTTTGATTTTCAAAGGAGATAAAAATCAAAAATAAAGAAAAGGGGTCTAAAGCTGAAAGAGAATTATATCAAATGTTTATTGATAATAATTACAGGGCTGTTCGAGTTGCAGGCAGTGGAACAATGGAGGATTCAGATTGTGACCTTATAGCAGGTAAAAAGGGGAAGAAATTCGCAATAGAGGTTAAATCATCCAAGAAACCAGTTAAATATATATCTAAAAAACAAATAGATAATTTCATGGTCTTTTCAGAGATTTTTGCTTTAAAGCCTGTAATTGCGGTAAGATTCAACAGAATAGGATGGTATTTTTTAAATCCTAAAGATATGGAGGAGTCTGATAAAAATTGGGTTGTAAATTTAGAGGTTATAAAAAAAAGAGGAAAAAGATTTGCACAATTTTTTGATGAAAAGACAAAGAAAGATAAAATTTTATTGGAAGAAACAGAAAAGAACAGAAATAAAGAAGAATACTATGACGATATTAGAGATGATAGAGATGAGGATATTAAAGATGTTGATATAAAGGTATAATAAACAAACTTTAAAATAGATATGCAAAAAATATTAACAATTATTTTAGTAAAAATATTTTTTATATGCCTCTTAATTATGTTTATTTCTGCAGAAGAATCAATTAATCTAGAATATCCTGAAGAAATAAATCTTGGAGAAGAGTTTGAGGTAAGTATTGAATTAAATGGTTTTGAAAATGATATATATGATTTTAAGATAGATTTCACGAAAGATGGGAAAAGAGTAAGCAGGATATGGGATGGAGATTCCTGGCAATCAACATTTAATTATTTAAATGAGGTAATAGATACAAGTTCTTCAAATAAAGAGACATTTAAGATAAATATAAGCTCAAATATTGATGGTGAAGTTAATATAGAAGTGAAGATAAGAAATTCTAAGGATAAAGTTTCCAGCTTTTCTGGTTATTCTCTTAATGTTAATAATGTTGACGAATCTGATAATGAAAAAAATGGGGAAATAAAAGAAGAGTATCAAGGAAAGGAAGAAGAAAAAGGAAATAATAAAGAAAATGAAGAGGAAGAAAAGCAAGTTAAAGTTAAAGATGATAAAAAAAATAATATAATTTCTGGAAATAGTATAATAGAAACAGAAAAGAATGAAATTATTGAAGAAACAAGTATGATTAAGCTTGGAAATCCAATAAATAACACTCTTAAAGCAGAACAGATAAAAAGAGAGGGATATGTTATCTATGAATCAAAAAGCGAAAAGATTAAAAAATACGCTGTATATTTTTTCGCGTTGCAATGTGTTATATTAGCAATTTTGATAGGTTTTAAAAGGATAAGTTAAAAATGGAAAAGATAAAATGCGCCTTTATTTTTGAGATATTAGGAAGACCCCCAGAACATATAAAAGAATCACTTGAAGAGTTCATTGATAGAATAGGAAAAGTAAAAGAGATTAGTATAGTAAGAAAGATAATTCATGAACCCAAAATTATTGAAAGAGAAAAGGATAAAGAAGATAAAAACTCTTCAAATAAAGAGGAATTATACACTAGTTTTGCAGATATTGAATTAGAGGCAGATGATATAAATGTTATATTCAGAATTGTTTTAAACATGCTTCCATCAAATGTTGAAATAATATCTCCCAATGAGATTGTTTTAAAAAATTTTGATGCTTCACAATTGTTGACGGAATTAACTATAAAATTGCATAGATTTGATGAAGTTGCAAAGGTACTTCATTTTGACAGAGAAAAACTTATCAAAAGAATAAAGGAGTTAGAATCAAAGATAGAAGAATTAGAGAAAAATAATAAAAATAAAGATAAGAGATGATATATTATTCTTTAAATCCTTGAGGACCAAAATTTGTTAAGATCTTTTTAATTTCATTAATAGTTTCTTGTTGATGTTTCTTATCTGACATTCTAACAAATCTTATTAACATATCCACTAATTTTGATTCGTCCATTATTTTTAGTTTATATCCATCTGTAATAAAATAGAATCTGAAATTTTTATATTTTAATTCTTTGATAACAATCCCACCTACTTGACCTAATAATTTGCCTTTTTTTGGACTTTCTTTTAGAGAATACATTAGTCTAAATACTGTTTTAGATTCTTTTTTGAATTTTTTTAGAATTTCGTCTTTTAGGTTTTTTTCTATACTTACCTCGGCCATTTTTTATCTGCTTCTTTCATGGCCTCTTCAATTGGTATAAATCCTTCATCAGACATTAAAAATTCTCTTAATTGCTCTTTAACAGCTAGAGAATATATCCTACTAATAATATCCTCATAACTCTCCCCTTTAGATCCAAAAGAAGAAATCTTGTCTTTTGTTGCCTTGCTTAATTGAATTGTTGTTATTTCCATCTTAATCTATAGTGACTATAGTGGCCATAGTGGCCATAGTTTTTAAACTTTTTGTTTAATATTCCTTATTTAGACTTTTGTTAATTTTCCTCTTGTTTCTTCAGAAGATGATTCTTGATTCATTCTTTCTTTATATTTCTTAGACTTCTCATTTAAAATATCCTCTGAAGTCAAATTCTTATTCTTTTTAGATTTTTTATACAAGAAAAATCCTGCTATTAATAGTATTAATATTAATGTTATTCCTATTATCTTTGGCCATATACTTTTCTTTTCTTTGATTTCCAGGCACGTTCCAACACAACAATCTCCCTCCAAACTTGAAGTTATTCTTCCTTCACAAGATTGTGTTATAGTACATTTTATTCCTATATCTTTGCAACTGAAAGAACTGGTAGCACTTGTTCCTGTTATATTTGATTCTTTTTGTTCTTCTACTATTTCAAAAGATATGTTTATGTATTTTAATCGATTTTCATATTCTATTGTTATATTGCCGGTTAAGTTTTGCTTCTTAGCAGGAGTTTTTACAGTTAGGTTGATTAATCTTTTCTCATTAGTTTTCAAAAAATCTATTTTGTCCGGGTTTATATTAAAACCTAAATTATTTGTTATGGTTATATTACTTATATTAATAAAATCACTATTCCAAATTATCATCTCAAATAAATAGTCCTGATTAGTTTTTAATTTTCCTTCCAAAACATTTGGGAAGACCGAGATATTTTTTATTTTTTCTGGATTTGTTATGGGATTATCATTGATATTTATCAAAAATACAGGTATTTTATAATCATCAATAATTATATCTACTCTATTTTTGTTTACATCTTTTATATTAAATTCTATTTTTTTATCTATGCCTTCTATTAAATGTATAAGCTGGGTTTGATTTGTCTCTTGCAATTCTGCCTTAGTATCTAAATTTCCATTAAGACTTTTTATGTTTAAAGAAATTTTCTCCCCATCTGCTACAATAAATCCTTTATTTACTGATATTGCTGACTCATTAAGAGTTGATAGTGCAAAATCTTTTGTTATACTATCACTTACTGGTTTTCCATTATCTAAATATTCTGCATTTTCTATTCTTAATGAAAAATTTCCTTCTTTATTTGGCAATATTGCATAGAAATAATATATATCATTATATTTTATTAAATCTGAGATAACTGGTGTTAATCTTGGGATGTTATTTTCATAAATAAGGATATTATTTTTATTTAGTTGTATAAAATTTCCTGTTATCTCTGCCTGGAGTGTTTCTCCAGGAAAATAATTATCTTTTGATAATATAATCTCAATTGAACTAACATTACTTATATTTATGAATCCTATTGCAGATATTATAAAAAACAATAAAACTCTTTTTTTCATATTTAAATAAAAAAATATTTATTAATAAATCTACCTAATTTGCTGTTTCAATAAGAATTACTTTTCTTTTCTTACAAATAAACCTATGTCTATTGGCAAATCAACTTCAAGATTATGCAAATTAGCCCTACTTTTAAAATTTAAAATTCCAACTCCAACAACTTCATCGGTATTTTCGTCCTTGAAAATAGTCACATTATCATTGACTTCCTCACCATAGTTTTCGGTCTTCTCACCTATTCTTATCTCTAGATAGTCTCCTTCTTCATCATAATAAACTCGCATTTTTCCTTTCATCTTGTTCTTATATGTCTCTCGAAATAAGCTGTTACAACAAAACCATGGTTATTTAAATACTTAACTGCAACTCTTAGATATTTTGATTTTTGTTTTCTATGCTTATAATATTTATAGTAATTATAAACATCATTATTACCTTCAATAATTTTATCAGGTTTTATCAAAGCTTGTTCTATTTCATAAGTATCCTGAATATCAGGGTGTTCTGGTTTTATATGTTCTCTCCATCTCTCTTCAAATAAATGTATTTTCCTTCCAGATTTATCCCTAATTTCAAAAATAATAGTCATATTGAAACAAAAATTATTTGGTTATATCTCTTAATCTCTTCATAGTTTCTTCATATTCTTTATCTTTTACTCGTCCTTCTCTTCTTACAGGAGTTCTAGAAATAGATCTTCTTGGTATTATTTGTCTTTGTCCTGTTCTTGTTGGTGTTCTTCCATAATATGAAGGTGCAGGAGGATAAGAAGGCCTATTAATCCTTTGAGGACCTTCTTTTGACTCAAAATTGCTTCTTCTTTTAAACCACCATATCCTTAATCTATTCCTGAAAATTATTGCTAATATAACTAGAATTATCAAAATTATTAAGATTATTATTAATAACCAATTTATCGATTTTTTTTCTATATTCCCACAGCAGATTTGTCCGAATGAACATTCATTATTATAAGCAGTTCTTTCTTCTTGATTATCAAAACATCCATCTTGACATGAATATCCTGCTTCTTCGCATTCATTTGATTGTTCTTCTATTAACAAACATTCTCCTAGACAACAACTATTTGTGTCTGATGCAATAACTTCTCCTATTGAACATCTGTTTCCTACTCCACAAATCTTTCCTAGTTTTTCAGAGCAAGTTTCTTGTTCTATATCAACCGAACAGCAAGTATCTGAAAGAGATGGGCAATAGAAGTTGCTTAGAGTGTTAACTAAAGAACACGCTCCTATTGGAATACAATTATATCCATAAGCTGGGTCTTCACATTGCGATGTTGAACCACCTCCACTACTTCCTGCAAGAGAGGGTGATTTTGGTGAAATTGAATAAAGAATAAGAGAGGTATCAGATTGCCAGCAGCCATTATCTTCTTGTAAGCTGAAAAGATAAGTTCTTGAATTTTCTACTTCTTCTACACTAAAACTATTCAATGCCAAAAGTGCTATAGCACTGTCATAAAGCCTGTTTCCGCTAGCTTCCCAATATTTTCCATTTTTCTGCTGCTCAATTAATCTTAGATAATAATCATCTCCATAGGATAATATTTGCAAGAATGCGTATGGAAGGAATTTTTTGTTGTCATTCTCGTCTGCAAAAGCAGAGATATAGGGTATGTAAACAGAATAGTCTTCTCCCATCTTTGAAAGAGCTAATGCAGCCCATAATGTTCCTTCATAATCACAGGAATTAGATGTTGAAAAGCAATAGGAATCAACTTTTTCTATTGTATCGTCACCTGCCGGAGCTGAATGAGTATCTCCAGAAACATAAAACACATTACTCCTTGGTTTTTGGTATATTAATGTGGATATAAAATTTTGGTCACAGGAAATTGTATAATTTTTGGATATATCTTTTATCTCAAACCAATAATTGTTATATGCTTTTTGAAGGCCTGCTGGATTTGTTCCTGAGATTTTCTTATCTTCATTTATTGTAAAAGAAACCCCATTTACTTTACATTGTGTTTTATTAATAGCATCAATTTCAAGATACCATTTAAGTCCTGTGTCAGATTTTCTTTTTGATGATAACCAGGTGAGATGTGAATCCACATTTTGCCTTACATTATTAAGAGCCAACATTGCTATAGCAGTTGATTTTACATTACAAGAAGCAGAATCAGTACTACCAAAGCAATCACCATTTTTTTTATCATCAAGAGATTGCATGCATTTAGACTGAAGGTCTGAATCATATGAAATTGCAAGAAGATTAAAAGCAGCTTCGGTCGTACTTCTAGTATTTCCGCAATTGTCATTTAATCTCTGTTCCAGACATGCATATCCCTTATCAATGTCGCTTACTTCTACGCTCTGTGATAATAAAGAAGGAATTAAAAATAAAAAAAGTGATATAAACAATATGATTAGTAATATAAACGCCCTTTTTTGTTTCATAAAAATTTAAGGTTATTGAGGTATTTAAATATTTTTAGTTTGAGCAACATTTAAAAATATTTAATTCTTATATAAAATCATAATATCTCAATCTTCTCTGTAAGAATCAATCATCAGTAAACTATATATATGATTTTTATATTATTTCAATATGAAAGAGGATGTTAATAATAACTATAAAAAAGCTCAGGCTAATATTATAGTTACGGTTGTTTTAATAGTATTAGTTCTTGTTTTAATAATCGTTCTTTATAATACTTCAATTCCAATTATCAAAGAAGCAAAAGAAGATATAGAATCTGAACAGCAAAAATTAGAACTTTCAAATTTGAAAGTGGTTAATTGGGAAGAATCTCCTCCTGGGATAATTAATGTGACTGTTCGGGCAGGTGGAGGGCAATCTGTTGGTAAATTATTATTTATAATAAAAACAAATAATAATCAAGATTGCCAGATAGAAAAAGATGTTAATATCCAAGCCTTTGAAACAAAAAATGTAGAATTTTTACTTTCTAAGTGTAACAATATTTTGTTAAGTGATATTATTGATATTAAAGCTATTCCTATAGAAAAAAGTTCAGGACAAAAACCTGTAGAAGATTCTCCTCCTCAAGGAAATATTGATGAGTTAGGAATAATTGATAGAGATATAAATAATCCTAAAAATACAAAATATAATGGATATATAATTGAATTTGAAGATGAACCAATTATTGTCAGAAAAACAAAACTTGAAAAAGAGGGTGGTGGAAGTTCTGCTTCTAACACAGAATATGTTAAAAATAATATAAAAGATTATAAAACAAGTCTAAGAGATAAGAATAATCAGATAAAGAGCAGAATTTCTAATGAAATAAGTGATCTGAAAATTCTTAATGAATTTGATACTGCTTTTAATGGAATTGCTTTAGATATAACTGATGAAGAGGCAGAACAAATAAAAAATATTCCTGGTGTTAAAGATGTTAGCCCTAATTATGAAGTTCAAACTTTATTAATGGATTCTGTTCCTTTGATTCAAGGGGGAATTCAATCAGGAAAATTAGATGAAGATGGGAATGACTGCACAATTTCTGGAAAACCTTGTTTTACAGGAGAGGGAGTGACTATTGCAATAATCGATACAGGAATCGATTATACTCATCCTGATTTAGGGGGATGCACTCAAAATCAATTCTTATCTGGAACCTGTTCAAAGGTTATTGGAGGATGGGATTTTGTAAATACAGACAATGATCCAATGGATGATGCTGGACATGGAACACATGTTGCAGGAATTGCTGCAGGAAACGGAGTTTTAGATGGAGTTGCTCCAGATGCAAAGTTATATGCTTACAAGGTTTTGAGTTCTTTCGGAAGTGGTAGTTTTGCTAATATAATCAGTGCGATTGAAAGAAGTGTTGATCCAAACCAAGACGGAGATTATTCTGATATTATTGATGTGATTAGTTTGAGTTTGGGGGGATTTGGCAATCCTGATGATCCTATGAGTCAAGCAATAGATAATGTTGTAAATGCAGGAATTATTGCAGTTGTTGCTGCAGGGAATTCTGGTCCTTCAAGTGGAACAATAAATAGTCCTGGAACTGCAAGAAATGCAATAACTGTTGGTGCTACATACAAAAAAGATTATTCTGGATTATATTGGCTTGATCAAGATCCAATAGTTAATCAAATAACTTCTTTTAGCTCTCGCGGTCCGGTTATATGGAACGAAGGTTATATAAATAAACCAGATATTGTTGCTCCTGGAGCAATAATTTGCTCTTCAAGATATGATAATATTTATCCTGAAGGGTCTCACCAATACTATAAACCTTGTTTAGATGATAAACATGTACAGATTGCTGGAACAAGCATGGCTACTCCTATGGTTAGTGGAGCTGCTGCATTATTAAAACAAAGACACCCTGACTGGAGTCCTGAAGAGATAAAAAATAATTTAAAATATACTGCCAGCGATCTTGGATATGATATAAACACTCAAGGATTTGGCTTAGTTAATTTAACAGAAGCGATTAGTTTAAATTATAAAGCGCTATTCTTAGATTTAAAAACCGTTCGTATGATTAATCCAATACAAGATGGAAATCTAATTGATATAACTGGAACTGTAAAGGGAGATAATTTTAATAGCTACACTTTATATTATGGATTAGGGGAAGATCCTGATTCATGGAATGAGATTATTACAAGTGAGAGTCAAGTTGATAATGGAATATTATATTCACAATTTAATGTAAATATTCTTTCAGAAGGTATAAATTGGTTTAGAATTGTTGCTCTTGATAATTATGGAAAATCCTACCAATATAAAAAATCTATAATTAAAACCTTTAATTTTCATATAGCAACCAATTACAATGATCAGGTTTGGCCTGCAATTTATGGTGATAAGATTGTTTGGGTGGATGCTGGTGGTGTAGAAGAAAATTATGATCTTTATGAAATTTATATGTATGATTTGAGTACAAATCAGGAGAGAAGGATAACAACTGATTCTTATGGCCAATTTTTCCCTTCAATTTATGGGGATAAGATAGTTTGGTTTGATGATAAGAGTGGAGATGATTTAAATCGAGATATTTATATGTATGATTTGAGTACAAATCAGGAGAGAAGTATAGCTTCTGGTTCTTATCACGAATTTAGTCCTCATATTTATGGAAATAAAATTGTTTTTGTGGATCTTAGAAATGGATTTCCAAATTATGATATTTATATGTATGATTTGAGTACAAATCAGGAGAGAAGGATAACAAGCAATTCAGGTACTCAAAATAGCCCTAATATCTATGAAAATAAGATTGTTTGGGAAGATAATAGACATGGAGGTTCAAATTGGGAGATTTATATGTATGATTTAGGTACAAGTCAGGAGAGAAGGATAACAAGTGCTCAATATAATCAAGTTGATCCAAAAATTTATGGAGATAAGATAGTTTGGGTAGATTATAGAAATTCAGAAGATATAAATCATGATTTGAATGGGGATATTTATATGTATGATTTGAGTACAGGTGAAGAGAGAGTAATAGCTTCTGGTCCTTATGATCAATATGACCCTGCAATTTATGGTGATAAGATCGTTTGGTCAGATTATATAAATGGAAATTGGGATATTTATATGTATGATTTGAGTACAGGTGAA
>Ga0209542_10014769_pt1 | contig 13225 bp, 11 predicted proteins | sample RifCSPhighO2_01_FD_184028 | JGI IMG/M metagenome (GOLD analysis project Ga0209542, IMG submission 184028) | Soil microbial communities from Rifle, Colorado - Rifle CSP2_plank highO2_0.1 (SPAdes) (version 2) | ecosystem: Environmental > Terrestrial > Deep subsurface > Rock core/Sediment ... | reverse complement strand
AGGCGACACAACATATCTGACAAAAATATCCGGTATCGGCAGAAAAACCGCTGAAAAAATTGTAATTGAACTGCGAGACAAAATTGGCGAAGAGAAAGCAGGCACTTCCCTGCAAGGCGAGCTAGATGCCCTCGAAGCATTGAAATCACTGGGTTATTCACAAAATGAAGCACGGGAAGCATTAAAAAAAGTTACTCCCGATGCAAACACCAACACTAAAATTCGCGAAGCGCTTAAAATTTTAGGGGGGAGGTAAATTATTTCTTAAAAAAATAGTTCTTTATACCGGCCGCCGTGAGATTGGTCATGTTTGTATATGCAGTAAATCGGGCTTTTTTAGTTGGAAACCGGTAAATATATCCATACTCTATTAATATTGAACGCACACTCTCGATAAGCGTGCCGTTTGAGCCCAAGGCAATTAAACTTTGGTCGTGAACTATTCCGCTAGACTCTTTTTCGTAATTACTGATAGCATATTTTTTCTTGAGTTGGGTAAAAATTTTGGAAGCAATCTCGCCACTTCCCACCCAGTTTATCATCTGCGTATCTGGAGTATAAATAGCAAAGCCTTTGTACTTACCTTTTGTCCATTTGTCCAGGCGTGGGTAATCATTGAAGTGTATATGTATCACTGCACTCATTTTGTTATCATTCGCCCACTTGTTGATACCGTATAGTTTTATAGCCATGTCTTCACTCGCTTTATTATGCGGAGGATTTTCTTTTTCAATAAAACTTCCGTTGGTTATATTGTCTTCTTGTTTTTTTTTGGAACTTTCTTGAAAAGCCACGATTTCGTCGTCGTGTAAAGAAAAATAATCCTCAAATTCTTTTGTGTACCCGCCTATTTTCCGAGTGATATGGACTTCAAACCTTTTATCTTTTCTCAAGATATTATAAATTCTAGTGGCTAAATTTAAATTCATATCCGCTTCTTTTATATTCCCATACTGTGCGCCGGAAATGTCGTTGTCGTGCCCAGGCACCAATAAAATTTTTATAGGCGTAGTTGCATTAGCTTGAAAAATCGGTATAAAGAAAAGTATTAATAATATCAATAGTAGTCTTTTCATACTATAATCATATCATGCCCGAACTCCCAGAAGTAGAAAACTTGAGGCGAGGACTAGCGCATGTAATCGTGGGTCAAAAGATTCTGCGCGTAGAAATTAAAAAACCAAAACTTGTATCTGGTAAAGGAACTCTGCGCACAGCATCAAAAAGAAAGAAGAGTGAATTTATAAAAGGAATCAAGGGAGAACATTTCATAAGAGTAGAGCGACGAGCTAAAAACCTCATTTTTAAATTAAGCCATGGAAAAATTCTTTTAGTACACCTTAAGATGTCCGGACAATTTGTCTACAAAGCAAATGCTCACTCAAAAATGGTGAGTGGCGGGCACCCTATCGAACTTTCCGAGAAAGAACTCCCAAACAAACACACCCACGTGCTTTTTGAGCTTGAACGTGGAAATCTCTATTACAACGACACCAGAATGTTTGGCTATCTTTTATACTATAAAGATAAAAAATCATTTGAATTTGAAAATCATTTTGGATTGCTTGGGCTAGAACCACTCTCTCGCAAATTTACTTTTAAATACTTCCAAAATGCCTTAAAATCAAAGAAAGGGAAAATAAAAGCGGTGTTAATGAACCAAAAAATAGTAACCGGTCTCGGAAATATTTACGCGGATGAAAGCTTATTTGAAGCGCATATACGTCCTGATAAGAACTCGTCTTCGCTCTCTCCTTCTGAAGTTAACAAATTACACAAAGCGATAATAAGAATCTTAAAGAGAGCCACCAAAGTCGGTGGGTCTTCTGTGGCCACCTATAGGCTCCTAGACGACTCTAGAGGCAACTACGCTAGAGAACACAAAGTCTATGGGAAAGCAGATAAAATGTGTGTTAAATGTAGCAAGCCACTCCAAAAAACTACTATTCAAAGCAGAACAACAATATTCTGCCCACGCTGTCAAAAATAAAATAAGGAAATATAAAATTTATAAAGCCTTGCGCAGGGCGACGGCCCGAGCAGTTCGCTGGCATAGCAACGCCAGATAGATTGCTTTATAAATTTTATATTTCCTTATTTTATAAATTACAAAACTCCGAAAAGCACCACGCCTAAAGCTACAGAGACATTCAGTGATTCCTTTTTGCCATGCATTGGGATCTCGGCGATTATGTCGCACTTCTTTAAAATATTTTTTGGAATACCTGTGACTTCTGCGCCGACGATGAAAGCATTTTTATTTTTCAGTTTTACTTTTTTATAATTTACAGATTTTTTATCTTGTTCGATGCCAATGACCAAATAGTTCTCTCGCTTGATTTTTACAAGCAACGGCAGAATACTCTTTTTTTGCTCCCAAGCAACATATTCCTCTGCTCCCAGTGCGGACTTCGCCAAATCTTTTCTCTTTCGCCCAAATCGATCCAGAGGTGCAGGCGTGTAGCCAGTCAAATAAATTTTATCCACCCCAGCCGCATCGGCAGTGCGAAACATCGCTCCGACATTCTCTACGCTTCGGATGTTATGCAGTATTATCATATTTTCTTTCTGTAATTTTTTCTTGTTTTTCATTTCTGAGGACATAGTTTAATTATATATTTGTTACCCCTATAAGCAAATTTAGCATTAATGCGCGACCGCTTCTTATTGCTAAATATCAACTTATTATTTCAAAAAACTCTACCTCGCATATTTTTAATCTACGCCGTGGTGTAGATGTGTTCTTTTGCCTTAGCTAAAACTTTTTTTAAATCATTAATTTTGTGATCCAATAACTCGGGTTTTTTATCCATTGTCCACCTTACTTTATCTGTGGCTTGAAGAAGCATCAATGAGTAAACTTCTGTTTTAATTTTGTTAAAATCATCAAAGTTATAACTGTATCCTTTCAATAAATTTTTAAATTCTTCACTATCTGGTTCTAAGCTACTCTGTAGTATTCCCACAAAGTCATAATGTGGAACTATGTGTGCATGCGCGCTACCCCAATCAATAATCCAAACTTTGTCCCTTGTATCAACCATTGAATTTTTTAAAGATAAATCTCCATGCACTAACCCGAAATTAAAAGTTTTTTCTTTGAGTTTTTCAAATACTTTTCTTACCTTGAAAAATTGCTCTCTTGTTAAAATTTCTTTTTTTAATAATGGATCTTTCTCATTTAAACTTTTGATATTATAGTCAAGATATTCATTCCATATTCCCACAAAACTTTCGTTTTCGTCTATACTATCCCCAAAACCTTTTACTTTTATAGAATGAACCAGTCGAGCATTTTTACCGATATCATGCCACAGTTTTATTTTGTCTTTATAATCTACACCGTGAACTCCTTGTATGTACTCTTGAATAGAGTAAGAAATATTTTCTAAACTTCCAATGTGAAGTATTTCGGGTGTACTTACTCTTATAGAACGTGCTTCATCTGAAGCCCATTTTTCTTTCTTAAATTCGTTTACATGGCTTATATCATTTAGGCGAGCAATATATTTATTACCACTCTTTGTCTCAACAAGGTAAACCAGATTTACAATGCCTTTATCTTTGATTGGAGTAACAGAATTTACATCCATGCCAAGAGATGTTTTGAAAACTTTTTTTATAAAATTGGAATTCATGCTTATATAATATGCTTTTTTAGGAGCTAACTCAACCTATTCTTGTGTTGTGAATTTGCGCATATGCCACCTAACCGTATTAATTCGGTTGCTGGCTCGGATTACAAGCAATTGATTGGCGGTGTTTCATATATGCCTCCAGCCATTTTTCAAAAGAGGATTTTGTTCGAAATCCTCTGGCATGGGCGCAAAGTTTTTCTAGTCCGCTGATGAAAGATTCAGCTGTATTGTTTGTTCTGGGTAACTTCAGTTTTGGATGAGTAATATATGTTCGGTACTCATCCAGATATCTTAGAAAACTTGAGATGACTGCTCCTAAAGATCCCCGCTTGGACATCCAGCCAATCTCTTCGAGTTCATTGATCGCTTGGGCAAGTTTTTGTCTGTCTCTTGTTGTGAGTATGACGGTAGCCAGGGCCATGATTTTTCTACCAATCTCTTTGTTGCCTCGAGTACTTCTCACTGACCTGCGAACTGAAAGATTTTTTAAGAGATGAAAATTGCACCGCTGCACTTTCCATTTTTTTCTTCTGGCATTAAACACTAGTCCTCGGTGACTGTCGGATACCAAAGCTTCAATTCGCTTCCCCACACCTCTTGGAATCGCATCAAAAGATCTTTTCCAGCCATCGTATGATTCTGTCCCTGACTCAATTCTGGGCACAAGTGATACAGCCAGAGTTCCATTAATTGGTCTGACCAAAATTATGTAAACAACATACATTTTCGAAGCAATTGTTTTCATGGTGGCATCCGCGATGGCAATGAGAGGACCTCGTGGTATGCGCGGCCACTTCGTGTGACTAATGAAGAAGTCTCTGCTCTGTTTGAGCCGGTACTCAAGGATATCAGAGGACTTACCTTGGTATTTTTCTACTCCGTAGAATGACGGCAGGAGACGGTTAAAATATTTCAACACAAAATCTTTAGTTACACGATTCTTTTTTCTTCCGCGCTTCTTTCTCCTAATTCTCCAGGTCTTACCACATTTTCTGCATTGTCGCCTACGCTCTCCAAAACGACTTACTTTTACTTCACAACAGGGAGATTTCGCTTGTATTTTTTTCATACATGCGAAGTGTGGCAAAAATATTGAAAAAAATCTTTTGCGCCAAAGCTAAAATACAAAATACATCAACCAAATTCTTTTGGTTAACACGCATATGCGCGAATTCACAACATTATTATCTTAAAAAATTTTTATTTCTAATTTTTTTATGGTAAGCGATGGCAAATTTGTGTGCTTCGCTGTTGGCTAATAAAATCGCTCGTTTGTATTTGGTAGCAAATTCACCATTACCCATTATCGCCTTTGGCTTATGCCTTTCATCTTTCACCACCGACACTATCGGAATTTTTATCCGCCGGCTGGCGGACAATTTTTCCAGAACTTTTTGACCAGCATTTAGTTGCGCCGTGCCACCGTCGACGACAATCAAATCTGGATATGCCCATTCCTTGTGAGCCAGCCGTCGCTCCAGCACTTCAGCGAGCGCGCCGGTGTCATTTGCGCCACTCTGAGTTCTAATTTTGAATTTTTTATATTCGCTTTTAGTGGGTTCTCCATCTTCCACGACGACCATGACCCCGACCATGTTTTTTCCACCCATGTGCGCGATGTCATACGCTTCGATGCGCCTCACGAGAACAGGAAAATTTTTATCCGTGTGGGACCCACCTGGTACTCCAGGAAGGGAGGAGCGGGGAAAATTTTCCTGTTCTCGTGAGGCAGCTCTTAAAAGAGCGATATCATTTATGTGTTGCAGGGCAAAAAGTTGTCTTTTTATTTCGCCTGCCTTTTCAAATTCGTGCAACTTAGCATAGCCTTTCATTTCTTTTTTAAGATTTTTAAAAATTTGTTTTTTTTTGCCAGAGAAAAATAGTTTTATATTCCTGATATTCTGCAAATACATTTTTTTATCTTCTAAATCAGGAACCAAATTTATCTGCCTATAAAATTCCATATAGTTTTTACTTTTATCATCTAAGAATGGAAAAATCTTACGAATTATCTTTAACGCTTCGCGAAGTTGCGTTCCACTAGTGTAGGGCCCATATATTTTGTTAAACACTCGGTGTTCAAGGTTGCTTCCCCTTATAATTAAAACTTTGGGAAGGTTTTCGTCGGTGATAACCACGTAGTTAAAACTTTTGTCATCTTTTTCACGAGTATTATAGTATGGTTGATGCTTTTTAATAAGATTGGCTTCTAAAATCAGGGCCTCCAATACTGATTGCGAAACTTTCCATTTTATATTATCTGCTTTAAAGACCATATCCAAAATAAGAGGTCCGCGGGTATTTATTAAATCCTTGCTGAAATAACTTTTGATACGATCTCGCAGTGAGGTGGCTTTACCTATATATAAAATATTTTTCCTTTTTTTAAAAAAGTAAACTCCGGATTTGTCAGGCGGTTTTATTTTTTTGAAAGATTCAAGTTTCATACTATCTTTTCAATACTTTATTTAAATATTTGCCGGTATAACTTTTTGTGTTATTAGCCACCTCCTCGGGTGTGCCTTTGGCCACTATATTCCCCCCGTTTACTCCACCTTCCGGGCCTATATCTATGACATAATCAGAGCTTTTAATAATATCAAGATTATGTTCTATCAGAACGACAGTATTGCCTTTACTTACAAGTTTATTCAAAACCTCCAACAGTTTCAACACATCATCATAATGCAATCCCACCGTCGGTTCGTCTAAAAGATAAATTGTTTTCTCATAGTGTAAACGATAAAGTTCGCTCGATATTTTTACCCGCTGGGCTTCTCCGCCGGAGAGCGTAGTAGCGCTCTGACCAAGCTCCAGATAGCCTAGCCCCACATCCAGAAGAGTTTGCAGTCTATCAGAAACCGCGGGGATATCTTTGAAAAATGTCAGCCCTGTTTCCACAGTCATGTGTAGCACTTCATAAATATTTTTTTTCTTGTATTTTATCGTTAGCGTCTCTTTATCAAAACGTTTACCGTTACAAACATCGCAGGTAACGTAAACAGTTGGGAGAAAATGCATTTCCACAGCTATCTCGCCGTTGCCTTCACAAGCCTCACAACGACCACCTTTGACATTAAATGAAAAACGGTTCGCTTTCCATCCGCGCAGTCTGGCTTCCTCGGTCGTGGCGAAAAGATCTCGAATATGAGTAAAAGCGCCAGTATACGTGGCAAGATTAGAACGCGGAGTCCTGCCAATCGGAGATTGGTCAATCAAAATGGCGCGAGAGAGATACTCTGTACCAGAGAAAGAAGAACAGTTGAAAACTTTTGCCGTGCGATATTTACGCTCATAACGAGCTTGAAGATTTTTGTAAAGAATTTCGTACATAAAAGAACTTTTGCCGGAACCAGACACCCCAGTGATGGTAGTCATCACGCCTAAGGGCACTTCAACATTTATATTATTTATATTGAAAATTTTTCCACCAGCCATGCGAAGCGCGCCTTTGCCGACTCTGCGCTTTTTGGGAATTTCTATTTTTATCTCCCCGCGTAAATAGGCAAGTGTTCTAGAATTATTTATACTTTTTTTATTCTCTTTGGCGGTCAACAATTCGTCAAGATAACCCGAGGCAATTATGCGGCCACCATGCACTCCTGCCTTAGGTCCAATATCAACTATATAGTCTGATGCATAAATAGTGTCTTCGTCGTGTTCGACAATCAAGATTGTGTTGCCTAAATCTCGAAGATTCTGTAGTGTTTTTATCAAGCGATCATTGTCGCGCTGGTGGAGTCCTATAGTAGGTTCGTCGAGTACATACAAGGCGCCTACCAGCCGTGAGCCTAACTGTGAAGCAAGGCGAATACGTTGAGCTTCCCCGCCGGAGAGCGTATTGGCTTTGCGCGAAAGCTGAAGATAATCCAAGCCAACGTCGAGCATAAATTGCAATCGAGCTTCTATTTCGCGCACTACGGGAACGGATATTTCACGCTCTTGTTCCGAGAGTTTGAGGTTTTTAAAAAAATCATGTGCATCTTTGATAGACAGCGAAGAAATATCTAAAATATTTAGCCCCCCCTTCTTTTCCCCCCTTGGCAGGGGGGAATGGGAACGCAAAAAAACATTAAGAGCCTCAGGGCGAAGTCGCGCGCCATGGCAAGACTCGCAAGGTTCATTCCCCATAAAATATTTTGAGCCAAGACCATTGCAAGCTGGACAAGCACCGTAAGGAGAGTTGAAAGAAAAAAGCCTCGGCTCGACTTCCGGAAAAGAAAACCCATCATTTTTGCAAGCAAACTTTGCCGACATCACAAATTCTTCTTCCCCTATTTTAATAGTCACGAGCCCGTCCGACTCTATCAGAGCTCGCTCCAGTGCTTCGGCTAGGCGCATTCGGCTCGCATCTTTGTTGTCCTTGAACTCGTGAACTGCAAAATGGTCGACCAATACGTCGATATTGTGCGCTTTATTTTTAGAAAGAGTAATCTGCTCGCGTAATTTTTTCATCACTCCGTCGAGGCGAATCTCTGCAAAACCTTTTCCGAGTAAATCATAGAGCAGCTGATAATATTCTCCTTTTCTCCCTCGCACAATTGGAGAAAAAACATTTATTTCGGTTTCGTCCCATTTTACACCCATAACTTTTCTTTTTTTGTTTTTAAAACCTTGGGAAAAATTCTTCTTCCCAAGGTTTTTTATATTCTCCAAGATAAAATTCAAAATTTCTTCATTAGAAAGTTTTTTGATTTCTTCTCCGCACGAGGGACAACTGGGGTGCCCGATGCGCGCATACATCACTCGCAAATAATCATATATCTCCGTAATCGTGGCCACAGTAGAACGTGGATTATTGGAGCGAGATTTTTGGTCAATAGAAATTGCCGGCGAGAGTCCAGTAATCTCGTCCACATCCGGCTTGGGCATTTGATTTAAAAACTGCCGAGCATACGAAGAAAGTGATTCTACATATCTGCGCTGTCCCTCGGCAAAAATGGTGTCAAAAGCGAGCGAAGACTTGCCAGAGCCAGAAACGCCAGTAATAACCACTATTTTATTGCGTGGCATTTCCACGTTTATATTTTTTAGGTTATGAGTCCTTGCCCCTTTTACACTTATGATATCTATATTTTTTTGTGTTTTACTCATATAACGCAAGTGGCACCCGCCATGTTCATAGGGGGTGTGTATCGCTATTGCATAATTTATCATACTATCACTTCTTTTCCAAATTCGCTTTGAGCACTCCAATTTCGTCCCGCAAAATTGCAGCGGTTTCGAAGTCGAGCTCTTTGACGACTTTGTTCATTTCTTTCTCTTTTATTTTTATTATTTTTTCGTATACTGCTGCCTCCCTCTCTTGGTCGGACATGTGCAATTTTACTTCGGTTTTTCCGTTCTTCCTGGTAACCTTACTACTATCTTTTTTTAGCTCTAAAGCATACGCTCGTTTAAATATTTCCAAATCCAATTTTAGTTCCGCGTTGACTATTTTTCCGTGTTCACTCCCCAGCTCTTGCGTAATATCTTTAATTTTTTTCATAATCGTCTTTGGGGTGATGCCGTGTTTTTTATTGTAGGCAAGTTGAATATTTCTACGACGAGTGGTTTCCTTGAGCGCTCGTTCCATCGAGCCAGTCAAAATGTCTGCATAAAGAATCACTTTTCCTTCCGAATTACGCGCCGCCCGGCCTATGGTCTGAATAAGAGCTGTCTCGGAACGTAAAAATCCTGCTTTATCAGCATCCAGAATACCAATGAGGGCAACCTCTGGTAAGTCTAAACCTTCACGCAATAGGTTCACGCCAACTAAAATATCAAACCCCGCACCAAAGCCTTCGGCTTGGGACGGGGCAGGCTCCCCTTTTCCTCCTCGTCTAAATCTTGTAAGTATTTTGATTCGCTCCATTGTTTTAATATCGGAGTGTAGATATTCAGCTTTAAAACCGCGTTCTTTTAAATATGTAGTCAAATCTTCTGCCATCTTTTTTGTTAGCGTCGTTGCCAAAACCCTGAAACCTTTTTTAATTGTTTTTTCTATCTCACCTATGAAGTCCTGAATCTGGCCGAAGTAAACCCCATCCCTCGCCTTCCCCAAAGGGGAAGGCGACTCTCCTCTCTCCTTTGGAGAGGGTCGGGGTGAGGTTGCGGAAACTGGTCTCACTATCGTCTGTGGATCCACGAGCCCAGTCGGACGAATAATTTGCTCCACTATTTGCTCACTCTGTGTCCTCTCTTGTTGAGAGGGAGTGGCGCTTGTATAAATTACTGGACCAATACGCTTTTGAAATTCTTCGTATTTAAGCGGTCTATTGTCTTTGGCCGAAGGCAGGCGAAAACCATATTCCACAAGGGTATTTTTACGTGAAGCATCGCCCGTGTACATTCCTTGCAGTTGTGGCAGAGTGACGTGTGATTCATCGATGATGGTCAAGAAGTCCACTTCTTGACCCGCCGATTCACGCTGACTAGACATTGACTCACGCTGACTTGAATCCTTCTGCGTTAGTCTGCGTTCAGTCTGCGATTGTCTGCGTTGACTCGGAAAGTAATCCAGGAGAGTAAAAGGTGGTTCCCCTTCATTTTTACCGGAGAGATGCCGTGAATAATTTTCAATGCCGCTACAATAACCTACCTCCTTAATCATTGCCAGATCGTAATTTGTCCGGCGTTTGATACGTTCGGCTTCTAAAAGTTTACCTTCTTTTTTAAATTTCTTTAATTGTAGTTCTAGCTCTTTTTTTATATCTATTAGTGCTTTTTTCTTTTTTATGTCTTCAGTAATAAAATGTTTGGCTGGAAAAATAAAAATGCTTTCTTCTTGTTTTATAATTTGGGAAGAAACTGGATCTATTTTTGTAATTTTAGAAATTGCTCCACTCGACATTTCTATCTGATACATCACAGTCTCCGACACCGGCATAAACTCCACTCGTAAACCAATGGAACGAAAAGTCCCCGGAGTTAAGTCCGCATTGGTGCGTTCAAAATGTATTTTGATTAGAGATTTCATTAAACTCAAACGGTCCAGTCTCATCCCAAGTTTAAGTTTAAGATTTACTTTTTCATATTCTTCCGGAGAGCCCAAACCATAAATGCAAGACACGGAAGCAACGATGATGACATCCGACCTAGTGAGTAATGCTTGGGTGCTGGCGTGACGAAGCATGTCTATTTCTTTATTAATAGAAGCATCTTTTTCGATATAAGTGTCCGAGGCCGGCATATAAGCTTCTGGTTGATAATAATCATAATAAGAAACGAAATAATGCACGGCAGCTTCTGGAAAAAACTCTCGAAATTCTTGGGCGAGCTGGGCGGCAAGTGTTTTGTTGTGGGCTATTACAAGTGTCGGTTTATTGTACTTGGCAATGACGTTGGCCATAGTAAAAGTCTTGCCTGTGCCTGTGGCGCCGAGCAGAGTTTGCTTTTTCATTCCCTTGGTGAGTCCCCGCACAAGCTTGGAAATAGCCACCGGCTGATCTCCCGCTGATTTAAAAGGGGCATGTAACTTAAAAATACCCATAACTATATAAAGATACCAGAGTTACGAAGAAAAGCGAATAGATTCTGATTTATTAACCTTTAGGGGTTGCTCCAGCAAATAACTTTCGTTGTAAACATTATCAAAACTATTATAAGCGCTGACTACAATTTTGAAAGCAAAAACAGAACTTATTACTGTAAAAATAAAAAAATACAAAAGCGAGTTGTTAGGTTGTTTGATGAAAGACATAAGACTATTATATCATTTTGTGAAAAATTCAATACTTTCTTGATTTTTAGCCTTATTTCCTATATATTTGAATGGTTATGCGCCCCCGCCTTCGCTCCAGCTACGGACGGGCAGGCGTAGCTGTTCTAGAAATTTAGATGCGCCCGTAGCTCAGTCGGTAGAGCAGCTCCCTTTTAAGGAGATGGTCGTAGGTTCGATTCCTACCGGGCGCACAGCGTCAAGAAAAATATGCACTTTTGCAGATTTTTTAGCTGTGCGGACCACAGCGATGTTTTGCGAGCACGCAAAACCGCGAGGGGCGGGCTGCGAAAATTTCGAGTGTCGACGAGGAATTATTTGTAGCCACAAAGTGTGTTACAATGTTTTTATGAACAAAAAACTTATAATAATTATTATATTTATTCTTATAACTCTTGTGTTGTTAGGTTTCGCACGCATTTGGTCTCAAACTAATATTTTTGGAACACAAAGAATTAATACTTTTGAATTTTTTGGTAAGTGTTGGATGGGTGATGTGCGTGTTTGTGATTACGACCCACTCGATGAACAGCAACCGTTATCTATGCTACCCTCACAAACAAACACGCCAGTATCCGAACAACCTCTTGCAGAACAAACACCCATACAACCACCAACAATTAACTCTGGGGTAAGTACGGTATATAAAGATGTGAAATATTTTTTTGATAACATTGGTTCTTTTAATGAAAATTTATCAAGATCGGGAATTTCGGAATCAGTTTTTATAAGAGGCAAGTTGATTGAAGTTGAACTCCAAGGTCAATGCTTTCAGGCTCCGTGTTTGCCAGTCAAACATTTTGCTTTACAAGATATCAATAATGAAAGTTATAATATCAGGATTTATCAAGTAAATCCTCTGGCTCAAAAATTAGAAATAGGAAGAATCTATATTTTGAAGGGAATATTAAAGAAAGATGTAGATTTCGGAAAGAAGATAGTGTATATCCACAACTTTGAACCCGAAGAAGTTATAAAAGCTACTCAATAATTTAGCCGCCAAAGAAAAATTCTAAATTTTCATTTCCCCAACCTCCTTTGGCGTAGTGAAAACTCTTCCAGAATTTTCTTGAATTCTTCGTAGTTAAAGTCCGGCCAATAGGTTTTAGTGAAAAAAAGCTCCGAGTACACAGACTGCCAAGTCAGAAAATTGGACAAACGCATCTCTCCGCTGGTGCGAATAATAAAATCCGGATCTGAAACACCGATGCTTCCTGTCCATAAAAATTTTGAAAAATCTGCTTCAGTTAATTTTTCAATATTTTCCTTGCTTTTAATTTTTGAAATTTCTTTAACGGCATTTAAAATTTCCCGTCTCCCCCCGTATGAAAAAGCAAGCACTAGATGTAACTTTTCAAGTTTTTTCGAGTCTTCCTCTGTCTTTTTAATAAGCGCGCGCAAGTCTTCTGATACCAGAGACATGTCGCCGATGAAACTCACTCGCACGCCTCGTTCCTTAAAGAAATTAATTTCCTTTTCGTCGCTAAGCATAAACTTCACAAGCTCCATTAAATAAGAAACTTCTTCGGTTTTGCGTTGCCAATTCTCAATTGAAAAAGCGTATAAAATGACATTTGGTATTTCTTCCTCTATGCACCAATTAGCCACTTCTTTTATTTTATCGTAACCACGCTCGTGCCCCTTAAAACCTTGCAGATTTCTTTCTTTCCCCCAACGGCGATTGCCGTCCATGATCATTGCCACGCATTTAATTTTGTTCTCCATTTTTATGTTAGTTTAATGGCACAAAACTGCTAGGCATTTGGGCACTATAAACTTTAGAATTACCAAAACCTATGTAAATAATGTCATTCAGAATCCTAAAGCTATACGGCAAGTCGGGCCAGTTAGTAATAGTTATGGCGAGTCTACCGACTGACTCCCAGTG
>Ga0209542_10014768_pt1 | contig 13225 bp, 12 predicted proteins | sample RifCSPhighO2_01_FD_184028 | JGI IMG/M metagenome (GOLD analysis project Ga0209542, IMG submission 184028) | Soil microbial communities from Rifle, Colorado - Rifle CSP2_plank highO2_0.1 (SPAdes) (version 2) | ecosystem: Environmental > Terrestrial > Deep subsurface > Rock core/Sediment ... | reverse complement strand
AGTTAAAAATCATTCTTACCACTTCCGCTTCCTTTTCGTTGATAACTATTCTGGGTGGCTTTTTATCCGTTTTTTTAATGTATGAATAGCCATATAAACCCGACCCATTTATTAACAAACCGTTTTTCGCCTTATGAAGTTTGCCTCGTCTAAACCGTTCCGCAATCTTAATACGCTCATAATCGTGGAATGCTCCCATGATATTTCGCATGAAGTTTTGTTCACCATTTTCAGGGTTAATATCATGGAGCGATGTGACTTTTAAACCTTCATCTTCAAATTCTTTAAGTAGTAGTAACTGATAAGTAAAATCTCTTGAAAGTCGGCCTAAATCATACACATATAGCACTTTTATCTCTTTTTGTTTTACTACATCCCTTAGAGCATCAAGTCCAGGTCTGGCAAGAATTGTTCCTGTCCACCCATCATCCTTAAATTCAAACTCGGGAAGCAAAGTATTCTTATCACTCTTAACGCGCTCTTTCAGTTCATCTATTTGCGACTCAATGGTTGCTTCATTTTCCTGTCGTCCAGTGGAAACACGAGCATAATATCCTGCAATTTTAGAATTGTTATTATCCATAAATTCTTATTTTATTTTCGTCGTAAATTATCTGGTTTATAATTCTGAGCTTGGTTTGTTTCACTGGTATAGGTTCGTAAGTATGTAGAAAATCAATTCCTAACATTTGCTTCCGTCTTATGAGATTACGCCTCGCCAGTCTAAATAACCTCGTATATGCGGTTTTAAGATGTGTTTCGCTTGTTTGGTTATCCAAATATCGGAAGGTTATTTTAGGTTCAAGTACTCGTTTCATAAGTTATTTACAATAGTCTAGAAATTCTAGAATTTTTACTTTGAGCTTTTTGACTCTAGTAAATAATTGTTCCTTAAATCCATAATTTCACTGGCTATTTGTTCTAAGTTCGTAACAATGGGAATATCGTATTTTTTCCCGCTAGTTGAATGTATTTTCAAACCAGTAGGCTCAATATTTACACTAGAAATTTCAAGGTAAGAAACATAAACCGTTCTCATTAGGTCGGCAACTATCAATTTGTCTGAGCAAATAATTAGCTTTTGCCCTATAAAACTGTGGAAGTTAATTACCTTATCGCCGTATTTCTTTTTCAATGAATTAATCTGGTCTTCTTTATTAGTTTTAAAAAGGTTGAACATATTACCTCCTTTCATCAAAACTTATTTTGTTAAACGCATCGGTCAATTCAGAATTAACAAAATGTAGATAACGTGCTGTAGTTTCTGGGGATTTATGACCCATCAAAGCCTGAATATAAGGAAGCGGTAAGCCTTGAGCCAACAAGGTAGTTGCGAAGCTGTGACGGAGGCTGTGAACAGTTACATTGCCATTCAACCCTGCTTTGTGAGAATAAGCCTTAACCAAGTGCCAAACAGATGAAGCTGAAAGCCTGTTCCCTCGCTTGCTCATAAATAATGGGGTATCTAAATCTCTTTTAATGACTTTCAAGTATTTCCGTAGGTCTTCTGCAAGCTGGTTATGAATAATGACATACTCTTCCCTGTTACCTTTTCTTTTAACCCTTAATCTCAATTTTGATAAATCCACATCAGAAATATCTAAATTGACTATCTCTGCTCTACGCAAACCACTTTTAATAAGAAGTTTTACTAACGCTAAATCTCTTTCTTTATAATATGGCGTTGAGTCCTTCTCAATAGCCCTTAAAAACCCTAGATACTGTTCTTTTGATAGATATTCAGGTTTTCGTTCAGGAAGCTTTATTGACTCAAGATTTAAACCTGGGTCGTTTTCTACGAAGTCTTTGCGGTGTAGATAGCGAAAAAAAGATTTAATCGAACTTCTAACTCTTGCTTTAGTAATGGTTGATAATGGCTTGCTCTCCTTAGGTCTTCCCAAGTCGTATAGATAGCTTTCAATCGTTTGAGTAGAAACGAGATTTAAGTCCTCAATACCCAAGGTTTTCAGGTAGATGATAAACCTCGTTAAATCAAAGTTATATGCACTCCTAGTGTTCTCTGAACGTCCCCTGAATTCTGTTAGGTAGTCCAAAAATTGGTCTTTATATTGATTATTCATCATTTTGTTTTCTTAATTTTCTTTGGAGCTTATCAAGCTCTGCTCGATTGATGAGCCATCTTCTACCCCCTGGCATCTTAAAAGCTGGTAGTTTGTTGCGTTTGCACCAAGCCCAGCAGGTAGCTTTAGATACCCGAAGCAATTTTGCGGCTTCTTCAACTGTTATGTTTTCTTGTTCTTCCATAGTTTGTTATGTCCCTTTAAGTGTTCAATATGGATTTAATCTCATTAAACCTTTAGCTGGTTTTGACACTTGTCAGCTAAAATAGGTTCAACTATAATCAATTCAACTTAACTAGGTTGCATATTGAATACCAAAATTTAGCCTTAAAAAACCAATTTTGGTATCAAAATATGGAACATAATCCATATTTAATCTAATTAAAGGTCGCTTGCCATTATTTCTTCGTCCTCAAATTTATCCTCTTCCACCTTTTTTGGTTCTTTTTTTCTCTGGTAATCTTCCATTTTGGCTTTGAAAACTTTATTGGCGTTATTAAGGATTTCATCCCCATTTAAGCCATTTTTATTAATTTCCTCTCTAATGGCTTCATCATGAAGATATTCCTCGTGCATTTTTTGTTCTGCCTCCTCACCTTCCTTTTTCGCCTTTTTGTAATCTTCATGACAAAGTTTAGATATTCTTTTAATATCCCCCCAATAACCGTATTCTGGCTTAACCTTGGTTAATTTGTTTAGTTCTTCGTAAATAAGAGCCACTTTATTTCTATAGTTACGGTCGCTTCTACCAACACAAGCACCAGGCATTACTCCCCATAAAGAATACCCATATTCATCCGCAAGCCAGTAATACTGAAGTCCAGCTTTGATAATCGCTATCTGTTCTTTAGTTAGAGCGACTGCGAACACTTGCTCTACATTATTTTTAATATTCATATTTTTCACCTCCTTTCATAACTATTTTTTCCGTCTTCGATATAGCTTTGTCTTGTACACTTTTGGTGGAAATGGTGGAAGTTGGCTATCTTGCAAAAGAAACTTAATTAAAGCCATGCGTTCCCTACAAAGGGTATTGTCGAAGACCCAACCATTTTTCGCCTCATGGTACCCTGCAAGTCCAATAGTAGTTATGTGTTGCCTAAGTAATTCTTGACCTAGGAACATTTGAATTGTTGGGTCTGATACTTTGGCTTCAGCAATACAATCAATCCAAGCCTCTGTAAAGCCTGTTTTCTCTGCATATTCATAATAGGCGTCGTACTTGTGTCCTGCTTGATTCATAAGAGTAATTGCCCTTGATTGATTAGCTTTTCGCCTTTGTTCAATTTCAGGGTGAGCCTTAAGTATTTCTTGTATTCTGCCTTTGTTTAAATTAAATGCGTTTAACATACAGGTGAATTCCATTCGGGCGTTAGTTTCGTTCCATATAGGTCAACTCGGTATCACTGGAACATTGAAATGGTCGCTTTCTGTTATTGACCTTGTTATTCTCCTGAAGACCTCTAGCCTTGAGTCGTAGGTATCCCAGATACCCATAAGCTCGCTTATTCTTAGTTTGTAAGTTTTGAGGCTACTCTTGCTTTTGGAACGAGTAATTTTTGTATTTGCTTCCTCCTCACTACTTTCACTTAGTAGCTTCGAATAAAGAACAGCATATGGGTCAAATGGCTTCTCTAATTGTTTTGTAATCCTTTGAACTTCGTCCCAGTTCTCCCCAACTCTTTTTTCGCCTAGTATCAGAAGCTTCATCTTTGCTTCTGTAGCTACCATTCCCCAATGCTTTCCCAAGACTTTAGATGAAACAGAGGACGAGAATACCTCCTCAAAAGTAAATGGTGGCTCATGTCCAATTAATCCTTTGAGTTCCCGATAAATCGATGTGCTTCGGAGTAATCTATGCTCAATCCGTAATACCTCTAATCCATGTATCTTTTTATATTCCTGTAAGAGCCTAGCAACCTCATATTCTTTTGAGTTTCGATTGTTGTAGGTTTTATCCAATAAAACGCTGGTTATCTCGGCTACCTTGTCATAGATGATTAAATACTGCTGTTTGTTCTTAAATATGGCTGAGGTTTTATACTGGGGGTCATTTGTATATCTTTTACCTTTTGAGAATTTCTTAATCAAAGGAATGAACTCTTTGCAGGTTGAAAGTTCAAGCAAAAAGTTTCTTGAGTAATCAATCCTCTGTATTCGGTCACAAAGCCTTATATCTTCATGGGTTACCTCAATACCAAACTGCAATAAAAGATTTCTAATTACTTCTACAACTTCATTAAATTGGCTATCCACCAACTCGTAAAAGTTATGTCCATAAATTATTTTGGGTAGTGAGATATTTATCTCAAGCAGAAACCTTGTTCTAAGTTGAGGTATATCCTTGATACAAATAAACGCAGGTCGGTAGTTGTAGGGCTTAAACTTAATAGCCTTCTTGAGAAAGTAAATCTGGAAGTTTCCATCAGAATAGATTTCATAGTAGCTAGTAGTTTTACCATCAAGAGTATCTATAAAGGGTAACTGCTTTCCAGAAGGGCTATAAAATAATTCAGGGTTAACAACCTTAAATCTTGTTAGTATTATTTTTATTGTGTCTATCATATTTATGGTTTAAAAACTGACCCTTTGTCTTATTAGTTACCAGCCCACTCTCAAAGCGTCTGAAAAGAGTGGTCGTAAAGCATTGTCTTTAGTTCCTTATTCGCAAGACCAAAACTCATTGGCTCAATTAATAAGGACTTTGACCAGTATTTACGGACTGCTTCTTTAAGCTCGTTGTTTAGGAGAAATTCGAAAAATGAGTGCTTAGGGGTTTCCTTATTTAAGTTTACGAGTTCAAATCCCTTACTCTTGAGAGCACTTGCAAGTATGAGGTTATCTGTAATAAATAATTCTGATTTATCTTTTGTCATATTTATTTTGCCAATAAAAAAGGCACCTTACGAAGAGATATGCAAATGCATATTCTTATTTCAGGTACCTATAAACTAGCTATGAAGCCTTGAATAGATAACGAACTATAAAAACCTCTAAACCGCCTAAGGCGTTAGGGCTTTGATTAACTTGTTATATTTTTAATTTAGTAAAAAATGAAATAAATGTCAACTAGTAAAATGCCACATTAGACCGATATGATGGGCTATACTAAACAAAGGATAATAAAACTAAATGAAACGTAATTAAAATCTATTAATTGGGGTTGAAGTGTTTTTGCATCAAAGCTTGGAACTGATTATCTAATTCATCCGACTGCTTAAGCATCTTCTGTTTTAGGCTTTCCGTATCCTGAACTATACCTGCAAATTTGTTTTGTAAATCTATTGGTGGAATAATCATCTCGATTTTTTCAAATTCTCCCTTAGTTAAAATCTTCTTCATCCCTCTTGTCGCTTGTTCCTGTATATAAGATTTAGTTATTCTGAATAACCAGTACAAGTAAACGGAATTTACTTTATCGTTTGGTTGAATAGCGTTTATTTGCTGATTAAACGATACTTTTCTATCAGCAAGCGCCACTCGCCCAATTGACTCAACACTACCCGCGATACATGCTATCAAAACCGCTCCTGAAGTAACAAACCTAGCTTTTTTGAAACCTGCTTCCGATAAATACTCGTTTGCGTGTGTTAAGTATATTTTCCCTTCAACAATATTATCTGTTTTTATCCACTCTATAAAACTGTCTGAATAGTTACTTTTATCTGCTCTTGAAGGAGTGTTGCCTGTAATTATCTCTCCAATATCTCTTAGGCTTTTTTTATTCCACTTCTTTGGATTTGTTACAGGGTCGCCGAACATTTCTAAAAAGACAGACTTTAGATACTCATCAAGTAAATTTATGGCTTGTTTTCGTTTTTGCCGAAGAGTATCCGCTTGGTCAAGTCTATTCGAAATTTGTAATTGCAGTTCGATTGGTAAAATCGGAACAAACACCTTAGATAATCCTTCACGGGTTATCTGTGGTTGAGCAGAACCACTAATAACATCACTGAAACCCCTTACATTGAAGTAATAATATAAATACTTCAAATCAATATTCTCATCTAAATCATCTAGTGCCATTGCATTACCTGTAATGTAGCTTTGTGGCTCACTAATGTTTAGCGAACCACAAGTTGCCCCTCTACAAGTAATCATAAGTGTAGGTGTGAGATGATTGTATTCCGAGTAAAAGCCAATTTTCCCATTTGCTCCATAAACGGGAAATCCAGATTGGGTAAACAATGTTGCTGGTATAGTCTTCCACTGTTTAGGGGTGCAAATATCAAATAAGTTTACTTGTTTCATTTTTATTGTTTTAACGAAGATAATCCCTCGATTATTTCGTTTTCTAATTTTTCAATTCGTTCAATTATCTTTTTCGAGTCTTCGTACTCGACTACTTTATATTCAGTCACCTTGTAACTATTTATACTCAAGTCGTACTTATTATCTTCAATTTCTTTTCTAGGGACAAAAAAGGCTTTTTGTTTACGGTCTGTGTCAGTCTGAGGGTTTCTGGATTGCCACTTACTGATTATGTCTGGTATGTCGTTATCAGAAATTCTGCTTCGCTTATCATCAAGACTAAATCCGTCTGCTTGCATGTCATAAAACCATACATTTTCTGTTGAACCGCCTTTGACAAATATAAGAACTGCTGTACTTACTCCTGCGTATGGCTTAAAAACTCCTGAAGGCATTGATACAACTCCTTGTAACTCACAATCCTCAATTAACATCTTCCGAAGGTTTCTGTGAGCATTTGAAGAGCCGAATAGAACTCCATCAGGGACAATAACACCCGCTCTGCCTCCAAGCCTAAGCATATTGATAATCCTGTTAACGAAAAGAAGCTCTGTCTTGGTTGTATTTATTGATAAATCTTCGTTGATGTCGCTCTTATCAATACTTCCCTTGAATGGCGGATTTGCCATCACCGCATCGTACCGATTATTCTCGTCATATTTTTTTGATAGCGTGTCCTTGTAATCTATATTCGGGTGGTCTATTCCATGAAGCATTAAGTTCATCAAACCAATCCGTACCATGGTGGTATCAAAGTCATACCCGTAAAAAGTTTTTTCTTTTAGCTGTTGCCATTGTCTTTCATCGGTTAGCTTATCCCCTACAAGCCCTCTTACTATGCCATTGTCGTCCTTTTCCAAGTACTTATCGCTTGTGTGCTGGGTAAGAATATGCTGATACGCTCCTAGTAAAAATCCACCTGTACCGCAAGCGGGGTCACAAACTTCTTCTCCCAACTTCGGGTCAACCAAAGCACAAATCATTTGGATAATATGCCGAGGTGTCCTAAATTGACCATTCTTTCCAGCAGAGGCAATTTCAGAAAGTAAATACTCGTAGACATCTCCCTGTGTATCTTGAAATGACTGACCTTCTCTTTGCTCCCTCTCTATTTCGTTATAAATATTGTCTATGATGTTTACCGCTTCAACGAGTAGTGATGCTTTCGGAATAATAAAAGCGGCGTCCTTCATATGCTCTGAAAATACCTGATTACCATTCTTCAAGTTTTTAATATACGGAAAAACTTTTACTTGAACATGTTTAAGCATATCTCCACCTTCGAGTTGCTTAAAATAGCTCCACCTTTTCTTCTCGTTTTCCTCTCCATCTTCATCTACCCCATCAAATATAGAAACATACTTTTGCCCTAAGAAGTCTGCGTCTGATTTTCTTTTTAAGTCCAACTCATCAATCCGCTTCATAAACAGCAAATAGGATATTTGCTCAATAGCAGTGAGTGGATTGGCAATTCCACCAGACCAAAGTTTGTCCCATAGGTTACTAATTTCAGATTTTATGGTTGTTGATAACATAATTAAGCAACTACTCCTGCACTTCTAAACTGCTCTGAAAAAGCATAAATTTCTGCTATCTCAGAGGGTGTAAATAATCCTTGTATTCCTCTAGTGTGAAATTGAGTAAAAGGCGGGCTGATTAAATCCTTTTTTTCAATATCCTTGGTTTGTAAGATAAACATCTTGAGTGCTTCTAAAAATTGAATTTGTTTAGAAGTATAAAAATTATTGTGTTCTGTGATAAATCTGTCAAATTTCAAAGTAACTTCTTCTGACCATGTAGATAGCTTCTCTAGTCCAAAGATGTGGCGCATAAATTGCAGGAAAGTCGCAGATTGATTGTCATAAACCTTTTGTAAAAGCTTTTCAGTAATAAAAGGGTCTTCCTTTTGAAGTAGCGCCTCAAGCTCCCTAATTTCCCACTCATCCACTTCTTTACCCGAAGCTATTTTTTGCAGTGTTGAGTTTTCCTCTTTCAATGACTTGATAAGCTTTTCCACTCGTTCCCTATAAGCAAAGGTGGTAAGCCGCTCATGTTCTGGTCCAAACTCAATCCATTCTTTTTTGGTAATAATATCTTCCAAGTGGAGTTTTTCAATTTTAGGTCTTAGAGGGTCACGGAAGCGCATCAAAGGACCAAGCCTTTTTACCGCTTCATAGAGTTTATCTTCTGCAAGTGATAACCAGAATTTGTTTCCCTGTATCTCTTCAATAAACTCTTTTTCCTTAGCTACTGTATTAATACTTAATGGAAGCTGGCTAACTTGTTCCACAATGCTTTCTTTGAGTACATCTGAGGCTTCCGTATTGGCTAAAATATTGGCGGTTGAAATATCTGTTATATCAACCTCAAACCGCATAGCATTGAAGTCCATCCCATGTCTTGCCCTAAGTATTGGTGCAATAGTTTTTCGCAGGTATTCCAGCTTGTCGTCTGTAATATTTGCCCAAAAACCCACTTCTTTTACTCGTTCAAGTACTGCTTTATTTTCCAGTACCACCACATTGTTGTCTGGTAATGCCTCAATATCACTCTGTAAGTCTTCTATAACTTTATCTGCAACTTCCTTACGGTTCGTTTTTAGAGCCGCTTCTAATTTGGTAAGCCTTGCGTGGAATAAGCGAACTGGTAGCGGTGTTTGGCTTCCTGGTTCTCTTCCCTTAGGGTGCATTTTGAAGTATTGGAAGTTACTCCAACAATCAATAATCAAGAACTTATCTTTTTCAGTACACCATGGTTTACGCTTCGCTGGGTCTTCCTCCAATACCCTTGTTCCTCTCCCAATCATCTGCCAAAATTTGGTATAAGAATAAACTGGTTTTGCAAAAACCAAATTTACAATTTCCCTTACATCAATCCCTGTATCCAACATATCCACACTAATAGCCACTCTTGGAAATTCCTGGTTTTTGAATTGGTCCATCAGACCACCCTTACCATAAGCTCTAGGGTCATCTGACACAATTACATTAGCTAATTTCCCTTTGTGTTCAGGATATAAAATATCAAATATCTCTTCTAATCTTCTTGCGTGAGCTTTAGATACTGCAAAAATAATGCTCTTGCCTGGAAGCACACCATCCTTATCCTTAATCGACTCTTCCATAAACTCCCGAACAATAACGCTATTCGTACCTGAATTAGTAACTTTTCGCTCTAAATCAGTTCCCTCGAAATTAATCTCTTCAATGTTTTTCCCTTCTTCAATTAACTTACTTTGTATCTCATAAGGTAAGTTGTCAGCTTTTATCCCCTCAAGTTGGAACTTGGATTGCACGTCAAGAACCTCAAAGTCGTTGAGGTACGGCGGTATATGCTCTAATGCCTCTTCGTAGGTATAGGCAAATGTCGGGTCGCCAGACTCATGCTCAAATAAGTTAAATGTATCGTGGTCAATTTTATCTGTCGGCGTAGCAGTTAAACCTACCTGAAAAGCGTCAAAGTAAGTAAGAATATTCTTATAGACATTGTAAATTGAGCGATGACTCTCATCAGCCACGATGACATCAAAGAAAAATGGAGATATGTACTTTTCTTCATTTTCAATGATATTAAGCATTGTAGGATAGGTGCTTACATAAACCCTCCTATCAGTAGAAAATTCCCGCTCTCCTTGCTTTGGCCATATAGGAGCATTCGGTAAGAAGTCCTTAAATGCGTCTAAGGCTTGGTCACCTAGTGCAATTCGGTCAACTAAAAATAAGACCCTCTGTCCCCATCTGGCTCTCGTTAAAACATCAACAAGACTCAGACACATTCTTGTTTTACCTGTGCCAGTAGCCATGACAAGTAAAAATTTTCTTTTGTGAGCTTCAATTCCTTCTAAGACGGTTCTTACCGCTTGGATTTGATAAGCTCTGCCTGCAATATCTGGACTGATTAGTTCAACCGATAACGGAGTTCTTTCTTTCCTTAAGAAGCGTAATCTTTCCAAGTCATCTCTTGTAGGAAAGCCAAATATCCTTCTCGGCGGATAGTTTTCAGAGTCCCAGAAGAAAGTTTCATAACCGTTTGTATAAAACACAAAAGGCCTGTCCATGCCAAGCTTTTCTTCAATGTTTTTGGCGTATTGTAAAGCTTGTTCCTTGCCAACCTGAGCATCTTTGGAGGTTCTTTTTGCCTCAACTACCGCAAGGGGTTTACCATCCTTACCCAACAAGAGATAATCAACAAATTGATGGTCAGTAAATTCGGTTCGAAATTCCTTTTCAACCGTTCCTTCCCCGAGGTAAATATCAAATTCAATTGAAACTTGTGAAGGGTCGTTTATTTCCCATCCTGCAATTCTTAAGTTTTTATCAATAATTTCACGCCTTGTTTCGGCCTCATTTTTATCCATATACTTATTTTTATCCTATAAATCACGAAGTAAGCCCTTCTAATTATAGCTCATTTAGGTTCTTTTTACCCTGGGAAATTGCTTTTTCTGCTCAAAACAAAGTAAAAAGTCTAGAATATAGAAAGTTAACCTATGCGAAAGTCTAAGATTTACCCTGTTACTCCCTGTGTAACCCTTAAAAACCCTTAAAACCTCTATCGGGTAAGGTTATATGGAACTATAAACAAAAGGTAAAAGCACTAAACTAACGGGGTCAGTAATGACACTAAGTAAACTCACCAAATTTAATTAGCTTTGGATTTTTATCCATGAATATACTAATCGTATCAAGAGAAGTGAAAAGATAATTTAATAATCTAATTCCAATTTTGTCATACGATGGCGCTGAGCCTCCCAACATATGCCACGCTTCCCAGACCTTCTCCCTGTCAGCTTGATTTTCTATCCCATCGATATAATAAAGCGTTACCTCTAGTGCACGATGTAGGTTTTTCTTCTCCCAATAATCATCTGGCATATCTTTAAGTTTTTTTGGTGCAAGTTTGTAAACCTCCTGAAGTATTTTCTTTTTTTCTGTGTCACTGATGTATCCCACAGGCGCAGGAATATGGAAGTTGAAATCATCTCCATAACTTGCCATTGTTGTACCCCGTTGCCATGGTTTACGCATATGTTCAACAAATATGTTTCTGTAAGCCCTAAGATGAAAATTAAGCCAGATTAAATCTTTTTTATGTAATTCCCAGAAGTTACTTAGTTCACCAGAGTAATCTTTAGCTTGCAAAAGATTAAGCAGTCCAGCAAAATTCAAATCAGGTTTATCCTTTGATATTTCATTTGTGTTTTTAGGTACTTCGTAACCAGCAACATAACTGATAACATAAGACCATTGGTCAAGAAGTAGATTGCCATAAATAAAAAGGCTTTCCATATCTTGCCTCATTTGCTCCCTAAGATTGTCACTTCTCCTGCTTACTGCTTGTAAGCGTTTAGGATATGGCTTGCCCGCAGTAATCTTTTTGGGAGTTAATGAGTGTATTTTTATTTGAAGGTCAGTTAATTCTTTCCTCGCCAAAGCCATTCTCATCATTATTCGTTGCACATCTTTTATTCTTTCTAATAAATAACCAATATGATAAAAAACTGCAGCAGGTTTTCCTGGTGTTCGTAACCCAACAAGTTTTTTCTCAACAGTTCTAACTCTTTCAATAGATTTATCGCAAAAGTAAATAATTTGTGCGGCTTTAACGGGAACAGGATACATTAAGTTTCTGACAAAATTTTCGCGTTGCTTCAATCCCCTCTTTTTATAATCCTCTGCTACCTTTGACAAAATAGTGTTTCTTTTACTCCTATCGGCAGTCGACATTGCCTTAGCCATTAAAATTTCTGTTTCAGTTGAATTTTGACCAAATTTATCTGATGTCATTTTTATCGCTTCTGCAGCTTTTTCTAACTCCCTCATTCTGTCTTTCGGATTAAAAGCTATATTCGCCCTGATTTGATGATATAAAGACTGGGTTTTATAAAGAAGCTCTCCCTGTCTTCCCTTTTTGGCGTGATTTAACATCAAGTCTGTATACTCAGAAATTTCATGATTTCCCAAAGACTCAAATTGTTCAGTAAGCAAAAACAGATAATACAAACTCATTTCTTGGTTGTATTCACTATCTTGACCCAATTCCTTAAATAGAGTTGCTCTTCTTAAAAACATCTTCAATTCTGGTCTTTTTTTAGCTCCCTCAAACTTTCTCCTCAAAAATTCCAACTCAATTCTTTTTAAGATTACATCATCTGCGGGAACAATTTTCTTAAATTCCGTCATGGACTTAAGAAGGTATCTACGAGATTTATCGTTATTTTTTTCTTTCAGCCCCTTTTCTCTTAAATACCAAGCTTTATAAAGAATTGAAATCTTCCCTGCCTCAGGATTAGAACTTTTTGCTATTTGCTCAGAAGCTTCCAATAATAGTTCAGGGGGAGACTTTTCTTTAGCAAATTTTTCGTAGAGGTCTGAGGCATGCATTTCAAACTCATCATAATAGACCCTTCCTGTTGGTGGTTTAATCGTTTTATCTTCTATATTGCTGTTCATATCCTTATGCTCAAACAAAAAAAGCCCTTACAGGGCAGTACCTATATTTTACATCAAATTGCTGACAATTATGAGGGTTATGCAAAAATCCTTTCTCTCGGGTAACTTAGGTTTTTCTCTCGGGTATTTGGGTTTTACGATTTTTCGTTTTCTTTAGTTTTATTACGAAAGTATAATCAGAACTTAAACTGGGGTGGCTGGGAGTGGACAATTCTACCGAGTACATCTCTTTCAACGATAATCCTCTCTTTTCTGGGATTGGGAGGGTGAAAACTGAAGTGAAATTCTAAATATTGGTTTTTCCTTTGATTGTGCCAACCTCTAACACTTCAATCAACTCCCTTATTTAATTGGTACATTATTTTCAATACCAGTCTTAATTTTTCGCACATAATCGCTTTGGTCTCTCTCGTAAACTTCACTGACGATTTTTACCGCTTT
>Ga0209542_10014767_pt1 | contig 13226 bp, 15 predicted proteins | sample RifCSPhighO2_01_FD_184028 | JGI IMG/M metagenome (GOLD analysis project Ga0209542, IMG submission 184028) | Soil microbial communities from Rifle, Colorado - Rifle CSP2_plank highO2_0.1 (SPAdes) (version 2) | ecosystem: Environmental > Terrestrial > Deep subsurface > Rock core/Sediment ... | reverse complement strand
ACTGAACGGCAGATGCGCACCTCACGAGGTGGATGTATATGCGGAGAAGAACGGCAAACGTATCGGCATTGAAGCGAAGTTCCACAACGATGCGGCTGGCAAGACCGACATCAAAGATGCGCTCTACGTGCATGCCCGCTACCAGGATTTGCATGCGACGCCCGAAGCATCCTCGTATGTTGATGAAGGCTGGCTCGTCACCAACACGCGCTTCACGCGCAACGCTATACGGTACGCGCAGTGCTCGGGGCTCACGCTCATCGGGTGGGATTATCCCCGTGACCGCGGGTTGTTCAAGCTCATTGAGGAGGCGCGCGTCCATCCGCTCACCTGCCTCACGACGCTTTCGGAAGGCGAAAAGCGCAGGTTGTTGGATAAGCGAATTGTGTTGTGCAAGCACGTGAGCACACCGCATCTATTGCAGGAGTACGGTATCAAACCCGACAAAATTCCCCACATACTGGATGAAGCCAAGCAGCTATGCGGTATTTAACACATCGCAGTTATATCGTATACTCCTAGTATGAAAGGCGCAGTACTCTTCGCGGACCCGACAGTGATTTTATTTGCAAAGTTGCTGCTCTCTATGGTGTTGGGCGGCGTTCTTGGCACAGAGCGCGCGGTGCTGGCCAAGCAGTCGGCAGGCACACGCACATTCGGTCTGGTAGCGCTCGGTGCATGTCTCTTCGTCATTACCTCAAGCTATGTCGACATAGCGTACATAGGCGTTCTTAATTTTGACCCGATGCGCACCGCCGCAGCGATTATCATGGGTATTGGTTTTCTAGGCGGCGGTATCATCGTATTCCGCGGAGATGCGGTGCATGGCGCGACTACCGCTGCGGGCCTCTGGGTCGCGGCCGGCGTCGGCATCGCCGTAGGATTCGTGTTGTATGCGGTCGCGATTTACACGACCGTTCTGTCGCTCCTCATGTTTACCGGCATGTGGTATCTGGAAAATCGCTTCAAGCACTGGTTTACCGAGCACGGACCCGAAGCACAGTCCACTGACACTCAGAAGTCGTAGCACTAAGTGGCTTGCCCCGTTAGATGCCGACAGGCTATCTAATGGGGTATACTACCGCGATGAGCGGTTACTACAAGCCCGACAGAAATCCGAATTGGAACTACGGGGGCGGCAACTTCCGGCTGTCTCGTTCCAAGATAAGCCTCTACATGGAGTGTAAGAGGTGTTTTTATATAGATAACAAACTCGGTACCGCCCGTCCGCCCGGATTTCCGTTCAACCTCAACAGCGCGGTAGATGCACTCCTGAAAAAAGAATTTGACGTGCATCGCGCGGGAAAAACATCGCACCCGCTCATGAAGGCCTACGCATTGGATGCCGTACCGTTCGACGACCCTCGAATGGACGAGTGGCGCGACGCGCTCAAGAAAGGTATCCAGCTGCGCCACAAACCCACCGACCTGCTTATCAGCGGCGGTGTGGACGATGTATGGGTGCGTCCGGACGGCGAGCTCATCATCGTAGACTACAAAGCGACGAGCAAGAACGGCAAGATCGAAGAACTTGATCAGGATTGGCATATCGGATACAAACGTCAGCTCGAAATCTATCAGTGGCTTTTTCGCCAGAACGGTTTCAAAGTATCCAACACGAGTTACTGGGTGTACGCGAACGCCGACAAAGACAAAAAAGCTTTTGACGGAGTGCTTGAGTTTGAACTGACGCTTGTACCGTACGAGGGCGACGACTCGTGGGTAGAGGGTGCGATTATGGATATCAAGGCATGTCTCGACAGTCCGGAGTTGCCCGCTGCGGACCCTGCGTGCGATTACTGCATGTACCGCGAAGCGGTGGGGAAGAAGATGATAGCTTTCGCCAAATCGGCCCAAGGCCGATCCGCCTTGGGCGGAAAGTGACGTGAAGACATGTACCGGACCCTGTTGCTTATCTCTCGCCATGGCGAAAGATAAGCAACTTTAGTTTAGGCGAAAAAAGAGTGTGATACGATAAAAATATGAAATCGTTTACGGAAAAAGTGCGTGCCGTCGTCTCAAAAATCCCAAAAGGGAAGTTTATGACCTATAAAGAGGTTGCGGCCAGCGCGGGGAATCCGAAGGCCGCACGAGCCGTGGGCGCGATAATGCGTTCAAATTGCAACCGCGATATTCCATGCCATCGCGTCGTGCGCTCCGACGGTTCACTCGGAAGTTACAACCGCGGCGGCACTTCAAAGAAACGTGAGATTCTCATTGCTGAAGGCGCGCTTTAGACGGGCGAAGATGGTATTATCGCGGTGATGACAACTACAGAGTCCATATACGATTTCGCTACGGCAAATCCGGAAATCGCGACGCCGTACTATCTCGTCGACGAGTCGCTTCTGCAAAAAAATCTTGAGAAGATCGCGTATGTGCGCGAGAAGTCGGGCGCAAAAGCAGTGCTGGCGCTTAAGTGCTTCTCTACGTGGTCTGTTTTTCCTCTGATGAGCAAATACATGGACGGCACGACGTCCAGCTCGCTCTATGAAGCGCGGCTTGGGCACGAGAAATTCGGCGGCGAGACGCAGGCGTACAGTGTCATTTTTACCGACGAAGAGGTGCGTGAGGCGCGGAAATTCGCCGACAAAATTATTTTCAATTCTGTTTCCCAACTAACGGCTTTGTATGATATCGCCAAAGGTATTCCGCTGGGGTTGCGCGCGAATCCCGGCGTCAGTTATTCTCACTTTGACCTTGCCGACCCCGCGCGCAAAAGCTCGCGGCTTGGCGTGAAGGAGCTAACCGCCATTGAAGCGGTGAGCGACAAAATAAGCGGATTGATGTTCCACGTCAATTGTGAAAATGCCGACTTCGCCGCCTTCTCGAAGATACTGGGCGGGATAGGTGCCTCATATGGCGAGCTCCTCAGAAAAATGGACTGGGTAAGCCTCGGCGGGGGAATCGCGTTTACGGGCGACGGGTATCCTCTCGACGACTTCGCGGCGCGGCTCAAGAAGTTTGCGGAGGAGTTCGGAGTGCAGGTGTACCTCGAACCGGGCGACGCCGCCGTTACGATGGCGGGATTTCTGGTGACGCAAGTGCGCGACATTGTTGAGAACGACGGGAGCGTCGCCATCATCAACGCGGCGGTAGAGACTCACATGTTGGACAATCTGATTTATAAGGAAGACGCGACGATAGTTCTTCCGCCCGCTCTCGCTGCGGAGAGTAGGCACACCTATACCATCGCGGGCAACACCTGCCTCGCCGGCGACATTTGGGGCACCTACGGCTTTCCAAAAGCTCTGAAAGCGGGCAATTACGTCATTTTTGACAACGCTTTGCGCTACACGATGGTCAAGATGAACTGGTTCAACGGGGTCCAGATGCCGGGCATCGTGGTGAAGCGACAGGACGGCACGGTTGACGTTGTGCGCAAATTTACCTACGATGACTTCCGTAAGAGCTTATCCTAATTCGCATATCAAAATGAAACCAAACGTATTAATCGTCGGCGCAGGAGCAGTAGCACACGTGGCCGCGCACAAAGCTGCGCAAAACAACGATGTGCTCGGCGACATTTGTATCGCTACGCGCAAAAAAGAGAAGGCCGACAAAATTATCGAGAGTATCAAGCGCAAGCACAACATCAAGGACAGGAAATCGAAGCTCTACGCACGCGAAGTGGACGCGATGAATATTCCCGCAATGGTGAAGCTCATCAAAGATACCAATTCCTCTATCGTCATCAACCTCGGCACCGCATACATCAACATGTCGGTACTGGAGGCGTGCATTCGCACGAAGACGGTGAACGGCCGGCCGGTCACCTACATGGACACCGCCATCCACGAAGACCCGAAAAAGGTCGCCGAAGACCCGCCGTGGTACGCGAATTACGAGTGGAAGAAGAAAGCGGCCGCAAAGAAAGCCGGCATCAACGCGATTCTCGGTGTGGGTTTTGACCCCGGTGTGGTGAACGCATGGGCGGCGCTCGCGCAGAAGCATTACATAGACAAAATTGACACCGTGGATATCTTGGATGTGAACGCGGGTAGCCACGGCAAATATTTTGCGACCAACTTCGACCCCGAGATAAACTTCCGCGAATTCAAGAAGGTCTGGACATGGATAAACCGGCGCTGGGTCGTGCGGCCCGTGCACAGTGAACGATGGGACTACGTCTTTCCAGTCGTCGGCAAGCGCCCCGTTTATCTGAACGGCCACGACGAACTGCACTCGCTTTCCAAAAACATCAAGGCCAAAAGCATCCGTTTCTGGATGGGCTTCGGCGACCACTACTTGAATGTCTTCGGCGTACTGCGCAATCTCGGAATGCTGAGCGAGAAGCCCGTGACGACCGCCGAGGGCGTGAAGGTGGTACCGCTCAAGGTATTGAAAGCCGTCTTGCCCGATCCCGCATCGCTCGCCAGGACCTACACAGGTTGGACCTGCATCGCCGATTTGGTTAAGGGCGAGAAAGACGGCAAGTGGCGCGAAGTCTTTATCTACAACAATTGCGACCACGCCAAGTGCTACCGCGAAGTGGAGTCGCAAGCCATCTCGTACACGGCGGGCGTCCCGCCGATTGCAGCCGCCATCATGGTCGCCAGGGGCATCTGGGCTCCGAGAACGATGGTCAACGTAGAAGAGCTGGACCCAGACCCGTTCTTGAAACAACTCGGCAAGATGGGGCTTCCGACCAAAGTGAAAGATGTGACGCCCAAGAACGGCAAACCAAGCAAAGACGGCATGCCCGCTTCTGCGGCCAAATCCAACAACATCGCTCCGAGCGAGGTCTGGTAGGCAATCGATACGACATCTTCGGCTCAAAACCCTTCAGCAAAAAGAACGAGTACCTGGTCGAGCACAAGAAAACCGATTGATTGGTTGTAGGGCTTTTATGGTATAATGCTCGTTATGAATACGGTAAAAAAGGGACGGGTCAGAACGATAGTTTTTAAGGAGGGCGACACTTGGTACGGTGTTGCTTTGGAGTTCAATATTGTTGTTGAAGGGGAGGACCGCAATGGTGTCTATCTTGATTTGCAGGAAGCAATAAAAGGTTACGTTGAATCTCAGGCAAAAGTAAAGGGTTCAAGAGTTGCCCCTCTGAACCAAAAACCCGACGTTGAATATCAGAAACTTTGGGATACATTGTCTTCCAATAAGCCTGTGCCAAGTCCCATATCGGTGAGCCAATTTGGATTTGTGAATCTCGCGGTGTAAGCCCCTATGACGCGAGGGGTCAATAACTGGAATTACGCCGATGTAGTTTCGGTTCTTAAAGCGCACGGCTTTAGCCACAATCACTCTCGCGGAAGCCATCAATACTTTATCGGTTTTATTAATACGAAAATGCATCAAGTCGAGGTCCCATACCATGGCTCAAAGATATTTAAACCGAGAACACTGAAGGGTATGTTTTTGCAATCAGGTCTTTCTAAAGAAGATTGGGGAATGTAATATCTTCCGCCAAATGAACGCTTATTTATGTTTATCCAATCTGGAAATTATCTCAACGAGTTTAGAGACAATTACCGCTAGCGCAAGTACAACGAAGCCGTCGAGCCACTCGCCGTTGATTGCAAACAATCCTATGACTACGACAATCCCTGCCCAAGCTAACGGATTATTGTTAAGGTTGCTCATGAGGAAAGCATATCACTTCTAAGCCCACAAAAGAGAAAGAAGCTTCTCTCTGTGCAAATGCGGGCCGATGATGGCTAGGTTTAGCTTGTTTGATTGAAGGATGTCTTTGGCGACACGTTGAATGTCGGCGGCAGTGACTTTGTCTATGCCTTTCATTATCTCCTCCAGCTGGCGAATCTTGCCGATACTCACGAGGGACGACGCCGCGTGTTGTGCGATGGCGCCGCTTGTCTCGAGCGCGAGCGTCATGCCGCCTTTGATATTTGCTTTCACCTTGGCAAGCTCTTTGGCAGACACTTTCGTATTCTTCACTTTACGGAACTCAGCGAGAATTGTGGCGATGGTTTTCTCCAACTTTGCGTGCTCTACGCCCGCCTGCACTGCGAAGTAGCCGGTGTCGGGATACTTTTCCGCCCACGCGTGCACGGAGTAGGCGAGGCCGCGCTTCTCGCGCACTTCGAGGAAAAGTCTGCTGCTCATCCCACCGCCCAAGAGGGAAGCCAGCACTTCAAGCGCGTATTCGTCTTTGTGCAGATACGGGTAGGCGGGCAGGCCGAGCATGAGCTGGGTCTGGTCGGTCTTCTTCTCTTTTATAGAGATACGCGAAGCGGTCTGCGTTTGGATGAACGGTACCAGTGCCGGCTGTTCAGCGCGTTTGACGCGCCCGAATTCTTTCTTGATTTTCGCCAGCACCTTCGGCGCTGAGAACGAGCCCGCGATGCTGACGATGGTATTGGCCGGGGTGTAATTCCTCTTCAGGTATGTGGAGAAATCTGTACGCGAAAATGTGCGGATATTTTCCTTCGGTCCCAGTATCGTGCGACCGAGCGGGTGTTCTGCGCCAAATATGAGCGCGTCGAAGACGTTATCAATGGTACGCATCGGCATATCCTCGTACATATCTATCTCCTGAATGATAGCGCCGCGCTCTTTTGCGATCTCACGGCCCGGCAGAGTCGAGTTGAGGAAGATGTCGCTTATCACATCGAGCGCAGTGTCGAGATACCCCGCGCTCACTTTGGCGTAGTAGGCGGTGCGGTCCTTTGCCGTGAAGGCGTTGTAGGAGCTCCCGATACCGTCGAGCTCTTCCGAGATTGCTCGGGCACTCGGCCGCTTCTTCGTGCCCTTGAAGAACATGTGCTCCAAAAAATGCGCGAGGCCGTTCTCGTGTGCATTTTCATACCGCGAGCCCGTGCCTGTCATCACGACGACCGTCGCGGTCTGCGTCGTCGGCATCGGGACGAGTACGACTCGCAAGCCGTTTTTAAGTGTGTGAATGTCGTATTTCATCGTCCGCGCATAGTATCGCCTTAGGGTTGATATAGCAAAAGCTAAGTCGTATATTGCTCGTGGACGTTGTGAACGTCTTCTGATTGGGAGGACATACTAAATGACCAAAGGAAAGAGCCGTGACCAGTGGCTCCCTCTGATAGCCATACCGCTCATGTTTGTTGTCGTCGTCCTGTTCGTGGTGAAAATCGTCGACGTGTTCAGCAGATGAGTCCCGGATGACAAGGAGGCCGCGCTCGCGCGGCCTCCTTTCTTTATTGGAGACACCGTAGATGTGTCACTGTGCGACATTTGACAACACCGTAGATTGTCGGTATTGTCAAGGACAGTGGTGAAGAACATATCTTCGCCGATAGAGTAGAAACGGAGGCTAAAATGGTTGAACGTATCCTCAAGGAAGATCACATCAACTACAGCATGCCGTATCCAAACTACGAGGTGAAGGCGAACGGCGAGTTCCACAAAATATTGCGGTCGGAAAAGCTTCAGCGGCTGCTGGTCACGGTGATGCACAAGGCCGAGATTCCAATCCCGGTATTGCTCATCGCTGACCAAATGGTGCAAGGTGGCGCCCAATTCCAGGGCCTCATGTTGCATGCACCGCGAGGCGGCGGCGTTTGCTTCCGTTATCAAGACGGAAGCAACAAGAGCCGCATCCAGTTCGTCGTGCGCACACCAAGCGCCGTGGTCCGCAATGACCACGAATTCCACGCGAAGGTGAACAACGCCTTCACATCATTGCTTTCTGCGAAGCAGCAGCAAAGCAGGAATGAAGCGGCACAGCCGCAGTCCAAGCAAAACGGGGGTACACATATGACTACTACGTCTAGTGTTACGAATGCGTCGCAACCTGCAAGTGCCGAGGCGGGCAACGAGGCAAAAACATCAACCCTCGTCGCGCGCATCGCCGCCTTCCGCAAGGAGCACGGCCTGACCATCGCCCGCTTTGCGGATCTCTGTGGTTTTTCGCCGTCGACGCTATACAAGGTCGGTCAAGGCGGATTCGTGGCCGACGCGACGATTGCCCGCATCGAAGCAGTGTTGAGCGGTCGCAAGCCGCTAGCCGCACCTTCGGGCGAAGCCTTCGACACCTTCGGGCGAAGCCTTCGACGCTACGTGTGAGCAGTTTATCGCAATCGTCATGGATCTCGCTGTGAAAGGCGAGCATCTGGATGAGCTCGTGCGGCTCGTGTACAACCGTCTTACCGGCCTACAGTCGGTGGAGACGGCGACCGAGTTCGCGAAGCAACTCCTCAGGCAGTATCTCGCTGCCGAGAAAGAGGACGCGCGCGTGACCGCTTTGCTCGAGATCCGCGACCTGTTGAAGCCGGCGACAACCAAGACGGTGCGCTGACGACAACACGTCTGACTAAAGGGAGGCCGCACAAGCGCGGCCTCTTTTCTTTTTCGCAAAACGCGATACTCTCTTCACAATGACCGTCAACGAGATTCGCGCCAAATACCTTGCCTATTTTGAGAGTCGCGGGCACACCATCATCCCGAGCGCGCCGCTTGTCCCGCAGAACGACCCGACGACGCTTTTTACCGGCTCGGGCATGCAGCCGCTCATTACGTATCTCTTGGGTGCTCCGCATCCGAAAGGCAACCGGCTCACGAACAGCCAAAAAAGTTTCCGTGCGGAAGACATTGAGGAGGTGGGGGACAACCGTCACACGACGTTCTTCGAGATGCTCGGCAACTGGTCGCTCGGCGACTATTTCAAGGCGGAGCAGCTGCCGTGGTTTTTCCAATTTTTGACCGAAGAGATAGGACTCGATCCGAAGAAACTGTACGTGACCACCTTTATTGGTGATGAGGACAATAACGTTCCGCGCGATACGGAGTCTGCCGAAGTATGGGCCAAACTATTTTCGGACAAAGGTATTGATGCCAAGATTGTGGCAATCGGCTCCGAGGCGGATGGTTACCGGCTGGGCATGCAGGGGGGCCGCATCTTTTTCTACGACGTCCGCAAGAACTGGTGGAGCCGCGCAGGCGTTCCAGCCAACATGCCCGCAGGAGAGCCGGGCGGACCCGATTCGGAAGTGTTCTACGATTTCGGTACTCCCCACGACCCTTCGTTCGGAGCCGAATGCCATCCCAATTGCGACTGCGGACGGTTCCTGGAAATAGGGAACTCCGTCTTCATGCAATACATCAAGAAAGAGGACGGTTCGTTCGCGCTCCTGCCCAAGCAAAATGTCGACTTCGGCGGCGGGCTTGAGCGCATCGCCGCGGCGGCAAACGGCAATGCCGATGTGTTTACCATCGACGCTTTCGCCGACGTCATCGGACTTCTTGCTCACTTTTCGGGCAAAGAGTACGCCGACAGCCGGTATCAGCGTTCCTTCCGTATCGTGGCAGACCACATGCGCGCCGCGACATTCATGCTTGCAGACGGCGTCCGGCCCTCCAATACCGACCGCGGATACGTCTTACGCCGTCTTTTGCGCCGTGCGGCACAACACGCCCAAAAGCTGGAAGTACAAGACGGCGAGGCCGCCGACAGCATGCTCGTTCGCTGTGCGGTCTCGTACATCGAGAAGTACAAACAGGCGTATCCTGAGCTGGAGAGCGAGGAGATGCACCGGCAGATTTCCGACGAGATATGGAAGGAAGAGAAGCAATTTGCACACACGCTCGAGTCCGGCATGCGTGAATTCGAGAAGGTCGCCAAAGCGGGACACATCTCCAGCGCGGAAGCATTCCTCCTTTTTACGACCTACGGCTTTCCGTTCGAAATGACGCTCGAGCTCGCGCACGAGCGGGGCATCGATGTGGACGAAGTAGGGTTCGCGACCGCGATGAGGAAACACCGAGAATTGAGCCGCGCGGGAAGCGGGCAGAAATTCAAGGGCGGTCTTGCCGACGCCTCAGAACAAACCACACGACTGCACACCGCGCACCATCTCTTACTGAAGGCTCTGCAAATTGTGCTCGGTCCTACGGTGAAGCAGCGGGGAAGTAACATCACGCAGGAACGTCTGCGCATCGACTTTTCATACGGCGCCAAAATGACACCCGATCAACTCAAGGAGGTCGAGCGAATCGTGAACGAGAAAATCGGCGAGGAGTTGCCGATGATTCGCTCCACACTCCCGAAGCACGAGGCGGAACAGCTCGGTGCCGAGCATGAATTCGGCGCGAAGTACCCCGACATGGTTTCCGTGTACTCGCTCGGACCCAAGGGCGCCACGTTGGAGAACCCGCAGTTCGACAAAGCATTTTCCATAGAATTCTGCGGCGGTCCTCATGTCACGAATACCCGCGAGATTGGTGGGGCAGGCACCTTCAAGATACTAAAGGAAGAGGCGGTAGCGGCGGGAATCAGGAGAATCAAAGCGGTGTTGCAATAAGCGGCAGAGCAGTATACTGGGATTTGGCATTGCTCAATTGATGGAGGATACCCATGCGTGCGGACAAATCCGTACTCATCTGCGCTCTGTTCCTTGGCGCTGTCGCGTTCGTCGAGGGACGTTGGCTGCGTACCTGCATCGTGCTGGATCTACCGCCGGGCTACATCCCATCGCCCGCAACGGCCTTAGTGGTGTTGTCCGCAACGATCCTCGGTCTAGTGGGGGGATGGACGACCGCGATAAGTCTGACATCACTTCTCATACGCTGGAGTCTGGAGCGGATTGGCAAGCGTCAACCGCAACTGTACGACCTCCGATATCACGACAACATCCTTCTTCCCGCAACGGCAGTGGTAGGGATGGCACTCGTGACCGGCCTTGCGTCACGCGACATTGATTCAGGAATGGCGGCAATCGCACTTTTAGCAGGTGCCTTTCCCGCGCTCGTTCTTCTGTTCGAGTCACCGAGTCAGGACTCTGCGCCGAAGAGAGACAACGTGCCCGACGGGTAACCGCCGGGCACGACTTTGTATTCGGAGCACCAGCGGCGGGAATCAGGAGAATCAAAGCGGTATTGACTGAGTAGTAGGAATGATACATAGTGCGCCGCAGTGGGCATTTCGCCCTTGCAGAAAGGACGTGACCAATGGCTGGTCAAGGCATCGTCAACACAAGTCACGCCGTAGAGCCTGACTGGTTCATCAAGAAATACGCGCTCGGCGAACACATGTTCATGAAGTGCTCCGCGTGCGGGAAAGTCGGCGACGACCCGGTCGCGAAAGTCATCCGTGTCTCTGATGCCGATTACAGCGAATGGTATCGCTTCGGTGAACACGGCAAAGAATGGAACGCGGGCCTCTCGGTTGCCGCCCTCAGCGTAATCGCTGTCTTCGGCGCCGTGTTTATCGGCGGCGTTGTCTTGCTGCCGAATATACAGAGTGAGACCAGGTTTTTGCTCTTGCTCCTGTGCGTCAGTTCCATCGCTGCGCTCCTTGTATACGCACTCATCTTCCGTCGTATGATTCGACATAACGAGAAGGTGTGGGCGGAGCGGCGCCGACTCAAGACCGAGCTACTGAAAAAGTACGGCGGAAAGCACCCTGCCGAAGTCGGCACACCGTCCGACGTGCAGGGCGCCAGATGGCGAAAGTACGTCCTCGTGCCCAACGGGGTCGACGACGAGCTCCAGTACATCGAGTACGAGGCATGAGCACGACGCCTCTAAGTTTGCTTGCTATCTATGTGCCCGACGGGAAACCGCCGGGCACAACTATTTACACAGAGACCTCCTGCTGTCATTTTTCATTGCTATACTAATGCGATGTTCGGCATACATCTCGGGCAGGCGCGCGAGAAAATCGTCGCCGTCGCGGATATCGGAAGCGGTAATGTCTCCGTTGTCATACTTTCATTACGGCCCGGCGGACCGGCCACCGCTCTTGCGGCGTCGCGTGCAATACTCCCGATACAAGAGCGGACACCGGAGGCGCGCATCGCAGGCTTGGGCGAGCAAATCGTAAAGGCGGGCGAGCAAGCGCAGAAAATTTACTCGACCCGTTCGGGAGGCGATGTGAACCCCGTGACTGAGCTCTACGCCATCATCCGCACCCCGTGGAGCCGTTCGAAGACTGCGCACGCAACAACAGTACTTGCCAAACAAACCCGCGTCACAGATGCCACGATACGCAGTCTCGCGCAACAGGCCCTCGCATCCGAAAAGGAGTTGGATGCGAAGAATTTCATGGAAGCGGGTGTTATCCGCATCGAGCTCAACGGTTACCCCACCTCCGAACCGGACGGGAAGTATGCGACCGAAGTGTCGGTGTTTGCGTTGGTAAGCGACTGTGAGCCCCTCATGCGTGCGCAGGCGACGGCCTCCCTTCAAAAAGTGTTCCCGCATCTCGTACCCGTCCTGCGCTCCGGTATGAGGGAGCTCGTCTCGGTGCTACGACACATGCCGTATGCAGAGAGAGATTATGTCATTCTCGACATCGCATGCGAGGGCGCAACCATCGCCGCGATTTACGACGGCGTGGCGATGGAGCATCAAACGCTCGCAGAAGGCACGCGGGCGATACTGCAGCGCGTATCCGATTCAGGCACGCCGGAGGAAACGCTTTCACTCATGCGCATGCTCGCGCGCGAAGATTGCAGCAGTCCGGAGTGCGAAAAGATACGGGACGCCATGGCACGGGTCGAGCCCGACCTCGTGCGGGTGTTCGGAGGCGCAATGGGAACGCTCGCAACGGCGAGGCGTTTGCCGAGCACTCTCGTACTGAGCGCGGAGCCCGACATGGCGCCATGGTTGTCGGCATTCTTCGCCCGCATCGATTTCACGCAATTCACCCTGACGACCCAACCGTTCACGGTGAAGCGACTTTTGCCCGCCGACTTTTCAGGATGGGTCAAACCGGAAAGCGGAGTGACACTGGATACGGGGCAAGCACTTTCGGTCGCTTTCGTGCAGCTGGAGCAATCCACATGACACGAATGGCCCTGCGTTTCGTCTGTTAGGAAGGGCGTATAATCAGTGTTCAGCTTCATATGTGTTTATATTTACCCGAATAAGATACCTCAACATGGCAAAAGACTATTTTCAAGACATCACACCGCCATCCCCAAGCACGCCCGACCGCTCCGATGCCGGTGCGCCGCCTCAGTCCCCGCCGTTTGGCGCGCCGCCCTCCGCTCCCGAGCAGGAGGACGACTCCAACGAAGTCCGTATTCGCGTCAGTGATGGCGCAGTCCCCGTGCAACGACCCGACGGCACCCGCGGAATTCGCAGCATCTCTCCGCCTGCCCGCGGCCGGCCCCGTGTGGGGGGAGATATGCGGGGGGTTCCTCCCGTTGCGCCCCGTCCGCCGTTTCTCTCAGACGGTGCTCCGAGGCCCCGCCGCTACTCCCGCACGTGGATCTGGGCGGCTGCGGCGGTCTCAGTCGTCGTTCTAGCCGCATTGCTTTTCATCGCGCTCCGGCCCACGG
>Ga0209542_10014766_pt1 | contig 13226 bp, 9 predicted proteins | sample RifCSPhighO2_01_FD_184028 | JGI IMG/M metagenome (GOLD analysis project Ga0209542, IMG submission 184028) | Soil microbial communities from Rifle, Colorado - Rifle CSP2_plank highO2_0.1 (SPAdes) (version 2) | ecosystem: Environmental > Terrestrial > Deep subsurface > Rock core/Sediment ... | reverse complement strand
TCTTTTTTAATCATTTTGAGCGGGATAGGGGAGTCGAACCCCTTTTTGCTCCTTGGAAGGGAGCTGTTGGACCGATCAACTAATCCCGCGTGGTCGGAGTGCCCGGATTCGAACCGGGGACCTCCTCGTCCCAAACGAGGCGCGCTAACCATCTGCGCTACACTCCGGCATTTAGATTACTATCATTCGCTTTTGGCTATTAGCTAAAGACTAAAAGCTAATGATTTGTGCCGGGGGTGGGACTCGAACCCACACGTCGCTAATGCGACACGGGCTCTTAAGGCCCGGGCGTCTACCGATTCCGCCACCTCGGCTAAAATAAAATTAGTTTAATTTTAATGCGCTCGTACAAATCCCGAGCGCCTGGCCTGCCGGCAGGTCTACCGATTCCGCCCGCCTGCAACGCTTTGCGTACCCACCTGCAGCGATGCAGCATCTTCGGGCAGGGCAATGCGAGCAGACCACCTCGGCAACTAGGGTATTATACCATCGCTTTAATAAAAGCTACAAAGATGGGGTGGGGAGTTAGAGGACGGCTTAGGTATTCTGGGTGATATTGAGTTCCAACAAAAAAAGGGTGATTGGATAACTCTATCGCTTCAACCAGTATTCCATCCGGAGAAGTCCCCGAAACAATAAATCCGCTCTTTTCAAAATCTTTTTTGTATTTATTGTTAAACTCATATCTATGTCTATGGCGTTCATAAATGAGCTTATTGCCTAACTCTGAATCTCTAGGTTTATACCAAGGCGCACTTGGAATGTCTCCAAATTTTTCGTAAATAGTTTTAAGTTTCGACTCTTTGGCTAATACACACGGCCATGCACCTAATCGAATAGTGCCGCCATACTGCTTCTTTTCTAAATATTGATTTTGATTCGGCATTATGTGAATAACCGGATAAGACGTATCCGGATTAATCTCTATAGAGTTAGCATCTTTAAAACCAATTACATTTCGAGCATACTCGATTGTTGCCATCTGCATACCAAAACAAAGCCCCAAATAGGGAATTTTATTTTCGCGGGCAAATCTCGCGGCCAAAATCTTTCCCTCAGCGCCTCTCTTACCCCAGCCTTGAGGAACCAGAATTCCATCTACATCTTTAAAAACCTCTTTAAGTTCGTTCATTATTTTTCCTTCTAAGCTCTCCGAATCAATCCAAATTAGTTCGGGTTGGACGTTATTTATCCATGCACCGTGTTTTAAAGCCTCAACAACACAGACATAACTATCCTCCAGCATATAGTCGCCGGTTTTTTGATATTTTCCAACCATCGCAATTTTTACCTTTTTACTTATTTTCTCGATTTGTTTAACGAAAAGGACCCAGTTTTTTAAATCAATTTTGCCGAGTTTAAGACCAAGTTTATGAGTTATCAGTTCCGAAAATTTTTGATCTTCCAAAACTAAAGGAACTTTATAAATCGTATCAAGATCGGGATTTGCTATTATATCTTCGGTTAAAACACCTGAGGCTAAAGAGATTTTTTCTTTGCGCTTATCATCAACTCTTTTTTCTGCTCTTGCGACTATGAAATCGGGTTGTATTCCCAAAGAATTCATATTAGTAACTGCTTGTTGGAGCGGTTTTGATTTAAGCTCCCCAATTGAAGGAGGCATAGGAAGGTAACCCACTAAAACAATTATTATATCTTTAGGATTTTTAAGTCTAATCCGTCGTGCGGCTTCAAAAAAAAGCAAACCCTCATATTCTCCAACAGTTCCTCCCAGTTCAACTATGACAACATCAGATTTATTTACTTCTCCTGCTTTTTGCCAGCGTGAGATTATCTCAGGTGGGATTACATGATAAGGCTCAACACACTTACCTCCATAAATAAGCGATCTTTCATTATCAAGAATTTGCTTATAAATTTGACCATTGGTCATATAGTTTGTCTTGTTCAAATTTTTATTAAGAAACCGCTCGTAATGACCAAGATCCTGATCGGTTTCAAGCCCGTCGTGAGTAACGAAAACTTCGCCGTGTTCAATTGGATTCATAGTCCCGGCATCGATATTTAAATACATATCGCATTTGACGATTGTGGTTTTAATTCCTCGAGAGGTTAAAAGAAGACCCATTGAGGCGCTGGTTATGCCTTTCCCAAGACCTGACAATACTCCGCCGGCAACAATTATGTATTTCATCATAAGTGCCTCTGGGAGGAATTGAACCCCCATCAATAGTTCCGAAGACTATTGCTTTGTCCGTTAAGCTACAGAGGCCCTTCGACTTCGCTCAAGATTACAAACCCTTCGACATGCTCAGGGTAAACCACTATAATTATACACAAAATGTCTGACATAAACGAGCAGATAGCATTTGCTGAAAAAGAGATCAGAGAAACGCCATATCACAAAGGAACAGAGCATTATATCGGAAAACTAAGAGCAAGGATTTCCCGTTTGAGAGATAAAATTTATGAATCCTCTTCCAAAAGCAGTGGTGGTGGGGGGGGTTATGCTGTAAAAAAACAAGGTGATGCAACAATTGTTTTAGCCGGACCTCCCTCAGCAGGAAAATCAACTCTTATTAATAAATTAACAAACGCCGAATCCAGAGTTGCTGCCTATGCCTTTACGACAGTATCTGTTGTTCCCGGAATGTTTTTATATAAAGACGCTTTTATTCAAATCATGGATATTCCTGGATTAATCGAAGGAGCAAAAGAAGGCAAGGGGAGAAGCAAGGAGGTTTTATCGGTCGTGCGGTCAAGCGATTTAGTAATAATTATGACTGATGTTGATAATATCGAAAAAATTGACTTAATTGAAAAAGAGTTCGATAAATCAGGAATTAGAATCAATAAAAAGACTCCACTTATTAAAATTGAAAAAAAACTTTCAGGAGGGATAATAATTCACACCAATGTCCGTCAAAATTTGAGTAGGCAAACAATTGAAGAGGTTATCAAGGAATTCAGATTTATAAATGCCGAAGTCACAATTAAAGAAAATTTAACTCTTGAAAAACTAATAGACGCATTATCCCCAAGCCGTGTTTATATTCCTGCTATCTATTGTGTAAACAAAGTTGACCTCCGAAAAATTGAAAAAAATAACAAATTTCTATATATAAGCGCGGAAAAAGGAACTGGCTTGGAAGAGTTAAAAGAAAGTATTTGGAATACTTTAGAATTTGTTAGAGTTTATTTAATTAAACCGGACAAAGATCCAAATTATGATGATCCTATTGTTATGAAAAAGGGCCAAATGTTAAGCGAAGTTACCCAAAAAATCGGAATTGATTTTTCCGAAAATAAAAAGTCGGCCAAAATCTGGGGCCCGGGCGCCAAGTTTCCCGGACAAGAAGTATCGTTATCAATTCCCATCCTCGAAGGTATGCAAGCAAGGTTTATCTGAAACCCAGCAGGATTTAGCTATCTAACGGATGATAGTTAGAACTATTTCACATACATTTGTAAATCTTCTGGTTGTAATAAAATAACTGATTTCGGTTGCGGGTTAAGCCTTATTAGATAAGGTTTATTTTCGTATTTAATAACAAAGTAATTAAACGGATCATAGTATATAACTTCCAGTTTACTAGAGTCAAAAATAAATTTTCTGTCTATTTCAACTGAAATATAATCAACTAGGCGTTTATCATATATAATATATCCATACTTATCTTTAGCTAGATCATATCCAATAACTTTGAAACTTGAGGGATCTGCATTGATTTTCTCACCAAATTTGTAAAAGACTGTCTGTTTATCTATTGCATATCCTGAATCTACATTTTTAAAAAGATATACTGAGAATGTTTCTACATCGGCTGGTATTTTTTTATAGGTTCTGAAAAGACAGATATCGAGACAACCAGTTGTACTATCTACAAAAACCTGATTCATTCTATTTTTGAAGAAATACTGGCTCTTGTTAAAAGGAAATTTTTCTAAAACAATTTTGAAGTAAAAAAATGTCGATAAAAATACAAAAAGCAACAAAATAAAAATCTTAAGCAGTAGTTTCATATCTATTCTTGTTCCGCCTTTGGCGAATTGCTCGAGCCGACTTTTTCAGAAGCTCTGAAAGTAAAGTTGTCAAAGGCCTTTTCAAATTATCATCAGCTTTATTAAACCACAATTTATATTCGTCAGACCGCATAAATAGTTTTTCCTTTTATTATCTGCCTTATAAAATTCTCCCCGCGCTGATAGCGCGGGGTTTCACTTCTAAAAGAGATTGAACGCTGATATATCATTTTTTGGAGTTTTTGACTGAAGTACAGCCAAGTCAAAATCACTGTTTTTGTCGTTGTCACCACGAGCATATGACCCAAAAAGAATAATTTTTTTTGGTTTAAGGGTTTCTGTGATAGCTTTAACAACTAAGTCTATGTCTGTCATACTCCAAATTTTATCACATCTGTTCCTTGTCGAGCTATTATATATAACAAAGATGTTTGTCTGTACGAAGGCGGGCGCAGCCAGCGCTGCTCCCACTTCCGACTCGATTTCACTTTTGGTGAGCCGCGGAGGAGTCGAACCTCCAACCTTTTCCTTAAGAGGGAATTGCTCTGCCATTGAGCTAGCGGCCCCTGGTGCCCTTGGGCAGAATCGAACTGCCATTCCTCCCTTAGAAGGGGAGTGCTCTGTCCGTTGAGCTACAAGGGCAAGAAAGTTCTTTCTATCAAATAGCTTGAACTTATTTTACTAAAAATCTCTTGAAATTAAAAGGTCAGCAGTGGTGAATTGGAATAAGTTATGCTATTTCATCGTTATTTGAATTGACTATTGAATGTTTGGCGTGTAACAATAATATTTATGCAGTTACCTTCGGGGCGTAAGTTTTTGAGAATTCTGGCTTTCGGGGTAAGTTTGTTAGCCATCGGGATAATAGTTGTGATTCATTTAAGCTCACCCGAGCAAAAACTACCGAATTTCAGGCCTAAAGCACAAGAAGCAGCAATTCAATGTGGATATATTCAACTTGCTCCAAACGGGAAAGGACTAATTTGTAGTAACACTGGTGCTTTATTTGTACCTCTGGGATGGAAACCGATTTTTCCATGGCACTGGGAATCTCGCCAAAATCCGTCGCCTAGCCTTGGAAACCGCACAATTGAAAGCTGGGTGAGAGACGAACTGGCGGCCAACGGCCTTAACTTTATCAATATTTGGCTCAATACCAACGTAGGAAACGGGTTTTCCTTCGAAGCTAACGTGAATGAATTTAACGCGGCAATGGACAACGGAAGCGGCAAGATGTTGTTTTTACGAAACCTGCCTTTGAACGCAACTAGTACAGAGAGAGCTCAGAGGCACAACCTCCTCTACGGAAACCCCGATATAATTACTGACGGAAGCAATATCAGTCAGCTTGTGGAAGCAGCCGAAAAGTACGGAGTCAAAATCAAAGTAAGTTTGTTTCGCCAATACGAGTTCAGAGGAGATTGGGAAGTAAACCCCTATAACAAAAATCGTTTAACAAGTGAGTGGTGGTGTACCAACTCCTTGTCTGGATACTGTCTTCCGGGCCCGGCAACAACAATAGATGAGGCACTTAGCACTTATGTTCAACTTCAAAAAGACCGATTTCGCTTTATTTATGAGAATTGGGGAGAGTCACCGGCAATCGCGGCTTGGGAGTTAATGGTTGAAATAAATCAAGTGACCAAAAACATTGGTGTGGACGGAGTGAAAAGATGGGTAAACGAGATGTCATCATATATCCGCCAGATGGATACACATCACCGTCCTATCTTACTTGGCTCTGTTACCCCCGAATACCGACCATGGGGCTCGACTGCAAACCCTGCTTTACCCCAGCCTGACCCAAATGATCCGTTGAGCAACAATGCAAAAAACACAATCTTTGATACCGCAAACATTGATATTGTCAGTTTTCACAACTACCATTTTTACAACATGTGGGACCGGCTCATTTTCCATCGCTTGCTAGAAGAGCGTTATCCGGGAAGAACTATTCAATTCGGTGGCGGCAGCGGTGTCATTAGAGCGGCTTGTCCAGATGACGGATATTGTATTGGATTACCCCCATCAGTTAACGGCCCGGATATACCGGCCTATACGCACCAGAGTTACTCCGGCGAATATGAAGTAGAGCCTTGGATAAACTCTAAAATCCACGCTTGGCTTAACCTAATCGCCTCAGGCGGCACAGGAACGGCTTCCAGATTCAATGCTGGCGAATTCAATACTAACGGTTTTTCCAGTATTTATTATGCTCCGTCGCAATTTATAAAACAGGTTAAATGGAGCCGGTGGAATACTTCGACTATGAGAGCTTGGGAAGACTGGCGCGACTGGGGTAAATGGACCAACCCTGATGCTATTTCAATGATACCTTGGGTAGCTAAAACACCTCAAGTGGAAAATGCGGATTTTATTGCCGCGACAGGAGATAGTGACCAACTGATGATTATGGTAAGAGGATCACAAAACAATGTGACACTCACTATTCCTAATTTAGAGCCAGGGGATTATACTGCAAAGGTTTTTGACTGGATGACCGGTGATATTATACAAACAAAACAATTGACTGTTGGGTCCCAACCAGTTAATTTCTCTCTTTCGCTTGATAACGGAAGTCTAATCTCCCAAAACGCATGCCGAGACTCTCGTCTTGGGTGCTATCCCGGGCAAGACAGATTGAGACTTGCAATGGCTTACTTTGAAAAAAATGGAGCGTCCTCTCCAACTCCGACGCCATCTGCAGCACCCAAGCAAATATTAGTCAATTGGCTAACTAATATTTTGGATCAAAACGCTGACGGAAAAGTAGATAGTCTAGACTTCGCCCTAATTTACTAACAAAGAGCGGCGGACCGGATTTGAACCGGCGACCTCTTCCTTGGCAAGGAAGCATTCTACCCCTGAACTACCGCCGCAACATAAATTTGCTTTGCAAAAACGTTGCAAGCAATTTGCTCTTAACGTAGCGAAGCTTTACGTGGTGTTGTGCCGAGAGTTGGAATCGGACCAACATCTGACGCTCTTCAGGCGCCCGCCGTGACCAACTTGGCTATCTCGGCCCTATGTGTGGACGCGGTAGGACTTGAACCTACGACTTCTTCGATGTAAACGAAGCACTCTGGCCACTGAGTTACGCGTCCTTTATTTTATTCCAAACAATATTATATCGCAATTCATTGAAAATTTGAATCAAAGAAGTGAAAGCAGATTTTTAAGGAAGACTATCTTCTTGCCCGACAGCCCTCTCCCCAATGTCTTATTAACATCCAAGCGTCTCTCCAGTTTACTCTTCCGTCACGATTTACATCAGCAGGATTATTGATAACTGATTTATCTCCAAAGTGTGATAAAACTATCCTGAGGTCCTTGTAGTCCACACACCGGCTTCCGTCAACATCACTTGCTATAAAGACTGGCGGAAGTATTGGCATAGGAGTGGGAGTAGTTATAGTCAATGTCGGGACGACAGTATTTGTCGGCAACAAAGTTACTGTCAGGATAGGTTTCGGAGTCGATATCGGTTTAGGAGTAGAAGTAGGAATCGGCGTTTTAGTCGCAGTCGGCAGGGGAGTTGTCGTCGGAATGGGAGTAGGCGTAGCTGTTGGCCGAGGCGTAGAAGTGGGAGGTATCGGTGTCAGAGTATTTGCTGGCGTCGGAGTATCGGAAGGTACAACAACATATCCTTGTGTAGGAACAGCCGGATTTAGAGTAATTGAGCCTGGCGTGCTTGCTGCGGGAAGTTGAACAGAATTCATACCAACAATTTGCGAGGTCAAGAGGTCAACGGTAATATTACCAGCCTGATTGGAAACAGTACTAACGGCATGGAATACAATTCGTGCCAACTCAAATGACCCCGTCGGAGGATTCGCTCGATCATCGGAAGAGAGAGCCAAAACCAACGTAGCTCTACCCGTAGCATTTGCTTCAGCCACAGTTGTCTTTTGGACAATCGTTTTTAATAAGCTGGTGGTACTTATTTCCCCGGCAAGATTGACCTGGGACCTATCGAAAAGTATATCTACTCTTACAAAACCAACTTTGCTGGTTTTCGCGTCCAACATAACACTTAAATTCACATCAGGTGGCAAAGTTACGCTCGATGGGAAAAAAGAGATGACAACTGGTTCTGCTGCTGCGCGACTAGACAATCTAGTCTGATGGGTTACTAATGCCAAGGCAACTGGTAAACCCAAAACTAGAAAAGCTAGCGTTAAGACACTTCTCCGTCGGCCGCGCAAAAATTGATTTATCTTCTCCACTTATTTGTAGTTATTATAATCATAATAGATAAGCAAATTATCATAGTCAAGCTGTAATATTCTTAAGTTCCATAGTTATTCAGCCAAATTACATAATCCAACCCATCAACACGATTGTCAGTATTAAAGTCTCCTTTATTTATTCCTCCCACCTGATTGCCATAGTTATTCAGCCAAATTACATAATCCAACCCATCCACCTTACTGTCTGCATTAGCATCTCCAGTTTTACCTATACCAGTAGGAGTTACTATTGGCTGTCCGTCATTAGTGTTAGCTGTTAGCGTTAACGTCTGCAAACTTTGTACCCCGCTTGTATCCGTCGCCGCCAAGGTTATTCCAAAATTTCCACTTTGATCCGGAGTCCACTGAATAAAACCCGTGTTAGGATCAATAATCATACCGCTAGGCTTTTGTGGTAAAGAATAAGTTATTACGTCTCCATTGGGATCGTAAGCCTTAGCGTTGTACCACCAGACATAACCCACTCGTGCAAAAGTCGTTACCAGCTGGGAATACATTAACGGAGCCAAATTTGTATTGGCCGGAGCCACATTTACGATAAATGTTTGGTCGACTGTTGCAGAAGTTCCGTGATTACTTGTTGCCCGAATAGTCACGTTATAATTTCCGGCAGTAGTGGGTGTCCATGAAAGTAGCAAAGCATGATTATCACTGGTGGTATTTTGCATACCAGGGGGACTCTGAGTCATTGAATAAGTAAGTCTCGGAATTGAATCATCGGTATTATTTGAAGGTTTATCGGAGTCATACGCCCATGCCTGATAATAGTAGGGTTTGCCAACGACAGCTTGAGTAACCGGCTGGGTCACAAAATAAGGAGCATCTGTTCCGCTTGACTCACGGGAGATTATAGGAATTTGGGTAAAGCCCCTGACATATTGCACATCCATGGCCACCCAAACTTTAACCTGGCCGTTATTATTTTTCAGAGGAACTAGTCGTCCTAGCGAGTCATAAAGTAATATCTTATCGGTCGGGTTAGTCTGAAGCAACAGCTCACTATCGTTTGCGCCGTCACCAGAATTCTGCCAAAGGGCAAGTACATACTCAGAACCGTATTTATAAATGTAACCGTCTTCACGATCATAAACTGATGTTGACGAACAAGCATAAGGGTTGGCGCAGCTCATATTGGGGATACGGGTAACTCCCTGGGAACCGTACGTCGTATCAACAGCGGTACGCCAAGCTGTCATCTTTTGATTAATAGTATTCGGATAATCGGCAGGGGAAGTGCGCAGCGTTTTAACCCCCCACATTTGCTCCCAACTAGCGTTGTAATGCATGGCAATATAGCCGTCAACACCAAGACAGGCAGCAGTGGGTTTGTAAAAGGCCGGACGCCAAGTGGTGCCATCAAGTGTCTCCAAACAACGTGCGCGTAAAAGATGTTTACCAATTCCGCCCCAAGTGCTTGAAGCCGAATCACCTGAAGGGGGTTTATCTATGGGAAAATTACTATTCATTTGGTCACCCATTTCACCTGGATAGCCAAACATTGTGCCATTGGCCTCAGTATCCCAAACAGGTTTGACTATAGAACCCAAAGCACTTTTATATTCAGACACACCGGCATTACCATTACCAGCCATCCGGACTACGTTATGGCCGCTTAAGATATCCCAGTAGTCGCGGTACGGGGCTGACGCAAGGGTACTCACATATTGCGTGCTATAAAATTCACCGGCAATTATCTTAACGTTAGGATCGACTTCTTTTAGGACTATCGACATGTTCTTGATTGTATCCGCCAGCTCTTGGGCCGAAAACTTGCTATATCCTCCTCCCTCGGCTTCGTTGCTGATTGTCCAATATTTCTGTTTGCCTTTATAATAGGTTTGGATTTTGCGCAAGCCGTTATAAAAATCTCCATTCAGATTGGCCGGTCCGGAAATATTCGAATAATTACTCATCAACTTAAAAACGGGGTTTATTCCCAGTACAGATGCCCGGGTAATAAATGAGTCGAATCCAGCACTAATCTGCCCGGCGTTTGGATTGGTGCTCGCTCCAATTGAATTGATCGTAGAAATCGAATAGTCAAAATGGAAAAACTTAATGCCTATGCGATACATTTCGTCGGCCATAGCAGAACCCTGACCGATCTTATCCGAAGAAGTGATAAGTCCGAACGGCCAGGTTTCGGGATTTTGAATCGCGGGCAAGGGATCAACTAATAAAATCCTGCGATTGCTAATTCCCTGACCGGAAACAGTTAGAAAATACACACCTTTTCGGGACAGCATATTAGTGGGCAGAAAGGCCACTCGGCCGACCCCGGAAACATCGTTTACCCGGCCTGTCCCACTGTAAATCTCTGCCGGGTCGCCGCTTTTGTCATCAAACGAAAAACCAAGAGTATAGTTAACCGTGCTAGCGGTAGTTGACACCGGAATCGGAATCTCCTGACCGAAATAATATATATTGCCCGTATTAATAATTACGTTTGTACTTTGAGCTTGAACCCTCGGCACTAAAAAGAAGAAAGCTAACAATAATATAGAGAGTTTACAGAAGAGTTTTCCCATATAACTCAGAGTATATATATTTGCGACTGCTCTGTCACGTTGATATGCGGGTCTCCTTGAAACCAAGTCATAGTACCGGTCACCAAAACCTCCTTATTTTTGAGAAGGTCAGTATAATTTTCAGGAAATACAGAAAAGGCTTCTTTTGGGATTGAAACGGTAAAAAACCCGCTCCTGTCTCCACCCTCTGGTACCAAGTGCGCATGATGTGGTGCCACCCGCGAACTGAAAAACATCTCTTTACCCTCTTCATAAAAAGCGTACTTAATCGGAGTTCTAACCGTCACTATCTGCCCTTCATACTTGGCCGCATCCATGTAAGAAATAACCTGCGGGCCATCAAATTTGTGTCGGACAGAAGAAAAATAGATCATTAAGGTCAAAAAAATGAGAAATGCTCCTAATAAAATACCAAGCTTTTTCATTACATACTTTTAGGGGTTTTGCGGTTCTAACGCCATAATTGCTCCGTCATTACTTCTGAAGTATGCGCGATTATTGCTAAAAGTGACAAAAACACCCTCTGTCCAATATTGGTCATATATTTTATTGGTTGTTCTATAGACGTAAAACCCACCATTATCCCAATATCTGGCTCCACCTTCAAACCCCACAATGCCATTACAATAGTGACTGTTGCTGAAAGCACAGGTACCGCCAGCATTGTTCTCAGTTAACAATACTAGGTTGGGATCGCCAGAGCTATCAATTCCAGCTTGAATTGCATTTGTATACGGCATTCCAAGTGAATCAGCCCTGTTGATGATCCGATGTCCGGCAGCAAAAGCCCAGTGGTCGTAAAAGAACATATCACCAGCCATACTCATATATCCATGTTCATCAGTTTGCAATGTTGCGGTGCCTTCATTACCTTTAATTAGACGTACATCACCAGCTTGGTATCCCGGAACTGTAGTGTTATCAAGTAACAATTCAGCAAAAGCTGCTCCGCATTGGCGGTTTGTGTTGTCAGTACATGAACCGTTAGCCGTGGAGTTGTAGGTAATGGTATAGGCAACTTCGTCCCCATTTGGCCAAACCTTAATCACAGGCTGAGGGCCCATCGGTGAATAACTGCTGTTATTAAACCCTGCATTCTGGACAACGGTCAGAAACGGCTGGGATCCATTATCCAGACTTAGTACATAAAGCTTACGATGATTTGGGTTATTTGTAAGAGCAGTACGATATTGATCATTAGTGGGATAACGATATCCACCATCAATCTCGTAATACCACAGGTTTCTCAACTGCATTAAAACCAGTCCGTGTTGTTCGGCAATCACCGGCCAGCCGTTCTCCCATTCAATTGCATCGATGAACTGCTGTGGCGGGGTAAAGCTCGCAGCCGGTTGGTAGTGAAGTGCGGGATTAGGATCAACTCGCCATTTTTGCGTTCCGTTGGAATTGTTTATTGCAATTACATTAAGGTGTTCGTAGCCGGTGGAATCTTTTGTCCCGGAGGAAGATCCGACAACGAGAGCATCCCGTGAAGGCGAGTATGCCGGCGTGTCTTGAACAAAGGCTCCGGCATCATACTTCCAAACCTGTTGCATAGTGTTTTTATTGACCTTGAAAACACTGTTTCCTGATGAAACGTAAACATATCCTGCAGCTAGCAATGGTGCTGTCTTAATATTGGCGCCAGCATTGAAGCTCCCGCTTGTCGACCCGCTAGTATAGTTCAACTTATACAAATAGCCGTTCGAAGATCCTACAAATACAGACTGTGTGTCGGAATCATAAGCAGCTGTGGCATTCAAACTGCCGCCCGGGGTCACATCCCACTCCTGATTGCCATTAGTTTCCAACCGAGCAGTGATTCCTGCTCCATACGGAACATACACCCTGTCTCCGCCGGTAATTGCCTGAACCATTTTCGGCGTTTTAATATGACCACTTGCTAATCCGCCGCTTGAATTTGATCCGTTCCACTGCCAAGCAAACTTCCAGGGCAATGCCGGTAAATCAGGCGAATAAGACGTATGTTGAGCATTACCTCCGAGTTGATTCCACTCATTTCCTTGTACTGGCTGTAGACCCGATGTCGGAATTGGGTTAGGAGTAGCTGTTGCTGCAGGACTTGCTGTTGGTAGGGGAGAGGGAACACCAAGACCGTAATTATTTATCCATAAAACATAATCCAGTCCATCCACCTTGCCGTCAATATCAAAGTCTCCGTCAGTCATCCCTTTGACCGTATTTGTATTGTAATGGTTTAGCCATATGACATAATCCAAACCGTCCACTTTACCGTCAGCATTTGCGTCGCCAACTGCTGAAGAACCAGTCGGTTGCGGAGGGAGAGTAGGCATGGCCGTAGGTGAAGGCGGAGGAGTAGATCCAAAAGGTAATATGTTAAACGCAGCGCTCCATGATGTAGTTGTATAGCCCTGGTTATCTGTTGCCTTGGCAACAACCCATAACTTTTCAGGATTGGCATCATCGATTCTGTCTTTGGAAA
>Ga0209542_10014764_pt1 | contig 13229 bp, 11 predicted proteins | sample RifCSPhighO2_01_FD_184028 | JGI IMG/M metagenome (GOLD analysis project Ga0209542, IMG submission 184028) | Soil microbial communities from Rifle, Colorado - Rifle CSP2_plank highO2_0.1 (SPAdes) (version 2) | ecosystem: Environmental > Terrestrial > Deep subsurface > Rock core/Sediment ... | reverse complement strand
GTTGCGCCGCGTGCACGCGGAAATCAGGCGCGCAGGCCAGCCGGCAGAGAGGAGCCCGGCAGCCAGCGCGGAGGCAAGGCGGCCGAAGCCGATGAAACCGATGCAGAAAAATTTGGGGCGATGGCTAGTGAAATCAGTGGAACCGGCCTGGAATACATCGCCTTCTTTGCAGGTTCATCATACTACTTATATCCACAGGAGTATTTAAAGGTTTGCTGCAACTTGGGGCCTGCCCAAAGGCAGGCCTCTTCCCGTGACGCGAAGCGGCACGGGAAAGTCCACAGACGTTGACCGGCTGTGGCGGTCAGTGGGGAGGCCGAGATTTGAACTCGGGTCGCCAGCACCCCAAGCTGGTATCCTGCCAGACTAGACTACCTCCCCTGGCCCCACGATTTTAGCCAGGGAAAACTTTATAACCCCGCTTTATTTATTCTGTTCGGGGCACAGGCATGGTTATGGCTGCAGCCAATGCCTTTGAATGGCGTGCGCGGGACGTGCGCGAACTCCAAGCCAATTACGTGGACGAGGTGTCCAGCCAGTGGCTGTACGAGGCCCTGGCCGCCATGGACAAGGACGCGGCGCGGGCCGCGCTGCTGCGTTCCCTGGCGTCTTTCGAGGAAAAGCATGCCGGCCACTGGCGAGAGCTCTTGGACGAACTAAGGCAGGCCGTGCCCGCGCGCCAGCGGATGGTTGAGCACCAGGTCCTCGCCCTGCTTGCGCGCCTGGCTGGTGTACGCGCGGTGCTGCCCTTGCTGCACAAGGCGGAAGTGGATGGCATCGCCAGGTACAAGGACCAGGCCAGCCGGTGGAAGGACGAGCGCGCGCAGGCCCTCTTCAAGCAGTTGCTGCCCGAGGAAGTCAGCCACGAAGTCGAGTTGTTCGACCAGTTGCAGGAAACCGGGCGTTCGGCAGGCGTCTTGCGGAGCATGATTCTCGGCGCGAACGACGGCCTGGGAAGCACGCTGGCCCTGGTGGCCGGCGTTGCAGGCGCCAGCCAGGCAACCGCGCCGGTCCTCATCGCGGGAACCGCGGGACTGATTGCCGGCGCGGTCTCGATGGCCGCGTCCAACTACATTTCGGTGAAAGCCGAGCAGGAAGTGTTTGAGTCCCGCGCGGGCCTCCAACGCGAGGCCATTGCCTTTGCCTTGGAGGACAAGAAAGAACAGTTGCGGCGCGCGTACCTGGCCAAGGGCTTCACGGAGGCAGAGGCGCGCACCGTCACCGAGCGGTTGGCGCGTTCCCCCGCGGAGTTCGTGAAGGCCCTGCTGACCGAACAACAAGGCATTGGCGAAGCCAGTTTCGATTCTCCCAGGCGCCTTGCCGCCTACACGGGTTTCGCGTTCGCCGTGGCCGGAATGGTCCCGGTCCTGCCCTTCGCGTTGCTGCCCCTGCCCTCGGCCTTGCCGGCCTCGATTGCTTTCACGTGCCTGGCCCTGTTCCTGGCGGGCGCGTTGCGCACCCTGGTGACGCTTCGCTCGTTTTTCCGCAGCGGCCTCGAAATGACGCTGGTTGGCCTGGGCGCGGCCACCGTAACCTATTTGGTTGGCTTGTGGCTGGGCGTGGTCATCGGCTAAGAGGGAAAATAGAAGGCGAATGGGCGTGCCCGGATTTGAACCGAGGTCGCCAGCTCCCAAAGTGGGGCAGCCTGCCGGGCCAGACTAATGGCCGCAGGCAAAAGCATTCTTTTAAGAGAACAATTTTGCCATAATTCTTTCTTTTAAAAGAAAGATTTAAATAGCTGTTGGGGGGCTAGTATAGTATGCTGGATGTCGAGATAAAGAAAGCCGTCAAGGAAGCCATTGCGGGTTTTCATTCAAGGGGGCTGCCGAAGGCATTCGAGAGAGACGTCGAAGTGCCTGAATTCAAGGAGGTCAACAAGGTTTTCGTAATCCTTGGTCCCAGGAGGGCCGGCAAAACCTACATGCTTTACCAGATCATGCAGGAACACCTGAAAAAGGGTTTGGATTTGGTTGATTTTCTCTACCTTAATTTCGAGGACGAACGGATTTCGGAAATGAAAGCCAGCCAGCTGGGGCTGGCACTGGAAGCTTATGGCGAGCTTTACCCGGACAAAAGACCCCTGCTTTTTTTTGACGAAATCCAGAATGTGGCGGGCTGGGAAAAATTCGTCAGGCGCGTGAACGACGAAGCTTATCGGGTTTATGTCACCGGCTCCAATTCGAGGCTTTTAAGCAAGGAAATCGCCACTGCCGTGAGGGGACGGGACTATCCCATTCAAGTGATGCCCTTGTCATTCAAGGAATTCCTTGGAATACGGGGCATCCGCCCGGGCAGGAATTGGGAGTTCAATGGAACCAAAGCAGCCGTAAAAAAAGCGTTTGACGAGTTCATGCACCTGAGTGGGTTCCCGGAAATAGTGCTGGAAAAGAAGCTGGAGTTCATCGACCAATACTTCAAAACCACGCTATTCCAGGACATCGTCGAGCGGTTCAAGGTAGAGAACATCGAACTGATGCGGTTGCTCATGAAGAACCTCACGAGGCAATATGCTTCCGAGTACTCAATGAACAAATTCAACAACTTTGCGAAAAGCAGTGGCTACAAATCCAGCACCTCCGTTATACAGAAATACTCGAAATGCCTTGAAGACGCATACTTTTGCTTCTTTGTCAATGCAAAACAAAAATCCTTCAAAAAGGAATCGGCCTACCTGAAAAAGGCCTATGTCTGCGACCATGGCTTCATCAACTACTACAACACCGAAAAAGACCCCGGCAGAATACTGGAAAACATTGTGTTCACGGAATTGTTCCGCCGTGGCAACACTGAAATAAACTATTACAAGAACGGATTTGAATGCGACTTCCTAACCAAGGATGCCTGCATACAGGTGTGCCACACGCTCACCGAAGAAAACAAGAAACGCGAAACCAGGGGCCTAGAGGAAGCCATCCAACGATTTGGCGGCAGGAAAGGCATCATCATAACGTATGACCAAGAAACCCGAATCGGCAAGACAAGGGTGACGCCTGCCTGGAAATGGCTCCTTGAAAGGTAAGCTACCCACAAGGACAAGCTGATTGGAACTATACTATGATGGGCGTGCCCGGATTTGAACCGAGGTCGCCAGCACGCTGGAAGCCCTTTTCCCAAGGGTTTTTTGCGCAAGCAAAAAAGGCTTTCCCAAAGCTGGTATCCTACCAGACTAGACTACACGCCCAAGGCCTTTTTACAAAAGGCCTGCGAAAAGGTTCCATGCACGGCATGGAACTGGCTCGGCTTCGCCTCGCACGCCTTTTTACAAAAGGCCTGCGACCTTGTCTCCCTGTTGGGAGACGAGGCCCCGAAGACAAAGTCTTCGGGGAAACGGCCTATGCGTTGCATAGGCCTGGCCCGGCTTACATCCTGTTTGGGGGTTTAAACCCGCCAACAGCGTTTTTTGAGCCTTTATATAGGGTTACGTTGTAACGTAACCCTTTATATATTCGTTTGCGCACCGGTTTTTCATGCTTTCAAGGGAATTAGGCGAGCTTCTGGAAAAATGGGCCGTCAAAGAGACTACCTTCAAAAGAGACGTTGAAGATGACATACTGCCCTTCGTGGGCAGTCGCAACGTCGTTTTCTTGTATGGCCCCAGGCGTTCAGGGAAATCCGTTGTCGCCCGAAGGCTTCTGAAAAAAATGCCGGAGAACACGTTGACACGGTACGTCAACCTGGAAGACCCGAAGCTTGTGGGCTCGTTGAACACCGATTTACTGGACGCTTTTGCAGACGGCTTGAAGGCGAAAGACACCCTTGTCTTCGATGAAGTGCAATTAGTCGAGGGATGGGAGAAATGGGTCCGAAGGGCCGTCGACACACGGCAGTGCCAGGTAATAGTCACGGGTTCTTCCGCAAAGCTCTTGAGCAGCGAGTTTGCGACTTCTTTGGGTGGAAGGGGGATTGGTTTTCAAGTACTGCCTTTTTCTTTCAGCGAGTTTCAGCGCGTAACCAAGAAAGGCCTTAACGCCTACCTCAAGATTGGGGGCTACCCTGAAGTCGCCTTGCACCCCGAAAAAAAAGAAAAATTGTTGGAGTCCTATTTCGAACTCGCCTTGATTAAAGACATAATTACGCGGCATGACGTGAGAGACCCTGCGGCTTTACGAAACCTTGCGTTTTACCTGTTGACGAACTCCGGAAAACAAGTAAGCCTGAAAAAAATGCGGGTCGCCCTTGGCTTGTCGTACGACACGATAAGACAGTTCCTGGGTTACCTGGAAGCCTCCTTCCTGGTTTTCCAGGTCCCGTTCTTTTCGTTCTCCCTAAAGGAATCCCTTTCAAAGCCCAGAAAGGTCTTTGCCTTTGACTTGGGAATGCAGCAATACGCTTCAAAGTCATTCACCGAAGACAGGGGCAGGCTTGCCGAGGCAGCAGTTGCAATCGAACTCAAGCACCGGGGATTCGAGGCCTATTACTGGAAAAACGCCGGGGAAGTCGATTTCGTCGCAAAGAAAAAAACGAGCCTGTTGCCGATAAACGTTTGTTACTCCGAAAACCTGCCAAAAAGGGAAAAGGAAGGCCTGATGGAATTCTGCAAAAAAAACAAGGCCCTGAAAGCAACCATCCTCTACCCCGGAAAGACAAGCAAAAGCACCGAAGAAAACATCGAAATAGAAAACAAGAACCTCCAAGAATGGCTCACGGAAAAAGAACCCGCCATCCGGTTTTAACACCAGGCATAATAATCTTCGTGCAGGCCCTGCCCTGATAGACAAAGCAGGCTTGGCACTAGAAGCGGCTCCCCCAGCCCAGCCAAGAAAAAAAGCGGCTTTAAAAGGATGGGCGTGCCCGGATTTGAACCGAGGTCGCCAGCTCCCAAAGCTGGTATCCTACCAGACTAGACTACACGCCCCCTGAAACCATTGGGTGCCGGAAATGCTTTTAAAGGCAAACAATTTAATCCTATCCGTATTATATTAGACAAACACTATTAGTATAGGGGTTGAATTGAGGGGAATGGATGGGTAAACAGATCCGATGGCCGACCGGATGGACGCTGGTGGCGCTCGCCCTGGCCCTATCCGCCATCCTCACCGGACACGCCATGGAATTGACTTGGGGCGGCCCGAACTCGGGAGGCGCCGGAACCCCGTGTGCGACGACGGCGGGAGGAGTTGACTCCTGCACTCCCATCGACGCCTATGCCCCCGGCCTAGACCAAGGCCTTGGACCCTTAACCCAACGCGCGGCCGGGGCCTTCGAACTCGAAATGACCGAAGCCCTGGGGCTTGATCCCAGCTACGACGAGAACATCAGCATCGAAACATGTCCCAGCTTCAACGCAATCTGGAGTTGTGGAAACGGCCCCAGCAAGACCTTGGCCTATGAAGTCGGCTGGCAATGCATCAACGACGAGAACAAGTCCGGAGTCGGGCCCCGATGGGCGGTCAACACGACGGCTAACCTCGGAGGCGGCGCCTGCATCGGCGGCGCCAAGACCGCGTTCGGTGCCTGCGTTCCCCCCGGACAAGGATGCGGTTGCACCTCCACGACCCCCACCACCAGCTACCTCGCCGAACGACTGATTTGCCCCAACCCGAATACTTGCACAGCCTGTGGCACCCCGCCCCCGATGTGCCCCGGGGGAATCATCGGATGCGCGGGGAAATGGACTACCGCCATTCCATGCCGGTTCGTGAACCACCCCCAGCGCCTGGACGTGCGTTTTTACGACCAGAGCAACCTCGGCAACTGCGGTGCCCAACCCTACACCCTGGACTTCATCGATGACTGGAACGTGAACGCCATCTACCATGGACTCGAATTGACCGGCAACAACATCAACTGCGTCAAAGTCGAGAACGGCACCCGCTCCCTCGTCAGCCACACCAGCATGGGAGGCATGGTGTACGCCGGAAACGCCAATAACGGCGAAATCGACACCAACGGGGAACTCCCCTACTGCACGCCCGACACGGCCTTCATCCTGGACACCAATTACGTCATCGACTACAACATCATGAGCAACATCCACCGCAGCATCGACAACAACTTTGGCTTGCGCTATTCGGCGGGCGCCGTCGGAAAATGGGATTCGCCGTACGGCGACCACAACGTGGACGCAGGCGTAAGACAAGGCAAACCCATTAGCTACGTACCAAACAATTCCACCGCCTTCGCGGGCAACAAATGCTTCTCAGACCCCATACTCGGGGGGGCACTGTGGGAGCCCATCGACCTCAACCTTCCCCGCTGGGAAATCGTTGACTTCATTGACAGCCCCCTCAGCCCCAACGGCTGGTTTGGAACCACGGGCAACACGGCCGGCCTCCGCAACCCCCACTGGACGCTCACCGACCAATTACGTTGGAGACGACGGCAACGCCACTACTACTTTGGCCGGCGGCACCCCGTACGCTGGAAGAATCACCGTCAAACCCTGCCGCTGGGCAAACCATCCCAGAACAACCGACATCCAGGCCGAAGACCTCAACCTTTCAGCCGACGGCGGGACCTCGGGAGGCGCGTGGCGCATGTACCCCATGGACTGGATTGATGACTGGAACGCGGCCGTCCTCTACGTGAGCATTGACGTCAACGGCGCCAACGCGCCCGCCACCTGCCCCAGCGACCTCGTGGGCCGCGCCGGAGACGGCAACAACATGGCCTGCAGTCCCGACTCCAACTTCACCTTCAACCTGACAACCACGGACACCAACACCCACCAATACCTCGTGAGACTCAAAGTCATGCCCAATGTCAGCGGCAACCTAGGCTTCAAAATCGAGCCCCACTATGCGACATCGCTCCTCACCCCCATACGCGGCAACCATGCCACGCCCCTCGTACCGGCGCCCCAACAAGTCGGTTACACCTGCAACGACCCCCTAATTGACTCCCCCGACATCCCCTACAAAACGTTTGCACTCGTCAGCGCGCCCCTGCTACCCACCGGCTGTTCACGCACCTATTCGAGCGCCCCCGACAACACCGCGAACATCACCTGTGCCGGCAGCTACACGGGCGGCACCGAGTACGACTTCAACCTCCTGTTCGCGCCCTGCAATATCAGTACCGGCACATTAGGCGTAGCCACCTACTATGCTGACATCGACTTCAACATTGCGGCCACCACCGCCAACATCACGTCCGCCTGGCCCACGGACTTCATCAACCAATGGGGCTGCAACCCGGCCTGCACTGCTTCCGGGCAATGCTCGGGCGGCAACACCTGTTTCATCCACCAAGAAAGCGGCTACATAAACCGCTGCAACAACTACTGTGGCACGCATACCACGAACGGACCGGACGCCAACCTGCTTTGGCCGGAAGGCGGCTCGCACTACCAGAAAACGGACGGCAACATCCTCGTCAAGTTCACGGTGAGAGACACTTCCTACGCTCCCCTCCCAGCTAGTGGCAACTTCCGCGAAGAAGACGAACTCTATGCAAGCCTCTACGCGAGCCTCTACGCGGCCGACTTCAACACGTCAGGCAAATTCGCTGCCGACGTCAACCTCGCCCAACTCGCCCGCAACCCCACCAACGACGCCAACTGCAGTGCGCCCGGCGGAACCAGTTACGCCAGCGAACCCCGTTACTTCTTCGACCAGAACGTGCTATGCTTCTACGACTGGAACCCCGCTGGCCTCGCAGACCAAAACTACTTCATCGACGTCAACGTCTACGACAAAGCCAAGAACATTGGACAAGACAGCACGCCCAAACAACTAATGGGCACGGAAAGCGGGCTGGTCAGCGCGTGGAACTTCAACAAAGACGACAGCAACGCCATCCGGGCCTGGGATGCAACGTCTGGCAACAAGCATGGGGAACTGCTTTCCGGCCCGAGATGGGACACGAACACCCCTATGACACCGGCTGAATACACTGACTTGAAATTTGATGGGGTAGATGACAAAGTCGAGATTGCAGATTTGACTTCTAGTCTTAGCACGGCATTTACTGTAGCATATTGGGTAAGAGCACAATCTGCAGTATATAATCCCATGGTCGAAAAAAATGGATCAACGAATAATAACTTTCCTGCACCTTTCGATTTTAGAACCGCTGCTGATGCTTTCCCTCAGGATATTGTTTTAGTATATGGTGCGTCGGGCACCGCTAACTTGTTGACTGCAGTAGATACACTCCCTCAAAATACCTGGATACATGTCGCAGGGACGGCGAATACTACTGTTGGCGGAAGATTGTATGTTAATGGCGTTCTTAGGGCCAGTTCGGGTAATACCACGATGAGTGATGAAGACCAAAAAATCATATTTGGGCAAAGATTAGATAATCTTGGTTTTGCACATATAGACTTAGACTCAGTCTTCATCTGGAACAGTGTCCTCAACAAGAAGCAAATCAAGCAGCAGTCCGGCAGCGTCCTCATCAGCGCCAACGATGCGCCGGCCGTGAGCAGCGTGGCGCCCACGGGCAGCGGGCAGAGCTGCACCGTTCCAACCCCCTACGACATTACATGGACAGCCGACGATGCCGACCTCGACGACGTCAACTTCAGCATTTATTACGGCACGGACGCCAGCACCTGCGCCAACAACACCAACCTCATCATCGGCAACATCAGCCAGACCACGGCGGCCTGCAACCCGGATGACACCAGCTGCCTCTATTCCTGGACCTGCGACGTAACGATAGGCAACTACTACCTCCGCGTCGAAGCCGACGACGGGTTCACCAAAACCAACGCCTGCAGCCCCAACACCCTCAACGTCATCCCCGAGTACGACGAAATCACGATGGCGCTCGCGGCCCTGATCGCGGCAGGCATCTTCCTGCGCGTGCGACGGGCGGCCAAACCATAGGTTTAAATAGTATTCTCATAAGTAGTATACTTTAGAGTTTACTATGTTTTACAACCGGGTGAAGGAACTACAGTTGCTTGAAACGCTTTGGTCGGCAAAAAAGCCAGTGCTAGCCGTAGTATACGGCAGACGTAGAATCGGCAAAACCGAGTTACTAAGGGAATTCACAAAAAATCATCCCGCTGTTTACCTGCTGGGCCGGCAGGAATCCGAACACAAGCAATTGGAGCATATCAGCAGGGCCTGCGCCGAGTTTTTCAACGATGAACAACTGAATTCAAGGCCCTTTGGCAACTTCGACTCCGTTTTCTCCTACTTCGCCGAAAAACTGAAGCAAAAACCGTTCGCCGTATTCCTGGACGAGTTCCCTTACTTCGTACAAGCTAACCCCTCGCTGCCCTCCATTCTGCAAGACCACTGGGATAAGGCACTCCAACACATGCCCTGCCTCTTCGTCTTATGCGGCTCCAGCGTCTCCATGATGGAAAAACTCCTCGGCTATAAGAGTCCCCTCTACGGGAGGCGAACACATCAAATGAAGCTTGACCCCCTTGATTTCAGCGAAGCCCGCCATTTCTTCCCGAAAACGATGGACATCAAAAAACAAATCAGTTACTACGCGGTGCTCGGTGGCACCCCTGCCTACCTGCTTGAATTTGATTACACGAAAACGCTGGTTTCCAATATCGGGGAAAAAATCCTGGAAAAGCAGTCCTTCCTGTTCCGGGACCCGATGTTCGTGCTGCGGGAGGAACTGGACGAGCCGAGAAACTATTTTTCCATCGTGGCCGCCATCGCAAAGGGCAACACCGGCATCGGGCGCATCGTCAACGACACGGGCCTGGAAAAAGGCACCGTAAACAAATACCTTGGCGTATTGATTGACCTTGACCTCGTCGAGCGTGCCGTGCCCATTACTGAGCGAAAGGAAAAATCGAGGAAAGGCATCTACAAACTGAAAGACCCTTTCTTCCGCTTCTGGTTCCGCTTCGTGTTTGAAAACATGGATTACGTAGAACAACGCAAGCAGAAAAACCTCTTAAACGAGAAAATAGAGCCCGAACTGAACGCCTTCATCGGCAAAGGGTTCGAAGAGGTGTGCCGAGACCGGCTGTCCAAAAATGCCGCCTTCAAGGACTACCTCATCGGCAGCTGGTGGGATAAAGGCGAAGAAATAGACATCGTGGGCCTTAGCAAGGCAAAAAAAAGCGCACTCTTCTGCGAATGCAAGTGGAAAGAAAAAGTCGATGCCGAGAGCCTGCTGCGAAAACTCAAACAAAAAGCGGAAAAAGTAAGCTGGTTCAAAGAGCACAGAACGGAACGGTATTGCCTATTCGCGAAATCATTCAAGGAAAAAAAGATCGACGAAAAAAACGCCGACCTCTATGACTTGAAGGATCTTGAAGAAACATTCGGCTGATGGTCTCCACCCGTCTGCGACCTCAAGACATCAACTGCGTGTACGCCTGGAACTGCGACATCACCAGCGGCGACTATTACATCCGCGTGGTGGCCGACGACCTCTACACCACGACGAGCGCCTGCAGCCCCAACACCCTCAACGTCATCCCCGAGTACGATGACCTAACCCTGCTGCTAGCCGTGGCCCTGGTGGCGATGGCGTTCGCGCACATCCGGCGCAGGGAACGCGGGAAAGACCGGTGAGGCCTGGGCAAACCGGGCAGACTGGGCAGAGAAGGCGGTTTCAACCAAATCCTTAAATACACGTATGTGTATGTATGTGTAGGTGATAGCTTTGGCGACGAAAACCATTTCGATTACGGTGGACGCCTACAAGCGCCTGGCTTCTAGTAAAATGGAACGGGAAAGCTTCAGCCAAGTCATTTGCAGGCTCACCAACAAAACGGATTTGACGAAATTCGCGGGCATCTTGTCCAAGAAAACCGCGGCCACCATGGAAAAGGCCGTGCAAGCGTCAAGGGCTGCCGGCCTGGCACGCAGTCGCGCCCTAATGGAAGGCCTCCAACAATGATTCTTGACACCACCTATGTCATTGACCTGATTCGGGGGGAAAAGGGTGCGGTCACCAAAGCCGAGGAATTGAAGAAGAAAGGCGAACCGTTGCTGACGACGGCCGTCACGGTGTTCGAAGTAGTTCAAAGCCTGCACCGTGCCCGAAAAGAAGAAAAACAACGCGTCCAAGAACTTTTTTCCTCGCTGCCCGCCCTGCCATTGGATGCCCAAGCCGCGAATGAGGCAGGCGAAATCCAGCAAGGGCTCTGGCAAAGCGGCCAACCCATCGAACCACAAGACTGCATGATTGCGGCCATTGCCCTTCAAGCCCGTGAAATCCTGTTGACCAGGAACGCCAAGCATTTCAAGCGCGTCCCCGGACTCAACATTGAGGAATACTAAAACATTTGGCAAAGAATATTCGACTGTCATATTTCACCGCCAAATGTTTTACTGACGATATGGGAAACGAGCGGTTTTCCCGTCCAACCACGACCAGCGCCTTCGGCAGCCACAACACGCTCAACGTCATCCCCGAATACGACGAACTCACGATGGCGCTGGCCGTTATCCTGGCGGCCATGGCGTTTGCAGGGATTAGGCGGCAACACCAGCGAAAAGCCTTATAAATTGTTGGGCGGCTAATCATATCAGTTTTGATAAGGTTGGTGGAATGATAAAAAAGAAGGAGCTGGAGGCATTAAAGCCGTACCCGGTTTTTACGGCCAGGGACCTCGCCGACACGCTCCATAAAGGCATTGATTACGCGTACCTCGTCGCACACCGGCTGAAAAAGGCGGGCGTCCTCCACGAAATCGAGAAGGGCAAGTACACGCTGGAAACGGATTCATTCCTCGTGGCGTCATGGATCGTCTGGCCAAGTTATATCTCGTGCTGGGCGGCGTTAAACTACCATAAATTGACGGAGCAACTGCCGTTCACCATCCATGTAATCACGACCCGGAAGAGGAAGAAAAAAATCGTTTCCTATGGGAACGCCCGGATTGAATTCATCAAAATCAAGGAAACCGCCTTCACCGGCTTCCAGCGGACGACCTACCAGGGCCGGGAAATCTTCTTGGCCGAGAAAGAAAAAGCAATCGTGGACGCCTTGGCGACCAGGAAAATGTCTTTGGCCGAGGCCGTGGACATCATAAAAAACAACAAGCGGAAAATCAACAGGGACAGGCTTTTGCTTCACGCGAAAAAGGCGAGGGGCTGGGCCAAAAAATTGCGGGAGGCGCTGCATGCTCAAGCGTGAAGAACTGCAGGCCGTCGCAAAATTCAAGGGCCTCAGCCTCCGGCTCACGGAATTGGATTACCTGCAGGACCTGGCCTTGATAAACATTTACCGGGAGTTCGGGAGCAAGCTCGTCTTTAAAGGCGGAACCTGCCTATACAAGGCGTACAAGTTGGACCGTTTCAGCGAAGACCTCGACTTCACGGCTGGAAAAGGCTTCAAGCCAAAAAATTTCTTTACGCGGTTACCCGGCCTTTTCAGCTTGCTGGACGTAAAGGCGAAGGCAACCGTGGAAGCGTTTGAAAGGAGCACAAACGTTTACGTGCAGGCAAGGGGGCCGCTTTACGACGGCAGCAAGGAAAGCCTAACCTCCCTTGCCGTCAACATCAGCTTGAGGGAACGCGTGCTGCTGCCCGTTCAAACGTTTCCGTATGCCCCGATTTATCGGGAGATCCGGCCATTCAATCTGTTTGCCATGGACGAAAAAGAAATCCTTGCCGAAAAAATCAGGGCAATCCATGAAAGAAACAAGGCCAGGGACGTCTACGACCTCTGGCACCTGCTGAAACGAAGAGGCGTGCCCGCCGAACCGGGGCTCATAAGCAGGAAAATGGCGCATGCCGGGCTCCGGTTCACGCCAGACGGTTTCTGGGCCAAAGTGGACGAAAAAAAAGGCAGTTGGGAACGGGACTTGGGTGGGCTGGTTGGCGGCCCGCTGCCTTCCTTTCCCCAAGTGAAAAAAGAAATTGAAGAACGGATTCAAAAAAATGGGCTGAAAAAGCATTAACCGAGGTGAACCCAGAATACGAGGACTACACGCTGGCCTTGACCGTACTACTGGCCGCGCTCGCCTTCGGATGGATTAGGCGCATGGAACGCGGGAAAACCGTTTAATGGCATAAACGAGGGCGACCACTTTTCCAGCCAAAGCCTTAAATACACGTATGTGTATGTATGTGTAGGTGGGAGATTGGCAACGAAAACGATTTCGATTACGGTGGACGCCTATAAGCGCCTGGCCTCCAGCAAAAAAGCGCGGGAGAGCTTCAGCCAAGTGATTTGCAGGCTCACCAACAAAACGGATTTGACGAAATTCGCGGGCATACTGTCCAAGAAGACCACGGCAACGGTGGAGGAAGCCGTGCAAGCGTCGAGAGCCACCGGCCTGGCGCGGAGTCGCGCCCTCATGGAAGGCTTCCGTCCATGATTCTTGACACCAGCTACGTCATTGACGGAAGCCT
>Ga0209542_10014763_pt1 | contig 13229 bp, 12 predicted proteins | sample RifCSPhighO2_01_FD_184028 | JGI IMG/M metagenome (GOLD analysis project Ga0209542, IMG submission 184028) | Soil microbial communities from Rifle, Colorado - Rifle CSP2_plank highO2_0.1 (SPAdes) (version 2) | ecosystem: Environmental > Terrestrial > Deep subsurface > Rock core/Sediment ... | reverse complement strand
ATGAAAATTATATTTGGGAAATTTTTTTGAGAGTCTCGTCATTTTTCGATCACGTGTTACTTTCGCGACGATAGACGCAAGAGAAATAACAGGAATTTTCTCATCCCCTCTTATGACTGTCCGCTGATGTTTGAATGGCTTCGGCGCTTTCAGACCCCCATCGAGAAATATCTGGACATTCGTCGGAACATTAAGCGCCTCTAAACTCCTTTTGATACCGATACTTATGGCGTAGACAATACCCTTTCGGTCTATAATTTTTTCTGATACTAACGAGACAGCAAAATCTAATTTGCCCTCTCTACGAGCTGTTAATGTTCGAGCGAACCACAATTCCCTACCAAGAGCTGTAAGCTTTTTAGAATCTTTTATCCCCGTGAAAAAATTCTTTTTAAAATCTAGAGAAATCTTAACAATTCCTACCGCCACCGGCCCAGCTAATGGTCCCCTACCTGCCTCATCAATACCTACGAGATAATGCATTTATACATTATAATACGCGCATGTCGCGATTCGTGCATCTCCATACTCATAGCCATTACTCTCTCCTCGAAGCTCTGCCAAAAATTCCAGACCTAGTCAAGAAAGCATATCTTTCTGGCATGACTTCTCTTGCCCTCACCGACTCTGGAAATCTTTATGGTGCCATAGAATTTTATAAAGAATGCAAAGAGCAGGGTATAAAACCTATTATCGGAGTGGACTTCTATGTGGCTAGACGCGGTAGAAAAGATAAAGAGGCACGCGTAGATAACGAATACACTCGATTAGTACTCCTGGCGGAAAACAATACTGGTTATTTAAACTTACTCAAACTAGTTACAGATTCTTACCTAGAAGGGTTCTACTACAAACCGCGCGTAGACCGAGAACTTTTAGAAAAATATAACGAGGGGTTGATCGCTATGGCCAAAGAAGAGAAATATTATAGAGAAATTTTCCTGCCTACGCAGGCAGGCCAAGACAGATTTTATCTAGAAGGATCACTGGCCATATATGATGTCTATTACTTAGAACCCACTGACCGACCGGCACTCAATACCGTTCTCTCTATCCAAGAACACTTAAACCGCGGCGGCTTCGACGAAGAGCAGGATCTTCATTTCCGCTCATCAGAAGAAGCCGAGGACGATTTCAAAAAATTTCCTCTGTTGCTTGAAAATACTCTCAAAATTGCCGAGAGGTGTAATGTCGAACTTGAACTAGGTAAATGGGTTTTCCCAAACTATGTGGTAGAAAGTGGCAAGTCCCATGATGAAGAACTACGTGAAATTGTTTACTCCGGGCTTGACAAAAGAAAGTTAGAAAGAACTCCTGAAATAACTAAAAGAATTGAATATGAATTGAAGGTCATCAGTGACAAAGGTTATAGTCCGTACTTTCTAGTTGCCGCGGATCTACTCCATTATGCGCATGATCATGGTATTTTGACCAACACTAGGGGTTCAGCCGCAGGATCTATAGTCACCTATCTTTCGGGTATCACAAATGTGAATCCTTTGGAATACAAATTGCCATTTGAACGCTTTCTTAATCCAGATCGACCATCTCCACCAGACATAGATCTTGATATAGCTGACGACAGACGCGATGAATTGATTGAATATGCACGAAACAAATACGGTATCGATCACGTGGCCCAAATTGGCACTTTCGGCACCATGATGGCACGCGGGGCTGTGCGGGATGTGACGCGAGCACTTGGATTTTCTTACACTTTGGGCGACACCATAGCTAAATTAATCCCGATAGGAGCACAGGGATTCCCCATGACTATAGATCGAGCTATGAAAGAGAATCCCGATTTAAAAAAACTTTATGAGGAAGATGCAGATACCAAGACTATCGTGGATATGGCACAAAAAATTGAAGGTAATGCCCGCCACGTCTCAGTACACGCCGCAGGAGTTGTCATCTCACCCAAACCACTTGTCGAATACACCCCGCTCCAATTCGACACCAAGGGAGAAAAGAAAATTATCACTCAGTACGATATGTATTCCCTCGATCCCAATGCGGGTGGGGAGATGACTGTGGGACTTCTTAAGTTTGATCTCCTTGGTATTAGGAACCTTTCTATTATCGCCGAGACTCTGGCTCGTATCGAAAAAATAGAGGACAAGAAAATAAAGATAGAAGATATCCCCATCGACGACAAGAAAACGTTCGAGATGCTCACGCGTGGAGAAACTGAAGGAACATTCCAACTCAATGGGGACGGTATGACACGAGCCCTCATGGAACTGAAACCGAACACTATCCACGATATCAATGTCATGGTGGCTCTTTATCGTCCAGGACCCATGGATAATATTAGAGAGTATATTGCACGAAAGCATGGCAAGAGACCCGTCACCTATCTCCACCCAAAGATGGAAAGTTTTCTCGCTACGACTTATGGCGTGCTAGTTTATCAAGATGATCTCCTTATGACTGCATTAGAAGTTGCGGGATATTCTTGGGGAGATATAGATAAATTCCGTAAAGCTGTAGGCAAGAAAATTCCCGAAGAAATGAGGAAGCAGCACATCAACTTCGTCAGAGGATGTGAGACACATGGAGGCATGAGTAAAGAGAAGGCCGAAGAACTCTGGAAACTTTTTGAACCATTCCAAGGATATGGGTTCAACAAAGCTCATGCCGCAAGCTATGGACACATTTCTTATATCACTGCTTATTTGAAAGCCAATTCCCCCGCTATCTACATGTCCGCTGTGCTCACGGCTGAATCTGGTGATGTTGAAAAAATAGGCATTATGATTAAAGAGTGCAAGCGCATGGGCATAGAAGTCCTGCCTCCATCTATCAACGAAAGTTTCTCGCAATTCACAGTGGTTAATAAAAAACCATACAACATTCGCTTCGGCCTGACAACAATTAAAAATTTCGGAGAAGGGATTTCGGGTTCTATCACTGCGGAGAGAAAACAGAATGGCAAGTTTGTAGATCTGGCTGATTTCCTTGACCGAATAAAAGATAAAAATTTGAATAAAAAATCTCTTGAGTCACTCATCAAGTCCGGGGCACTTGACGATTTCGGTGAACGAGGAGTAATGCTCTTTAATATTGATAACCTTCTCGAATACCACCGCGAGAGAATACATGCTCCGACAAACCAGGATTCACTCTTTGGTCTGATGTCTGACACATCTTCATTGCCAGCGCTACGACTCAATCCTAGCGCCTCAGCTACGCAGAAAGAAAAATTATTATGGGAAAAGGAGTTGCTCGGTCTCTATATTTCCGGACACCCGCTTGATTTATACAAAGATAAATTACTCGCGCTTAAGATGACTATTGAAAAACTTACCGAATTACAAGAAGGCGCTGAAACGGTTATAGCAGGAATAGTCGAGCAAGTACGTGATGTACTGACAAAAAATAATGAGCGTATGGTCTTCATGCGCCTAGCTGATTTAACAGGTATTATAGAAGTGGCCATCTTCCCAAGAGTGCTTAGTGAGTTTCGCTCTTTCATCCAACTTGATACTTGTATTGCCATCAAGGGCAAAATCTCGAAACGCAAAGGCGAGACCTCCTTCATTGCCGAAAAGATTAAGGCCTTGTAGGATGTATGGTTATGAGTGAAATGGATCATAAAAAGATTGGTAAGGAGCTTGATTTATTTACCTTTTCTGACTTGGTAGGACCAGGATTACCCCTTTGGACTCCCAAGGGTACTATGGTTAGGCATCTTTTAGATGACTTTGTTTGGGAATTACGTCGAAAATACGGGTACCAAAAAGTAGAAATCCCTCATATCACGAAAAAAGATCTGTACGAAACGAGCGGACATTGGGATAAATTCAAAGATGATTTATTCCGGATTACTACGCGGGAGGGAGACGAATTCGCACTCAAACCAATGAATTGCCCTCACCATACGCAAATATATGATCGTCGCCCGCATTCATACAGGGAGCTTCCTCAGCGTTATGCGAACACCACTACTTGTTATCGTGACGAGCAGTCTGGCGAACTAAACGGGTTATCTAGAACCAGAGCATTTGCCCAAGACGACGCCCATGTCTTTTGCCGTATAGAACAAGCAAATGAGGAAATCCAAAAAATCTGGGACATAGTACATATCTTCTACGAATCATTCGGATTAAATCTGGAACTCCGTCTATCATTAAGAGACCCGGCAACACCAGAAAAGTACCTCGGCAACCAAGAACTATGGGATAGGGCTGAAAAAGTTTTAAGAGAAGTAGCAAGCAAAAATAAAACTAAATATTTCGAAGCTCCAGGGGAAGCAGCTTTCTATGCACCGAAATTAGACTTCATGACCAAAGACTCGCTCGGCCGAGAGTGGCAAGTAGCAACTATCCAACTGGATGTAAATATGCCAGAGCGCTTTGATCTCACCTGTATCAATGAGAAAGGAGAGAAAGAGAGAATAGTTATGATCCATGCGGCCATTATGGGCTCATTGGAACGCTTCCTCTCTATACTTATTGAACACACGCAAGGCAAATTCCCCCTCTGGCTTAGCCCTGTCCAAGTAAAAGTCTTACCTATCGGGGAAGCACATATTGAATATGCAAAGAATGTTTTTGAAAAACTAAAAGCCGAAAATATCAGAGCGGAACTGGACGACTCAAATGAAAGCTTGGGGAAGAAGATTAGAAACGCCAAGACCGAGAAAGTACCGTATATGCTGGTGATCGGAGACAAAGAAGTTTCAGAAAATAAAGTAACCTTAGAAAGTCGAGGTGATGACCTGCCTGCGCAGGCAGGAAAGCTGGGCCAGGTTGAAATGGAGGAGCTAATTTCTAAACTCAAACAAGAGATAAAAGAGAGAAAATAAGGCTTTTTTATTATATTTCAAAAATCATTTTATAAAATTCATATACGTTATCTTTCGTCTATAGACAATTTATAACGTATACATCTAATTCGCACGACCGTGAGCTATAGATGTAGACTTGGCGGTTTCACCGCCAAGTTACTATTTTGGCTTCAAAGTCGGGAAGAGAATAACTTCTTTAATGTTTTTAACACCGGTCAAGAGCATGACTAGGCGGTCTATGCCGATACCGACACCACCTGCGGGAGGAATACCATACTCCATGGCTTCTAGAAAGTCCTCATCAAGCAATTGCGCCTCTTTATCCCCCCTTTCTTTATTTTTTTCCTGTACTTCAAAGCGTTTGCGCTGATCGATTGGATCATTTAATTCTGAAAAGGCCTTCATGAGTTCAATTCCTCCAGCGTAGAGTTGAAAGGCATCCACAAGTTTAGGATTATCTTCTTTTTTCTTTGTAAGAGGCAGCATATCAATTGGGTAATCGATCAGAAAAGTTGGTTGGATAATTGAGGGCCGGATTTTTTTAAAAATAGCATCCAAAACTTTCATAGCATTATCCCTCATCTCAACCTTTGAGCCGAGTCTATCAGCCTCTTTTACTAATTCACTCAATGATACCTCGAGAGGATTAGCTAGTTGAGTTAATTCCCTAATAACGTCCGCATACTTCATAACCTTAAATGGCTTATTGAAATCAATCTCATGTCCATCAAAAGCAATTTTACCTTGAGAACCGCTTAGGAATGCAAGTTTTCTTATCATATCTTCCACGAAAGCTCGTTGCTCTGTCGCGTTAGAATATGCTTCATAGAACTCAAGCATTGTGAACTCCGGATTGTGAGTGATGTCTATCCCCTCATTTCTGAAATCTCTAGCAATCTCATAAACCTTAGATAGGCCGGCGACCAAAAGTCTCTTCAGATAAAGTTCGTCAGAGATTCTCAAGTAAAGATTGGTGTCCAGTGCCTTATGATACGTTATGAATGGTTCAGCAGACGCGCCACCGTAGAGTGGTTGTAGGACTGGAGTTTCAACTTCCAGATATCCTGCCTCATCAAGAATCCTCCTGATTTCTGTAATTACTTTAGTTCTAAAAATAAATCGCTCCTTAACCTCTGAATTTGATAGTAGGTCTAAATAACGCTTGCGGAAACGTTCTTCAACATCGGAGAGACCATGCCATTTCTCTGGTAATGGACGCAGAGATTTAGAGAGCATTCTCACTTCCTCAACAAGAATAGTTTTCTCATCTTTCTTAGTCAGGAATAGAGTACCCTTAACCTCGACAAAATCGCCAATATCAAATGCCTTTTCGAAGATCTCAAATGATTCAGCAGCAAGTGATTCTCCTTTCTTGAGAAGGGCTTGGAAGCGACCACTACCATCATCAAAATCTATAAATATAATCTTGCCCTGCGCTCTTAACGCCATGATGCGTCCGACCATATATAAACTCTTTCCAGCTTTTTCAAATTCTTCGAAACGAATTACTCCATCCTTACAAGTGATGTCTCGCTTTACTGTCGCAGGATAAGGATTAATCCCTTTTTCTAAAAGAAAATTGAGCTTACTTATACGAGCAGAACGTATTTCATCTATAGACGCCATCCCGGTACTAAAATTTTACCATTTAATATTTACCATTATGCCACGTAATCAAAAATTTAGTACGGGACAGGTTATTTGATGTCGATAATCTTATACGACATCTTACCATTGGGAGTTTCAAAAGAGAAAGACTCCCCCTTCGATTTCCCCATAGCGGCAAGCCCCAATGGAGAACGTACAGAAATTTTACCATTCGCCGCATCTGCCTCTTCGGAACCAACCATGGTATAAGATTTGCGAGATTTGTCACCCTCCTTTTCTACGGCTACTACAGAACCGACTGCCACAATATCCGTGCTTTGAGTAGAAACAATCTTGGCCGATTTCAGCACAAGCTCTAAACGACTGATACGATCTTCCAATATCGCCTGACTATTTCTCGCCTCTTGGTATTCCTGATTCTCTGACAAATCTCCCAGAGACTTGGCATATTCCAACGCTTCTGCAATCTCCTTACGTTTCACTGTTTTTAGAGTGACAAGTTCTTTTTCAAGCTCCTTGAACTTCTCTTTAGTCAAATACTCTTCGCTCGTTTGCATGAAATTGAATATTATTAGACATAATATCGCATTATCTTCAAAAGATCAATTTAAAAAATACTCCGGGGTATTGATGGACATCCAGTCGAAAAGTTGGCGGACTACTGACGTAGCTCCGAGAGAATTTGAACTGGGTCCCCTCTCCATAACAACAGCCCATGCATATTGGGGATTTTCAAATGGGAAGAATCCTATAGACCAAGAATTAATATATTTCTTCGCAGAACCAACCTCGGCCGTACCAGTTTTAGCAGCGGCTTCTACATAAGGCACATTTAAGGTCGCTGAAGTACCATAGATTACACCCGATCTCATACCATCGCGCACAATTTTCCAATCCTCACTATTAAACTCAGCAGTCCGTTCTACTGGATTTTGTTCACCTCCGAGTACAAGAGAGGGTGTCAGTAGTTTGCCCCCATTTGCTATTGCCGCTACGAATCTTGCCGCATTGAGAGGAGTGATTTGTGTACCGTACTGACCAATAGAGGTGATGTAAGTGTCTCCCAGGCGCCACGTATCACCGTCGAATTTTTCCTTCTTCCACTCTGGAGTGGCAATCACGCCCTCCACTTCACCAAGAAGTTCGATACCCGTCTTCTCGGATAAACCAAAAAGTTGGAAATATTTGTCTAGAGTAGTGATACCTAATCCTTTTTGATCATCATAACCACCACCAATAGAATAGAAATAAGTATCAGAGGACACAGCCAGAGCTTCTCTCATATCTGTCCAACCATGAGCTTTCCAGTCTTTAAACACAGACGGCTTTGATGGATCGTAAGGATTAGGCACCGTGATAGAGCCAGTACTCAAAATTTTTTTTGTCGGAGAGATTAGCTTCTCATTGAGAGCTGCTAGAGCCACAATCGGTTTCAAAATAGAGCCGGGAGTATAGAGTCCTCCTATGGCTCTATTGAGAAAGGGCTTGGACGAATTATTAATTAAAAGATTGAAAGTCGTTTGACTTGCACCACTAGTAAGCAAATTCTGATCATATTCGGGAAAGCTGGTCAATGCCAGAATTTCGCCAGACTGGACATCGATAATTACACCCGCTCCCCCAACGAAACCTCTATTCTTGGCAAGAAACTCAATAGATTTATAGAGTTCTTCAGTCAAGCGAGCATCGATAGAGATAACGATGGAGTTGCCATCAACCGCTTTCTCTACTACTGATTCCGAAGTCACCTCTCCAAATACATTCGTCTCTCTCAACTTTAAGCCGTTCTTCCCACTAAGCAGAGTATCTAAAGCGCGCTCAACCCCATCACGACCATGATAATTTTCTTCGTAATAGATTCCTTCTCGATCTTTTTGGGGATATTTAAGATATCCAACCGCATGAGCAATCCCCTTGACAGGAGCATAAAGTCGACCAGCGAAATCACTATCTCTGCCCTTAATTGCATTGGTGGCCAGTTCAAGCATATTTCTGTCGTAGATGATACCTCTATTAGCGAAGATGAGGGTCTGTTCTAGGCGATTATTTTCTGAGATTAGGACGTAAGTAGATCCTTGTCTTATGCCCAAGACCCAGAGTTTAGAAACTAAAGCAAAGATAATAAGCACAAGAACAATTTTCAATACCAAGAAAGTCTGTCGACCCATCGGCTTCTCTATCCTGCCCTGAAGTCGATGTTCATCGAAGCCAGGCAAGTTTGTCGAGTCAATAAAAATATCTTCAGGGCTGATGTCTTGATACTTTCTGCCTTTTATTTTACGAAGAAGTCGTGTATACTGTGTATACATTGTCCACATCCTACAATAATTATCTGCTATAATCTAACCATCTATGAATCCGAATGAAAAAGGGGTAATTTTTGAATCGGAGAGTTCTATTGCTCCTGTCATCATTAGACCGTCAAAACCTACTTCAGGCATGGCTCGCATGGTGATGAGAATCACCGGAGGCTTGGCCAGTAATGAAACGCAGGCGAATTATGTTTTGATAGGGTTCGTTCTTGTGGCTATTATTTTTTCTTACCTCTTTACTTTCAACCCTGCTCGCAAAATACCAGAAGCTACTCAATACCGCGACAAGATTTCTCAAGAGGTAAGAGCTAAACTTCCCCCGGGAGTCTGGGAGACAATCCCCGCTAAATTCAGATGAAAATTAACTTTAGATCCGGTTTCACTTTAGTAGAGCTTTTAGTAGTCATCGCTATTATCGCTATCCTTTCTTCGGTAGTTTTGGCTAGTCTCAGTGCGGCCAAACAGAAGGGTTTGTACGCGCGGGCTCAAACAGATATTAGTCAGTTGAGAAATGCGATGCACTTATACAGATTAGATAAAGGAGAACTCCCTCCGTTAGGAGGTAATTGTTCGGCATGTAGCAATCCACCCGATTCCTCCTGGACTGCCGTTGTCGATGCTTTAGTGAATGGCAACTATTTGGCAGATCGGATAGATAAAGACCCATGGGGCAACTACTATGGCTACAGTGATAACGACTGTAACAGTAGTTCTAGTGGACCTTCATATGTATTTACCGCCGGAGCTGACAAGGTGAGTTGGACGACTGATGATTACTTAGCTACTCTCACCCAGAGTTGTGGAAATTAGCAATCTTGATCAGTTATTTTTTAGAATCTTAGTCTTTCTCGAATTGGTAATAGAATAATTATCAAAATTAAAGCAGAAAGAGCGAATAGGGAAACAAATGAAGGCAAGGCCTCTACCCCACTGCCATAGATAACATCAATTAGAAAAGCTAAAATAATTCCTTCCCAGAAGAACGGAAAGAAAATAATGGCAAAAAGTAAAACAGGAATATAAATCCAGTATGGCAAAACTAGGATAGAGAGAAGAACAAATATGGATCCAATAACACGACGGGTCATGGTGCTACGAAAACAAATCTTAAAGCAAAGATGTTTGTGGGACTCTTAGCCAACACTTCTTTAAATGCATCGGTCGGCTGGACAGTCACATCCTCTACTATAGCCATAAGGCGTGCGCTGATATCGGCAGAAAGGATCCTGTCCCCTTTCTCAATTTCCATATCGCGTGGAAGAGAGATTCTAAAATTACCCCCGCCCCGGCCCTCGAGTGTGATGGGCATATCATTTCTTTCAAGTATTGCACTCGTCTCTTCTCCACTAGCAGAAAAGAGTTTCACCTTAGCCCTCCTAGAAAAAACTTCGGAAACTAATCCCAAGAGAGGTCCTTCTGACATAGACACTTCTCCACCAATGACAACAGAGTCATTTGAACCAATATCGATAATGATAATGTCGTAAGGTGTCTGTGGTGGGTAAGTTAATACAGTCGCTACTATCAAGCCAGATTTAGTCCGTCTATCAATAACAGGGGTGACATTTTCTCCACTGACTATTACATTCTCTGCCTCCCAGACAGGAGAGACGAGAGAGACAATCGTTGAACCAAGAAAAGAAAAAACGATTGTTCCTGCGAAAAAAATTACCAGGAGAACAAGTATTCTTTTCCAATATGGGAACTTTAATCTATTTTTTGGGAGGTAGTTCACCTTCATTTTCTATGAGAATATCGCGGAACTTTTCTAAATCCTCTAGAACGATACCTGTACCTCTTGCCACTGCCGTGAGGGGATCAGCGGCAATGTGTACTGGTATATTTATCTCACTTTCTATAAGCTCGGCCAGTCCCTTTATCAAAGCGCCGCCCCCAGAGAGATAAACTCCCCTTTGCATAATATCGCTTAAGATATCAGGAGGAGTGGATTCGAGTACCTCTCTAATGGTTTCTATAAGACTTTCAACAGATTGAGAGAGAGCATCGCGAATATCTGTATCGGTGATGACGATTTCCTTTGGCAAACCCGTGACCAAATCGCGCCCTTTGACCGACATCTCAAGTGGAGCGTGCGTGGGCAAAACTGAGCCGACAGAAATCTTAATCATTTCTGCAGTCTTCTCTCCCAAAAGAACCTTAAACTGATTACGAACATAAGACACTATGTCTGCATTGAACTTATCTCCGGCAATACGAAGATTTTTTGATCTAACCACTCCGCTAAGCGAAATGATAGCAATGTCAGCAGTACCGCCTCCTATGTCTATAATCATATTACCCACAGGTTCATGGATCGGCAGGCGCATGCCAATGGCGGCTGCCATTGGCTCCTCAATGATGTGGACTTCTCCTGCGCCGGCATTGGTGGTAGCGTCACGCACAGCGCGAATCTCAACATCTGTAATGCCTGAAGGTACACCCACTACTACTCTGGGACCAAAAAGTTTATTGGCACCCGCTGTCGCCTTACCTAAAAGATAGTTAATCATTTCTTCTGTAATCTCGAAATCAGAGATGACTCCTCCTACTAATGGTTTGATGGCAAGAATATGGCTCGGAGTGCGACCGATCATCGCCCTCGCCTCGGTGCCTATGGCCACAATCTGACCGGTCTTCTGGTTGATAGCCACCACCGATGGTTCATTGATGACAATCCCCTTGCCCCTAAGATAAACCAGCGTGTTGGCAGTCCCGAGATCGATGCCGACATCGTGAGAAAAAATCCTGCGAAATTTTTCGACTCCTGGAAATTTCATCCCATTAATTCTTTAATAAGATGCTCTATAGTAAGCTCTCTGGTTTCACCTGATGCACGATCCTTGACCTCTAACGTTTTTGAAGCAATGGCCTTTTCGCCTATCACTACTCGTGTAGGAATACCCATAAGGTCGGCGTCAGCAAATTTCTCCCCAGCACGCAGATCGCGGTCATCATAGAGTACTTCTATGTCATTTGAAACAAGATTTTCATAAACTGCGTCAGCTAGATTTCTGGTCTTTTCTGATAGAGAAAGGAGGTGAACTTGAAACGGCGCGATCTTCCTGGGCCAGACAATGCCATTATCATCTGAAAGCACTTCGACCACCGTACCCATTAGGCGCGTGACACCAATGCCGTAAGAACTTAAGAAAACCGGCTTCTTCTCACCATCTCCATCAGTAACGTACAGCCCAAGCTCTTCGCTCTTTTTTGTCCCGAAGTTAAAGATGTTACCAACTTCCACCGCTTTTTTGCCTTCTGATTTTTTGTCCGCCATTTCCTCATTTACTGCCTTTTTCTTGCTTTCATCTGTAATATAAATAGTATCTTCTCCTGCCTCACAAATAGTTTGAAATTCATGGCTAAATTTATCAGTAAACACCCCACCTGATGCAGAGGTCACATAGGTAATGTCACCAAGTCCCACACGTCTGAAGACTTCAAGATAAGCTTCCGTAGTCTTATTATAAAACTCTAGATTATCTTCTGCAGTCAAGGCAAAACAATACATATCTTTCATGATAAATTCCCGGCATCTTATAATACCGCTTTTGGCCCGGACTTCGTTTCTTAATTTATTTTGAAATTGGTGTACCTGAATTGGTAAGTTCTGATAGCTGGAAATATGCGACTTCATCATCTCTCCAATCGGCTCTTCATGTGACCAGCCAAAACCGACTTCACTACCATTTTTAAATGTTGACTTAAACCAGACATCAACCTCCTCATCGTCCCATCTGTTGGTCCTCTCCCAAATTTCTTTGTTTTGCAGAGTTGACATAAGAATTTCTTGAGACCCAAGTTTCGCCATCTCCTCTTCAATAACTGTCTTTAATTTTTGAATCACTCTCCAACCAAGCGGAAGATAAGAATAAACACCCGCCATTTCCTTATGAATAAATCCGGCGCGGATTAAAAGCGAGGCATTCTTGGAGATTTCATCTCTAGGCGCCTCTTTGCGCGTCTTGGTGAAAAGTTTGCTCTGCCGCATTATCGCACTATTTTACCCCCACACCTAAAATCTTCCTAATTTGATTTTAGGTGTGGGGGTATACAGAAAACCCGCCGCCGATACAGCTGACGTGGGCTTTCCGTCGCCGTTCGGGGCGGGATCAAACAGATTCACCGGTAACAGTGCGCGAGAACATCGTGTGCCCGCATCGGCAGGTGCGTACCTTTACCTTGTGGTAAATCGGGTCCATCAGCAAGAGCTCCGTAACTCCCCACGCGGGGTCCAGACTGACGGTGACGGTGATGGTGCTGTCGCACCATCTACGGCACTTACTGCACCGCAGACCGCACGCCTCGAGTATCCCTGCCACCATCTCCCCGACACTCTTAGTCGTGGCCGCCCTCATAAACATCCGTTCCTTCCAGATACCACCCATTCCGTGGCCTCCTTTCTATTCGGTCTAAGTAAGAGAATACCGCCTTATGACAAAAATATCAACTATTCACAAAATATGTTAAATCAGTTATCATAGACACCTATGGAACAAACACCACAAAACAAATTT
>Ga0209542_10014759_pt1 | contig 13232 bp, 14 predicted proteins | sample RifCSPhighO2_01_FD_184028 | JGI IMG/M metagenome (GOLD analysis project Ga0209542, IMG submission 184028) | Soil microbial communities from Rifle, Colorado - Rifle CSP2_plank highO2_0.1 (SPAdes) (version 2) | ecosystem: Environmental > Terrestrial > Deep subsurface > Rock core/Sediment ... | reverse complement strand
GCTCACGCGCCACGCCGCGCTCAAACATTTTTCTGTTTTCAAAATAAGTCAGGAGTAAAAACACTTCAAAGTAGAGTGTAATAAAAAGAGCTATAGCAAAAATAGTCGTAAGAATAGAATCCATGACAACTGTCTGAAAAAGTCGGAGAACCTCCCGCCACTATCGGAGCAACGTATGAAGCTTAGTGTACCTTATTTGGTGGGCAGAGGGCAATAACAATAGCGAGAAAACCAAAAAATACTACTTTGCAAAACAAAAAGCTGCTTTTCAAAAAAAGCAGCAAATTAATACAATAAATGCAGGTTAAGGTTCAAAGAAAAGATAAATGAGCCAATAATCCAACTAAATGTTAAGATTTTCTTAATCATTACGGGCAATGGAATACTCAAACCACTAAGTCTTTCTAAAATGACGACGAGGCCATTCATTAAAAAGAAGATAGTGAAAATATACTGAAACCCATAATCCTCCCAGTAGCCAGCAAGCAGCCAAACCACCCCATCATGATACAGGCCCATAACCAAAAATATGAAAAGAACTGTCGGGATAACAACTATTCGTGTCCGCGCCTTGCGACGAACGAACCGCAACGCTTTAAGCAAACCATTATGGACTGCGGGGTTCCATTTACTCCAAAAATCAGCAACGGTGTTTGCTTCCCAGAACTTTCCTGGGAAAGGCCACTCCTCTGACTTACCCGAAAGGCCAAGCATCGGATTTTCTCCTACTCCAAGCCACACCAGGAGCATTAACTATTTGGATTTCCAAGACAACTTTGACATAAATTAGTGGTGAAGTCAATATTTTTGGAGGCAGAGGGCAACTTATTTAAAACTAAACTCCCCACTCCCGTCATCGCCAAATATTTCATCATCCCAGTATTTCATATAACTGGGTTTGAGCACCCACACTTTTGAGCCCCATTCATTGTTGTGTATCCACTCCACCATGATTCGCTCTTTAAATTCTGGAAAGTTTTGGTTATGAAGCTTTACCCCCATTTTTATTTCTTCCTCATTTTCGGCCAAGCGACAAACACCAAGCCCCTGCACCGCTTTGCGGTTTCTGTGATTACTCGGGTCAAACCAGGCAATGGAAAAAGCGACATTCGGATTTTTTAGAATCATCTGGCTGTGTTTAGTATTTTCTGGGCTCACAAAATACATAACCCCCTTTTCATCCGCACCAAAGTAGACATTCGCAACCCAAACATCCTTCTCACCATGAGAGGCCAAAACTAAGAGCTTTTGATTTTTGATGAATTCTAGTAACTTTTCCATAACGCAAATCGCTGTGAGGCATCTTTTGCCTCATCTAACCAAGAAACTCTTGGACTTTTGAAAGTGCTATACGGTCGTGATCAATAACTAAAAGTTTATCTAAATCTTTAAATTTCCACCAGGCCATACCCTGTCCCTCATGCTGTGTGAGCTTTTTGCCCAACTCATATTTCTCAACAAAAACGTATTTGGTGTTTTCGTCCTCTTTATAATTAAACTTTTGTGTCAAAATAAGCTGTGGCGCACTAACAATATATTCAAGCTCTTCAAAAATTTCTCGCGCAAGTGCCTGTTCGGGAGTTTCCCCTGCTTCTATGCCCCCGCCAAAAAATGCCCAATAATCAGGGAGTCGCACAGCATCTTTTGAACGATGCTGAAGAAGAATCTCTTTTTGCTCATTATACAGTGCCAACACTGCAACATTTCTTGCGGCCATACTAAAGAATTAATTGGAGAGTAATATAATAAAAACATTAAGGGGCTTTTGGAAACACCTTAAATTCCACCCGCTTGAATGTTTTCCTTACATCGTGATCGTTCCAATTGACCAGAAAGGTAGGCACACTGTCGAAGAGGCGAGACATCTTGATTTAATTTTAGACTCGGAGATTGATTGTACCTATCGAATGTTAAAGTCTTTGATCTGCAACTAAACCGATCACTCACATTAGGAACGTAGTCGCAATCCGAAGACGGCATAATGTTGGGGTCTAAAATGGCTTTCTGATACAACTGATCAGAAATAAACGGTTTGCATGCTTCCACTATTGTTCTACCAGTAATCCCCCAACTATAGAATCTATCAAGTTGGCGCTCATATACTCCCAAGACAGATGTCGGGTCATACATAAATTGGATCGCCTCCTGGCATGTTCTTGCAAAGGTATCTTCTCGCCTAAAGCGTATCAATTGAATCTCCCCCTCCTGCAAGATAGATATTTTTTCTTGTTCGGTGCATCCAAGAATGGCACCCGACGGAACATCAATCGCCGTCGAATCGCAAGGTACGTAGTTTCTATACAAGCAAGAATTTCCTTTCGTGTACCAAACTATATGCCCATTAGTATATTCACAACCAATACTAGTACTAGGAATTAAAGTAATTCCCGGCCTAGTTATTAAAACTACGAACAACAAAAAAACTATACAACCTAGAAAAAAAACCACTTTCATGGGTGGCGGAGGAATTCTAACCCTTAGAAATTTTTTATAAAAATCCATGAGAATCGAAAAAGTGTGAACAAGATGAGTCCAAGCGGGAAAATGACTATGCATTAAATAATACCATGAATAATTGGCATCAGGTACCTTTTTGTGTTGCTCAAGTTATAATTTAAAAGGCCTTTGCGCCGCGTGCATCTTTATTCCAAATCGGATTCACTTTGTCTTTCTCGCTAAGCAGTGCCTTGGTCCTTTCTTCCAAATGCCAATATGAAGCATCGATTGAGGCATCTGCATATTCATGCTTTCGTGAATGTTCAAAGGGGCACCACCAGTTTTCAACAATTTTAACAAGATAGACATAATATCTAAGTAGGGCTATGGACATCGGGCAATACATTTTACAGTTAAATATCCAAAACCACTTATAGTGTCCCAAAGAAAACGGGCTGCTCCGATGTACAATCTGCGTTTGGTGGGTGTAGCGATGAGAAACCCATGTTGGGACAAAATCCGAATATCCTTTCATATTGTGTGCACCCAAAGCCCTTAAGTGCATACGCACCAGCAAGACACCAATGACCACAAACGGCATTGAGAATAAAATGGGCAAATAGATAAGCGGAATACCGACCAGCACCCGAAACCACAGCGGACGTTTGTGATACGTTTTTCCAATAATCACCCCCTCTTCCACTTCGTTTAAGATATTTCTATTCATGACGTCCATAGGACTATCAAGTACTTTTTTATTTTTTGAAAAAATCCTCACGACAACGCCCCCCGTATGCTCTCATATTTTTTCATAATCTCCGCTTCAACTTCCGCTCGTGGCCTCCCAAAAGCAAGTGCGGATAATTCTTTCAATTTCTCAACCTGTTCAAAATTTCCCTTATTCGGTCGAGCGATTTCAACATTAAACGGCTTGATGGGGCGGCCGCCGGAAAGCAATTTCACATACGCATTAAAATTGTCCAGATTGGTTATATCCGTCTGTGTAAAGACGGGAGCAAATTGCCTCTCTAAAAATTCGGCATCTTCTGTGCCCACGCGAAACACCGCCATTGAACCAACGTTGCCAAAAACAGCATTCTTAATATCATCATCAAGCTGACCAATGAATTGGTGGGCAACGGTGAGTGCCAAACGATACTTTCGTGCTTCAGAGAGAATCGTCGCGATTGAATCGGTGGTAATGTTCTGAAACTCATCAAGATACAAATAAAAATCAGGTATTTCTTTACCAAACGAATCCACGCGAGAGAGCGCCGCCATGAGTATCTTGCCCACCAAAATCAACCCAATCAAATGCGAGTTTATATCGCCGAGTCGCCCCTTGGAAAGGTTCACGAGCAAAATCTTGCGTTTGTCCATGATTTCGCGAATGTTAAAAGAAGACTTCTCCTGCGCGACAATCGGGCGCATGATTTCGTTGGAGAGAAACACGTCAAACTTTGAGGTGATGTAGGGCACGATGTTGGCCAAAGAAGCTTCACCACCCGCCTTCTCGGCAATTTCCTTCCAAAATTGCACGACGACCGGATTTTTGCACTTTGCAATCTTCATATCTCTGAATGCCTTGTTGGACATCACTCGCGAAACATCCAAAAGTGTTGAGCCCGAATCAGGGTCTTCTATAACCAAGTTTGTGGCATTGCGAAAATATTGCTCAAACATAGGCCCCATTGATTCAGGCACACCGCCATAGAGTTTTTGAAAGATACTAAACATCTCATTGACGACAAAAGTTTTTTGCTCGGGAAAACGACGGTCAAACTCAAGCATGTTGAGCGCCATTGGTCGTTCAATTGAGGCGGGGTCAAAATACACTACATCTTCATAGCGATTAGCGGGAATATTGGCAAGAATATCTACAACATCAGAGCCGTGCGGGTCAATGAAACACACGCCATGACCATCTACAATGTCCTGGATAATCATATTTTTCAGAAGCGTCGTCTTGCCAGTACCAGTCTGTCCGACAACATAAAAATGACGCATGCGATCTTCGGGGGCGATGAATACGTTACTTTCTTGGCCACGATGATGGTTGGATCCAATCAAAATACCCTCTTTGGAAACATCCAACGGCACGGGCGCAGTCCCCGCCTTTGATTGCTTAACCTGTGGAGCGGCTCTGCCGACATTGGTGGCTGGAAAATGTAAGAGGGTTGTCACTTCTTCAAGATTTAAAACGACTTGTTCTTTTTCGTTGAACGCACGCAGAGAAAATTGTTCAAGCAGGTCCTTAAGATTACCTTTCTCCATTTTCTTCCATTCAATACGATTGCCGTGGCCATTCTCAAACTGGTTGAAACTTGACTCAATGTCGTGCAAAATGCCACTTGCTTCGGATTCCGAGCCAGCGGACGCAACGACTCGGATATTCACCGAAATAAGCGGACTTTTTATTTTGCGCGTAAATTGGTCTAAAGATGTTTGGTCCACCGCCTCTGCTCGTTTTTGCTTTTTTTCTTTTTCTTTTTCCACCTTCTCCCGACCCTTAAAGATACTGAGAATTTCTTTCGTCATAACACCGCCAAACGACTGATCTATTTCTTTCAAAGCGTCGCCAATGTGCTCACCCTTTCGTATTTTATCAAGAGCTTTTTCTGATTCTTTTACGAGAGTGTCTTTTCTTGCTCCGACGATAAACTGGATAGCCGCACCCTCGCCCTCACGGTCAATTTTTGAAAAACTATTCAACAGCCCCCCCAACGGGTCAACGTCAAATGCTTCATAGGGTTTCAGCGGGTACAGAAAATGCTTGGAGAGCTTGGCGCACGAAGCAACCGAGACTCCTTTGTCGTTAAAAATATTATAATCATCTTTATGTTCACGAACCTGCGCGGAGGGAAAAACGGCCAAAATCTGTTTCTCAAACAACTCTTTGCGAGAAGTCGGCACCGAGACATAAAATATGAATTCATCGCTACCATTAGCATTTGCAATCTCCACGGAAAACCACGCCGGCTCTTTCTTATCTGCAGAGATGGAAAGCATTCCTGAATAAAACTGCTCCATGCCGGAAATAAGCTCTTTAAGCTGTTTCTTTTTGTCTTCTTCGCTCGCTTCGGGGAGACTCACCTCAAAAAGAGTCATGTGGAGAGGTTTCCACATCTCATCTTTTTCTTTCAGACCGAGGACAGGGTACCCTGAAGCGATATATTGGACAAGAAAGCGGTGAAAATCATCGAGCAAATGCGGATTGTTCATCTTTTCAATCACCGACATGACATTGCGAATACCTTTTTCCTGAAGAATGCCGATAAACTTTTCAAGCTGACTATCGTGCGGCTCGGGGGAAAGCTCAAGGGTTATCGCTTCCACTTCATGGTCTTTGATGGCATATTCGGGATGCAACACTTCATGTGGCTTCGTATCTGCATACTGCCGAATAGTCTCTTGGGCCGCCTGTTCGTGGCTCATCTCAGCACCACTTTCTTTGGCGCGCTCTGCATGCTGAATAGCCGCCTCACGAAGACGAGACAACTCCTCTTCCGCATTCGTGATTTTTGGTCCTTCAAAATTGGGATTCATGGTAAAAAGTATACCACGAAATACGGCCCGATAAGACCACCAAAGCCCCCCGACACCTGGGTGTCGGGGGGCTTGTATGCTCGTGGTTATGGTCCTTTATTTGATTCCGCGTTTCTCTTTTTCTGCCCTAAACGCCACCATTATTTCCTCGCTTGTATGAAATACCCACCCCTTCTCCTCCGCCTTGGAGCGAGCGTATATCAGCCCCATCGCAAAATCATCATCAAGGTAGCCGTCTGGGGCCAACTGAAGAGCAGACTCTAAAGCTCCCGCTTCAGCAAGATTCCACAAAAAAGTCCTATTCATGAGGTCGGGATTTTTCAACAAAGCTTCGTGTGCGGCGCCTGCGACAACAGAAGGATCCTGCCTGTCATATTTTTTAAAATCAAAAAAAGCTTCTGGTGCTGTCTCCGCACCTTCTTCGGTCCCCCGTATATCTTCTGGAAGAGGTTGATGTGATTCAAAACCCATATTGTATGTAGTTACTGTTAATGCCAGTATATCGCCTCGCCAAACGACTAGCAACCTCACAATGCTAGACCAAAAACTTTCTGTAAAACCAAAATTGATATTACCTTCTTTTTTTTACCACTTTCTGATATAAATAGGAGAGAATTCAGCTTGGAAGATACTACGATGTCACTGTGGATGATATGGCCTGCTCTTTGGCTAAGTATTGGCTTGACTACAACCTTTTTTGTATTAATTAGCCAAAACCCATTCATTAAAAAGTATGACAAAGACGACTACGCGACCGACATCCTACCGCTCACCAAATATGAATGTAAAATACTTCTCTTGTGGGATGAAACATTGTTTGAATTCTCGCCAGTCTTTGTCCTCATCGCTCTGGGCCTCATCGTCTGTTGGCCAATAAATCTATTGATACTCTTTGTATCTAGCCGTAAATAATGCGATGACACGTTATCCAAAATGCCGGGAAACTCCTCGGCATTTTTTTCTTAAAAATTTCTCTGCAATGAAATACTAGCTTTTGATTTGACCCGCAAAGCAAGCAGAAACGTCGATGGGGGCATAGGAGCGGCGCAACGAAGCTCCGCCAGGCGTTCGGACAAGATACCAGAATGTTTTTTTATAAAGATAACCTACGCAAAGCGGGCTCTTGCATGACCGCATGACTCGCACCATACACAACAAAAACTCGCTTATGGGTTTTAAGAGCACCTGCAATATCACTAACAATTTTTCTATCTCGGAAAAGTGAGGACGCTTCGCTAATTCCATTTAAAATTGTTTGTTTTTCTTTTTTCTCGTTCCACGGTATCGGGTCAATCCGATCTAATGCCCTTTGGTCATTTTCAATGTCTACGGCTTCACCGAAAATTTGCTCGCCTAGTTTAATTGCACGCTCGTATGAATAATTAAAATTTTCCCAGTTGGTTGTTCTCTTGAATCGGTCAATAAACCCAGAAACATATTTTTCAAATCCCTCTCGTTTCATTTGACGTTTGTATTGAGGAAGGATGCGGAAAACATCCCATGCGAAGACCTGCTCTTTTGAAAATCCTTTGGCAAGTAGCTCATTGTATAAATCTTCATCAGTAGGTTCCGGTGAACGCCATTCAGTCCCTTTTTCAACACCGAGCTTCAGGGCAAAACCGGACTCGCCCATGTGCTCTATTGCTTCTTCACGTGAGTCAGCTTTTATTCTCTCATTAAATTTCATTATATCTCCCAGAACATGCACACCTTCCACAAAAACGATGTCGGGGTTTGCTTTATTGAAAGCGGCTTCAATTTGCGTGAATACCGGACTGCTTGGGTCGCTTACATGAGGCGAGCCAAAATAGTGGAGCTCCTTGTCTCCGATTTTTAAATCAAAAACATACGGAGTCTCGTGATCCATTTGAGCATATTCTTCAGCCGTCATTATGCTACTCAAAACAGCCTCAAGATTTTCTTCTTGGGATTCTTGTTTTGAAATTATTGGTTCTTGTTCCATGGTTTGAATCCCTTCAGGGTCAACCCATTTTATCACTTTTCGGTTTCAAAATGTAACACAAAATAAGTGATCTGGATTGCCATAAATTATTTGAGTGAGTTTTCCCATTCCCTTACAACTTTGAGCGATTCCTCTTCTAATTCGGGAGCGGGAACAATTTCAATCGGTTTGCTTAGTTCGGCATTAATTGCTTCTGGGACATAATGACCGGCGTAGTACTCAGCCGAAACCTTGTTCTTTGGGCAGGCATAGATAATCTTTGAGATTGAACTCCATGCAGACGCACCCAGACACATCAAACAAGGTTGCATAGAGGCGTATAGAATTGCACTCGACAAATCAGTAGTCCTCAAGTTTTTACATGCATCGCGAATGGCCGCCATCTCTCCATGACTCGTTGGATCGTTTAACTTGTTTCCAATACTTACGCCTTCACCAATGACCCGCCCATCTTTAACAACAACTGCACCCGCAGGAAAACCGCCCTTAACTACAGACTCTTTTGCTTTCTCTATTGCTAGTTGTAAAAAGTCTTTATTTTCCATAGGTTCAAACTTGGTAATCTGCGGTGGCGGTGTCCCGATGTTAGAACCGAAAATACGGCTTACCTTCGGGAAACTTGATAAAAGTATACAGAAACTAAGGGCTATCTACAAAGTTCACCCTGAATGGTTTGAGGTGCCACAACCTAAATCCAACAAGGGACAGAACGCAGTGGATTATTCGGTTTGAGTTTGAGGAACTACATCTTTTCTATCGTTCAGTTGGATTATTACTGGTTGCTTTAACCGAAGACCCTTGCCTATTGCAATTGCGTGCCTTTCCTCAAGAGTTGCAAGGGTATCGGCATAATCCTCGCCAATATAATTTCCCAAAAATCCCTTTCCCGTATCATCAAAAACTCGCAGTGCAAAAATTGTATTGCACTGATTGAGAATGCTTTTGCTTACATTTGCCGTTCTTTGGGTTACAACCAAACTTCCCAAACCATATTTTCTACCTTGCAAAATAACTTTAGCTGTTCCGTTTGTGGCACTTTTGTCACCTTCGCTGGCGACAGAATTCCATTCAGGAATTAATGAGTGAGCTTCTTCAAAAACCAATAAACATCGGGCATCTTTAGACTTCCCTTTCTTTTTTGAATAATCTAAAATTACCTCTGCAATTATTCGAGTTTTTTCAACCAAAGTTAGATCTGACATAGGGGCTTGTTCTTGCCAATCATTTTGACCTGGGCCAATTTTCTTGTTTTTTATATCATTTGTTTGTTTACTGACATCATAATTTTCAGGATTAATAATCAAAAGTTTGTCATCTGTATTATCAAGAAAAATTGTTAACATAGCGTCAATCTTTTGCCTGAATTGTGCGTGATTGCCACCTTTGTGGATATCTTTATTTATCGTCTCATAATTGCTTATAAGCTCTGATTGAATTTCACTATCGCTTAATGTTTTCGGATTACATCCATATGTAGCGAGTTCATCAAAGTATTCGCCCGTAATATCAAAACAAATTACTTTTGCGTCTGTTTGGGCTATCACTTTTTGAATAATTTCAAAAGTTAGACATGATTTTCCTATTCCTAATATACCCAAAATTGCCGTATTGTGTGTGACAATTGCGCCGTAATCTTTTATTGGAATTTCTAAGTCTGTATCAGGGAGACGGCCAATGGAATTCTGCGCAATTTCTTTAATCCTCGCCTCAGAAACACTGCCCGAGAAAGCATAGAAAAGTGGGGAAAAAATGGAAGGCATCCACCTGCTCACATCTAAATCTTTAGTATCTTTTTTGTATTTGCCCAACTTTCTAGCAATACCGATTATGAAACCGTGCCGATCGAAATTCTCAAGATGTTCTTCCTTTGCATTGCCATTTATAACTTGATAAAGAGTTTCTTGTCCGTAGATTAAGGTTTTTAGAATCGCTCCCTCGCTAATTTTTTGTTCGAGATTATTCGCTTCTCTAACAATTGAGAAATTTATTGTATTTATATTTGAACCACTGGAAACATACCCAATAAATTGCTCCCTATCTTTGTATAATGGATTGCTTTCAATTTTTGTTTTTAGAGAAGTATCAGTAAGCGTGGAAATATCTAAAAGATATACAAGATTTTCTTTTGCAAAGATCGATTTCGGCTCCGTTATCATTTTTTTATCTCTTAAATTTATTTTGAGAATGTTGCTATTCTCGTCTTGCAAAAGATAGATGCTTAGCCACCTCTTGTTTAAGAGGTATTTCGTATCTACGACCATACCGATTGATCCAACATTGACCGATGTTTCCAAAGCAACCAAATCACCATATTTTACTGGTTTTGATCCATGTTTCGTATAATCAATCTCGACTTTATAAAGCAACGGGTTTTCACAACCAATCGCTTGCCCTAACTCATCACCAATTTTATTCCCTAAATAATTAACTAATTTAGAGATTCTTTCTACTATCAACCCGATAACATCGAAAAAGGTAAGACAAATCCAAAAAGTGATTATGCCTATAAAAGCAATTACTTTTTCTGGCACTGCAAAATATGAATAGGAAGCGGATAAATATACAACAGAAAAGATAACTTTAGATGCGCCAAAAGTTTCAGCGAACCAATACAAACTTTTGCTAGTCTTTCGCCAAAAATCTGTTTTGGAATCTTTAAGAATGATCGTAATAATTCCAAGAATAAGAATTGCTACGGCATAAGAGAAAATAAATGTATATCCAAAAAGTTCTTGCTTATTCGAAAGGCCAAACAATGCGATCAAAACAGCTGTTGAGTTCGCTATTGCATCAGAGGGCTTTGTAAAAAATGGCTCCACAATGTATGCACCCAAAATAATCATGAACGCACCAGAGTAAAACCAAATACTAGAATCAATATTGGTGTCCCGCGCTAAATTTCCAATACTACCTCCAACAATTTTGAAAAGCCCTAAAAGTATGAGGAGGTATGAGAACGCAACTATGATTCTTTGGTTTTGTGAAAGATTAAGTTGCATAAAATTTTAACTCGCAATCTCAAAAATCTTTTTTACAAAAGATGTTCGTGCGTAAAACGCACGACTAACCGATCCATGACCAGGGCCTTTTGTGCGAGCTTGTATCCATTTGCCGTCTTTCCCAGTCAAAGCTTCAAAACCTTGTGTGATCAATTTGTTGCGAATGAAATCATAATCGGCTTTTATTTCTTTTATCAATCCATCGTCTTCGGCAAAATCCAAGCTCGCTACTTTCAGTAGTTCTCCTGCTTCAGAATTTTTTCCATTCCACTGCACTGCACAAAAGACAATGGTTTTGAGCTTCGCCCAACAATGACTTTCAAAAAACGAATGGGCTTTCAGTTCTGTAGGGTTGATCATTGTTATCGCCATTGTTTCTTTTGGCACAAGCTCACCTTTTGCTGTGCGGAAAGCAACTGACTTTAATTCGTAAGTAAGCCCATTTGGTGCTTTGGAAACATTTGTTTCTAACCCTGCCAAGCGTTCCAAAAAAAATCCTTTCCAGCCCTTGTTTTGCTTTCCTGTTTCATAAGTCGTAATACCATGTTCCAAAGCCAATTTTCGCAAATCTTGTCCGATATACTTTTTTAGATTTTTTATTGCAATTGTGCGGGTAATGATTTTCATATTTTTGCTTTCTTATTTTCCAAATTGCGATCCAGTTCTTCAAATCGCTTTATTGATACATCTAAAAACTGCTTATCAAGATCAATGCCGATAAATTTTCTACCAAATAAATGTGAGGCAATCCCAGTCGTGGAACTTCCAGTAAAAGGATCGAGAACGAGATCGCCTTTGTTTGTGCTAGCAAGTACGATTCTTTTCAATAAATCCTCGGGTTTTTGTGTTGGGTGTTTACCAAATTTCTTTTCAATTGGCTTTGGAGTTCCCATTGACCACACCGAGCGCATTTGAAGTCCGGGCTTTTTTAATGCGTCCTCTGGCCAAGTGCCGTTTTTCATTAAATCATAATTAAAAATATGTTTTGCTTTTTTGTCTTTTCTCGCCCAAACAAGCGTTTCGTGACTTGCTGTGAAAAAACGGCAACTTAGATTCGGGGAAGCGTTCGGTTTGAACCATGCAATATCATTGAGAACATGAAATCCTGCGACTTGGAGTGCAAAACCGCATTGATAAATTGAGTGATAAGTTCCGCTAATCCAAAGAGTGCCAGACGGTTTTAATACACGCCTAACGGCTTGTATCCATTCAAGATGAAATTCAAAATCTTTTTTCAATCCGTTACTTTTATCCCACGCTCCTTTATTTACACTGACTTGTCGTCCAGCATGAACAGTAAAACCACCATTTGAGAGCAAATAGGGAGGATCAGCAAAAACCATATCAACCGAATTTTCAGGAAGTTCTGCAAGAACAGTCAAACAATTTGCTTGATAGAGAGTAAAATTTTGTTTTTCGTAATATGGTTTTTGCATAGACACCTTATCATTTTACCAAAAGAACCCTTATTTTACTTTGGTTCAGAAACCCATTTCGAAAATTTGCGGAGGAGGAGAGATTCGGGGTCAAGTTTCTAAACTCATCGTTCGCGCTTCACGCTCCGATTCGTTAAGAACTTCCTCCCCGGGCTCGGCGCAGACATGCTTCGCATGCGCGCCTCCGCCTTTCGAATCTCCCTCCACTTCTTCACGGGCTGTCAATTTTAAATACACACTCAGCGTATGTATTTAAAATGGTCAGTACGGAGGAGGAGAGATTCGAACTCTCGATACCTTGCGGTATGCCGCCTTTCCAAGGCGGTGCACTAGACCACTATGCGACTCCTCCAGAAATTAATTTTTTGAAAGCCTCACCACCCTTGTATGACTTTATCTGCTTTTCTCGTAGCCAAGCAGATTTTTTATCTCCAAATGATTCTTGAAAAATTAATTTCCAAGGGCGATGAGGTTTTGTTGATTTGGTTGCACCACTATTGTGATGTTTTAAGCGATCAACAATATCAGAAGTAAAACCAATGTAATATCTGCTATTTCTATCGCTTTGTAAAATATATACGAAATACATATGGTGCACTAGACCACCCACCGCCACAGCGGGGTCCCGCCACGGGCGGTGACCACCGCCACAGCGGGGTCCCGCCACGGGCGGTGATATGCGACTCCTCCATGTACTAGCTTTTAGCTATTAGCTTCGCTAGCTTGCTAACACCTATTCCATAACTTTATACCACACAAAATTAAAATAGGGCACCCTGTAGAGCGCCCTATGCTTTTACTTTTGCCAATTTCTCCAAGCGCGCGATCCGCCGATCGTAAGTGGGGTGCGTA
>Ga0209542_10014756_pt1 | contig 13234 bp, 13 predicted proteins | sample RifCSPhighO2_01_FD_184028 | JGI IMG/M metagenome (GOLD analysis project Ga0209542, IMG submission 184028) | Soil microbial communities from Rifle, Colorado - Rifle CSP2_plank highO2_0.1 (SPAdes) (version 2) | ecosystem: Environmental > Terrestrial > Deep subsurface > Rock core/Sediment ... | reverse complement strand
CTGTCAAAGCGAGGATGTATAAAAATCGTGCCGTCGTTCATGTCATAGTGTCCTAAACTTCCCACAAATACCGGGCAGGTTTGGATTGTTACATTAGGATTTAAATCGTTTTTGCTACAAAACACTTCGAATTTTTTAAGAACGCTTTTACTTTGTTCTGTTAGTGACAAGAATTTTTGGTTGTAGGAAAGTTTATATGGCTGGTACGCATTTGATATGTCTTTTTGTACTTCGGTTGGTATATCTTCAAAGTTTATTAATTTATTAAATTTTTTAATACTGTTCATGTAAGATTCGATATAAGGAAAGTAAACTACTCTGTCTCTGAATTTTTCCGGCAAGTGAGGGAGAATGTAAAACCTTCTTTCCTGTTGAAAGCCGTTTTCGATTTTTTGTGCCACCTCTTGGTAGATTTTAACGCTGTATTTATCTTCCAGAACCCAATTTAGTTTCATAGTTAACGTCAAGATGTTCTACCTCTAATTATATAGGATGCGGTCATTATGAATGAAAAAATCAGAAAAATGACCAGAAATGAGCTTTTAACTGCTGTAGATTGGGCAAAAAAGGAGGGTTGGAATCCCGGCTTAAATGACGCCGATGTGTTTTGGAAAACCGATCCTGATGGTTTTTATGCTTTGGAAAAAAACGGAAAAATGATTGGAAGTATATCGGGAGTTTCATATAACGGGAGATTCGGGTTCGGTGGTTTCTTTATTATTAAACCTGAATATCGAAAACAGAGATTAGGAACTAGACTTGCAGAATATCTAATTAAAACTCTTATTTCAAGGCTTGATGAAGGGGCTTCAATAGGAATTGATGGTGTATTTAATATGCAGCCGACATATGAAAAGTGGGAATTCAAGTTTTCTCACAGAAACTTAAGAATGGAAAGTATTGCCCGAAAACATAAGCATAGTAGCAATGTAAAGGAAATAACTGAAAACGATTTTGAGCAAATATTAGAGTTGGATAAAGAGTGTTTTGGATTTAACAGAACAACTTTTTTGAAAGCCTTGCTGAGTTTGCCCGATAGCAAATCTCTAAAATATGTAAATGAGCGTGGTTTGCAGGGGTATGGAGTTATAAGAAAATGTGTAACCGGCAACAAAATAGGACCACTTTTTGTATGTAATTATGAGGTGGCGGAGGAATTATTTAAAGGGCTAGCCGGTTCTGTTGCAGGGGAAACAGTTTATCTGGATATACCTGAAATTAATAAAAATGCGGTTAAATTGGCCGAGAAATACAATATGAAAGAAATGTTCGGTTGTGCGAGGATGTACTATGGCAATGCACCTAAATTACCTTATGAAAAGATATATGGAGTTTCTACTTTTGAGCTGGGTTAGAAGCGATTTCATTACTTTAGCTTCATCACATATAATACATCGTACCCATTCAAATAAAATTCTTTAATAATCTCTCCTTCGTATCCGCTTTGCTTTAGGTTTCTATAGTCGCACACAATTAAGTTAGCTTTCTCTTTTTGTATTACCGAAAGGAATTTTTTATGCGAAAAGTAATCGAGGGCAAAAGCGTTGTCGCAGGCATAAACTTTAAGCATGCTTTTTAGATCCGAGTGGCTGTACACACTTTCGTCTTTCAAATACTCGTCTCTAATCCATTCGGAAGCCTCACGATATTTTGTGTTTGAATAGTCGGATTCAAAAAGTTTATACGGATTGCCGAAAGCGAATGCTATTTTGTTAAAATACGGGTAGTGGTAAGGGTATTCTTTTATTGTATAAATTGTTAAATTCAAAAGTATGATTGTTATTATACCAACAATGCTAATTCTTATGAGTTTGTTTTTTAGTGCAGAAAATATCATTTCCAGGTTTACGGCAGCGAGCAAAACTATAATCGGTGGCAGAAATAAAAAATGTCTTATACCATCGTATAAGACAGGCTTGAGCAAAAAATATAATAGGTAATTAAAAATTAACGCAGTGAAGAGTATCAAATACGTTTTATTTTTTATCAGTCTTTTGAAAATAAAAGGTGTCGGCAGAAAGAGTATAAGAATGTAAATAGGGTATGTGATAAGTTGAAAAAACGGAAGATAGAACCAGGGTCTTTGATCGTTTGTTAAAAAATTTCCGAAAAAAAGAAGGCCAAAATCCCACAAATAAAATTTAGATCCGATAAACAAGTACCACGCATAGTTTTTGAAAAAATTTATTGCAAAATTCGGCCACGTAATAAGCATGAAAAAATTGGCGATTATGAAAATATAAATGTATTTCAAAAGTCTGGTTTTCAGTACAAATTTTTGTCCTGAGTACCGGTCATATAAGTCCGAAATAATCAACAGAATGTAAACTCCAAATCCAATCTGGCGTAGTCCCTGTGTAATTCCAAATAAAATCCCGAGAAGTAATGTTGACCAGTGTTCGGTTGAATGTCTACCGAACTTTAAAATGGCCAGAATCGACAGTAAATAAAATACCATAAAAGGCATGTCGACCGGATTTATCCCAAGTTCTCCGAAGAATCTGGGAAAGAGCAGCAGTGCAATTAATACAGCAGACCTGACCCAAACCCGATTGCTCATTTTTACAGCCAGCGCGTAGGCTGCAACAAAACCGATAGAAGCAAACAACAAATTGAATAAGTGAAACCATTCATAATAAAAATTCGGATTAAGTAAAACCATTACCATTGGATAAAGGTTATACATAAAATAATTTGGAATAGGCTGCAAAAGCTTTTCTTTAAATTCACCCCTAAAAAAATGATCTAAAGTTTCCTTGCCCCTCAATATTCTGTATTCCTCACCGTTTGCGATTGGTAATGTTTTGTATGTTGCTAAGGTTAATGCTATGTAAAATATCAAAAAGATGTAAAGTGGATAGTGTGCTAATGCTCTTTTCATTATATTTATATTATATCTAAAAGGAGATGTGAAAAGTTTTGTTTATTATTTTGTAACCTAACTCACTAATATACTGTGATCTATCTAACAGACTATTGAATAAGCATCATATATTATTTTTTTATAGGTCAATTTTAACTATTTTCATAGTAATTATAAAGGAGGTGCATAATAATGAAATTAAAAGCTATACTTTCAGTTTCACTTCTGTTAGCTGTAGCCGCAGTTCTCCCGCAACGAGTCTTGGCATCAGCCGCCACTAAAGTTGATTTGGTTCAGGATGTTGCATCAGGAGGTGTTGGAACCCTTGATATGCTTGGTCCAACAGGCTATGGCTTTGTTAACTTTAATCAGAACGCCAACGGCGATCTTCGTATAACGGTTTCCCTCAAAAATGCGGAGCCAAACACTACATATCAGGGAGTATTCCTGGTTTGCGGACCTACACACGCCTCGGCTTGTGGTTACGTTGATGCCGGCGATCTTACGACAAACGGCCAGGGCAACGGCAATGCCATATTGAAGTTGTCGGTTGCAGTACTGCAGGCAAGTCCGTTTGGTCCAGGATACAGAACAGATCATTTCGATCTGTTGAAAGGTGTTGGTGACGATAGCGCAGGTGTATATGTGGCCGGTGGAGTCAATTATATCGTTCCATAATCTGGTTACACGGAGTTAAAAAGAAATCCTCGGGCTTGATGAGTCCGGGGATTTTTTATTTTTGCAGGTTTTCCAGCTTATCCAGTTTAAGAAGTTTGACGCCAAAATAGACTACCAAAGCAACTACAATAAAATCTCTCGTGACATTTAAGAAATAACCCTAAAGTATCTTTGCTGCTTCTACCTTGATGTATGCCTCTTTTAAATTTTCAACATTATTAAGTCCAACAGCAATTATCGGGTTAATGATGTCGTCAACCAGCGCAGACACAAGCTTAGAAACCGCACCGCCTAAGATAAATCTGACAACAAGACCAACTACGCCTTGTTCTCAGACAAAGTCTAAAAATCCTTTCATATTATCACCTCTTCTCTTATTTACGTTCATAAAAATGCACAATCACTATTAGTTATAGCTAATTCATTTAATGGCTCATTTCCTCAAAACTCTTAAGATAAGATTTACAGCTTCTTCTTTATTCAAATTACAAGGTCTAGTTCCAAATCAATTATATCAATACCTCTATTTTAGCTTGCAGGGTGGAACGATTTTCGAACTTTAGAGATAGAGAGTTATATCTTTTAGGATGCGCAATATTTGTTTAATGTTTAGACTGCTCCACGTCCCTCCACACTATATTTTTAGATTTAATCGTAAAATATTTACCCCACCCAACTTCTCACTATATTCTTGGTAAAAAAACGACCCATTTACGAGTCATTTCCTTCCTTAAACTAACCATTGAGTAATGATTAACTTAAGACTACCCATTTAAGATCGATAATTGTAACGCACTTCGATCCCCATATACTGATTTCTCAGCAATGAGTGGGTTAGAGCGGTGGGTATCACGTGAACTGGCGGTTTTACTTCGATTTTGCTACTTCACCATAAATACCCACGTATTTTGCGTTCAGGCTGCCTGTCATAATTTTGGCCGTGTTAGCCTTTACGCAAATAGTGACTCTGTCACCAACCTTCGCATCGAAACCTTTGGGCAGAAAAACATCGATGTCTTCTTGACCATCGGTGTCTATGATTGTTTCAGGTTCAACGTGGCTAATGTAGCCGGTGACAAAGACCCTCTGACCATTTAGCTGCTTGGTCACGCCTTCATCCAGATTCCAGCTTGAAGCAGCCTCCTGCACATCTGGGCCGCACAGCACAGTGGCTATGCCAGCGATTGCTTTCCCCATTAAGTCCTTAGCTTCTTTGGTGTCCTGTACATCAGAATGGGATACCATTGGCGCAGGGGTTGAGACTGGAGCGGTTCCGCATGCTACCGACAACATCAAAACAACAGTCATAAACAGGTTCTTCATGGGTTCACCTCATCATCGGGATTGTTGGTATTATAAACTAAAAACTACCCCCAGTCAATGCTATGGGGTGTTTATAAGTTTGTAATTGGGTGATAAAACTGAGTATAAATCCTAAGAAAATCGTAAAAAATATGAAGTCATTGGCTCTCCAGATGGGATGCTGTTCGAACTTTAGAGATAGAGAGTTATATCTTTGAGGATGCGCAATCTTTGTTTAATGTTTAGACTGCCCCACGTCCTCCACACAATATTTTTGGTAAAAAGAAACGACTCGTTTCCAAGTCGTTTCTTTTCTTAAACTAACCATTGAGTAATGACTAGCTTAAGACTACCCCTTGTTGAGTGCAGAAATTCATGCAATCAACTTAAGCTGATATAACCTTCAGCTGCAGATACAACATTTCTGCTGTACCAGTGGGTTAGGAAGTCATCTGCCGTGAGCGCTATTTGTTGATTAGCGGCAGATAGGTTTGCTGCGTGTCAAGGACGGCCACGATTGAGTCTTCTATGTGGTATCCCCACGGGATCCCCAGTGGGGTTTGCACCAGCTCCAGCCACGTCGGCCCGTTGTATGGGTCGTACGCCCAGCTGGGTGTAGTTAACCCACTCTTGATCCAGCCCGCGTGGCTTTGAGGATCCTCCCAATTGTACGCGATACTGATTGCGTATGAGATCCTGGTGCCTTGCGGCGGAAGGTGCCAAAAGTAGCTGGTGTTCTGTGGCCACAGGGACATGTCGACCGGGCCTTCCACAAGGGCAGCGACCCAATTGTTGAGGAGGGTGGGTTCGATGACAAGCGGCGCTAGCCTATCGAACGTTCCGCGCTCGGCTGCGAACGGATATGAGTATGTAGTACCTTGCCTCTTCACGTTGACGGCGATGGCATGGCTGTACCCTAGATCGATTTCTTGCCCCCAATATCGGAAAAGGGCAAGGGTGTCGCCATCCTCGGGATAAGTGGCAAGGACGTACGGATCGAAACGCTGTCCCGGTTGTCCATAGATGTACAGCTCTTCCACGTCTCCCGCGCTTACTCCCACCATAAGCCAGGTTTCGAACCCGGCGGGTGTTTGTGCGGAGAGGGCTCCGCCCGACTTGCTGACCAGCCTTTGGGCCAGTTCAGGCATCCAGCGATGGTCCCACACCTGGATAATGACGGTTGGACGGCCGACTTCAATTTCCGTAGGGAAGGTTGCACCGTGTGACTGCCCCTGTCCAAAAGCCGTGACAACCGTTAGTCCCGCTGCAAGAACCACGACCAATGCTATCAGACCTCTTTTCATTTCGTCACCTCTGAGTTGAGATTGGCACAATTATAGTTGTATTGTTGACTGAAAACAAGCATACAAACCCTTACCATTTTTTAATTTTTTTTGCTTTAGAGTTAGGTTGATTTTAAATCTTTATTAATATGAGGAAAATATGAAGCCTGGCTCCTCTTGGTTGATGTTTTCTGTGACTGAAAGTACATTTGAGGAGATATACTGCTCGTCTCTAATAAACAAACTTGAATTCTTTTTAATAATTATTTTCTCAGGATTGGGTGGAAGGATTGGTAATGGTTTGGGTACAGGTTCCTTTGTTGGGGGTGGTATAGGTGCGGGCTCTTTCATTGGCGATGGTGTAGGCTTAGGTAAAGGTGTAAGTATAGGTGTAGGAACAGGTTCTTCGATTGGAGACGGTGTGGGTCGTATAAGGTCATAAGTACAAGCGCCGCCTAATGCATTGCATACGTTTACTCTCCCCCACTGCCAGCAAGATACACCGCCGCAGTTACCAAAAACCGGATCAGAACTTGATTTAATTTTATCCCAAACCTCCTGTCTCGTGGCGTTTTCACGTGAAATGATAAGTGCGGCTAATCCGGACACAATTGGAGTTGACATTGATGTGCCGCTCCCATATCCATAGCTATTTGATGATCTTCCGCGACCTCTGCCGAGCCTAAAATCGTGGTTCGGGAATGTAGAGAAAATATTTTCTCCGGGAGCTGCTACTTTTACCCAACTTCCATAACCGGAAAAACTCGCCTTCGCGTCTGTATTAGTAGTTGCAGCAACCGAAATTACGTTGTTATAAGCTGCCGGATAAATAAAACTGTCATTATTATTGTTTCCTATTGCCGCCACCAAAACCACTCCACGACCGGCTGCGTAATCAATTGCGTCTTTTAAGATAAAACTATTACCTTCACCCCCAAAGCTCATACTGATAACTTTAGCACCGTTATCTGTTGCCCAGTAGATTCCATCAGCCACAGAAGTATAATAACCAACTCCTTCATCGTCGAGAACCTTTCCATTAAAAAGTCTTATTGTGTTGGCATATCCGGTTCCTACAATACCCTTTGAGTTGTTAGTAATTGCTGCTGCAATTCCGGCTGTGTGTGTGCCATGACCGTGCCTGTCATCAACTGTATTACTACTGGAAAAATTTGAGTTTAGATCAATTTTAGCCGCTAAGTCTTCGTGATCTTGGTCAATACCCGTGTCCAGAATGGCTATTTTAACAGAATTGGGGAAAGAAAGATTATTATTCTGCCAAGCCTCTACCAAATCAATGTCGGCATCAGCTGCGCCACCCGACTGGCCTGTGTTGTTATGGTACCACTGATTACCAAAGTAGGTATCGTTAGGAACCTCTAAAGCTTTAACAATAAAGTTGGGTTCAGCATACAATATTTGAGAGTTGTTTTTATAGGCCTTAATTTTTTCATCTACTCTACCACTTGCAATCTTGACTAAAAGTGCGCCGCTTTTGCCAATTTCATTTTGTACCACTCCTCCTATTTCAGTATGGAGTTTCGATTGTTCATTTTTATCTGTTGTAGCTTTAAACTTTACTATTATTTGATCCGGAACGTATTTCTCCGGTGATTGAGAATTAACAGGTGTGGTTTTACTAAAAAATATAGCAACAATAAACAAAACTACCAGCAGAATTATTTTCTTAAGTTTATTTATCATGTTTTTCACCACTTCTTTAATTATTACTTTAGGTCATTTTATCCAAAAGTAGCAGAAATTCCTAGTTAACTTGATTGACTGGGTGAGTTGAGTACCACTGAAATTTTGTTAGAGAATGTTTTACCGAGTTATCACTTATTCTTATAAAGATATTTTCTACCAAAGTAATAACCTCCAACCAAAATTAACATCCATAATATTGTTTCAACTCCTTTGCCAAATAGGAGCCCACCAAGGGTTGATATAAAGGCTACTGCCAATATTATTACAAAAACAGTCTTATCCTTATTTGTAATATTCATTTTATAATCTGGAATAAATCTGGTCATTTTATCGTATTCAAGAATATAGTTATATTTATCTTTCAGCTTATTAGACAATAGAAATATAAGTTTATCCATATTTTTAGTTAATGGGCTTGTGGCTAGTTGAGCAATGTAACCCGTTATTGCGATTTCTATTGTAGATTCAATTTTGTGAAGATTTATTCTTATTTTCATACCTCCCCAACCCCAAATGCTTGGAATAACTCCCTCAATCTCTTTCAACTGCTCTGTATTCGTTTCTTTTACATCTGTTGCGCCCAATCCTAATAAACTGTCCTTAGTAAGAACATATACTCCTTCAAAGTCATCAATATTTATTGATAGTTTTTTTGTTATCTCTGGCATAGCGTTAGTTATATTTTATACTCGAAGGTGGCTTTTAAATAGAGAGGTGTGTTTGTGATGCTTCGCACTTTCTCCCTAAAGAAAATTTTACTTTATCTCCTTTTTTAAGTTAAATCCTTCTTCATTTCTTCAAATTCTTTTTTACTCATTTCTCCTCGGGCATAACGTTCTTTCAAAATATCAAGAGGGGTTTTTCCTTCTTTACTTGACCCGGACTTGGAAAGATAACGGAACAACGCGATTACACTAAGAATCAGAAGCAACCAGAAGAAGATCATAAAAAGCCATCCAAAAGTACTAAAGCTGTTCCACCCATAACCCATCATAAGATTTCCACCTCCTTTCGCTTGCGGTAACATACCCGAACCCATCATCCACATCATTGGCATATAGCCACTTCCACCCTGAGGTACTTGAACAGATGTATCGCAGCCACTTAATCTTTTACCCATTACGATATGCATTTGTTCCTCTCCTTCTTTACCCATCATTCTTTCCATCATAGTGTTCATTGCTTCGTGAGAATCACCAACCATTTGCCCCATAAAATATTCACCGAGTGCACCAAAGTCCTCATCTGACAACTTCTCGCAAGAGGTTTCTTTATTTTGAAAGCTTTCCCAGATAATTTTTCCTTCAGCTTCTTCACTAGCTGTGTGGTTATTCTCTTGAGCATAAGACTTACTAATATGAGAAGGGATTAAAGTTAAAGCTATGACTACAAGGAGTAGTTTTTTCATATGTTCATATTTTATCAAAATCGGCTACATAGCAGAGCGGGCGAATAATTCTAGAATTAAATTGACTCAAGATAATGTTTAAGAGAAATAGTAAAACCTTCGGTGAAGGGTTTGCCGGCGGTAATCATGTTCTGTATTTGTAAAGGAGAAATGAATTCCACTGATTCTAATTCGATATGATCAAAATTAAATGGACCCTCTTGTTGACAAGTAAATAACCGGCGGTTTTCTCTTTGACGAGTTGAGTAGGATTTATAATCACAAATTTTAGTTAAGGTTTTTGGGATAAATCCCAGCTCTTCCTGGGTTTCTCTCTTGCCGGCGTCTTCATATGATTCTCCGCTGTGAACCTGAGCGCCAACCGAAGCATCATAATACCTCGGATAGTAAGATTTTTTTGGAGATCTTTTTTGGATCAGAATTTCTCCGTTTGAATTGACAACCAGCACATGTACACCACGGTGAATTTGGAAGTTCTTATGGACATTTTCTCTGGTATCCTTACCGATTGTCTTGTCATTCTCATCAACAATATCAAGATACTCTTCACTCATATGTATCTATAATAACAGGGCAATAGGAATTTTGATAAAATTTGTGAGATGAGGAAACCGAAGGCAATATTGTTTGATATGGATGGTTTGATGGTAGATAGTGAGTTGACCAGGGCAAAATCATTTAAAAAAATCATTAGAAAACACGGTGGGAAAGTAAAAGAAAAAGTACCCCAAGTGATAGGAGTCCGAGTTTTGGACAACTGGGTTCTTATGAAAGAGCGCTATGGATTGAAAGAGGATACAGCACAATTGATGGAAGAAGGGGAAGAAGAATATACCAGGTTAATTGAGGCGGACATGCCCATTGCCATGCCGGGATTGTTTCAGCTGATTGAGTATCTTAAAAAAACAAAACTTAAAAGAGCAGTGGTATCTTCAGCTGGTATTAAACATATCAAAATAAAACTGGATAAATTAAAGCTTACTGATTTTTTTGAAGTAATAGTATCCGGAGATATGCTGACTAAGGGTAAACCCGACCCGGAGGGATATTTATTGGCAGCAGCTAAACTTGGAGTTGTTCCAGAGGAATGTTTGGTTCTCGAAGATGCACCTTCCGGGATACGGGCCGCCAAAGCAGCGAAGATGTCTTGTATTGCAATCCCGAGCTTTTACACAAAAAACGGCGATTTTTCCGGGGCTGATTTTATTTTAAAAAATTTAGAAGAAGTGATTTCAATATTAAAATATTAATATTATTACTCAAAAAGGAACGGTTCAATAATTTCATGGGATAAGGACCCGTCACACTTTTCTAAGCAAGAACGAAAAACATCATTTTCTCCACCTACGCAAAATATCACACTGTTTTGTCCACTGCATGATAAAAATGATCCGTCTATAACATTTGGAGAATTTTTGTAAATTATAGAGTTTCCTATTTGTATTTGCGAAAATTGTATCCACATTGTGGGCAAAAAAGTTAAGAAAATAATTGCCAGTATAAATATAAATATAAATTTCTTCATTCATCATTTAGTATAAATGGATTGTAAGTTATAGTCGAATATGTTACCCGCCGCATAGAGATTTTAATATGTTTGTTGTATTTCCGAACTTTGGAGATAGAGAGTTATGTCTTTGAAGATTTGTAGTGGGAAGACAATAAAATTTCATCAAAATTCAATTTTGAAAGTTCTTGAGTTGGAAGGTAGGGTATTTACTGAGTTGTAATTTTTTTACTTTAATGATTTTCTGCGTTTTGACTAGTTTAATTTCAGTAATTGGAATATGGATATGAGATGAGGTTATTTTTCATATACGTAGAAATTCATGAAAAACGTGTTTCCCCCGAAATTTACCGTCATATATTCTACGGTTCCTAGTTTTTTGTTCTCTCGCATAAATATTAGGGGAAAACCGTTATACATATAAAAGGGTCGTCCCGCATCACTATTACTTATTGGAGATATTTTCTCCCAACTCTCATCCATTGCTTCGGTGATAAGTCTGTCTACATTCTCTTGAAAGGTATTGGCCACATCTATGTGAAATGCGTAATCAACGCCAACCGATGGATATGCTTCCTCATCGCTATATTTGTACCATAAACCACAACCCTCCGTTTCGTACCATTTGTCTTCTGGAATCATTTTCTTCAAGTCAATGTCCGGGATGCCGTACTCTTGCACATCTTCACCATTTATATCTTTCTCAAGTCCTTTGTTTGCAAATGGAAGCTTTGGGAGATTCTTAATTTCAAGTTTGCAGTATTTATCAAGCCACTCCGGGTCGTTTTTATCAACGTTTACGGCCTGTTGATCCTTAACCCAGAGATATTTTGTTCCAAAACCCTCAAAGAACCTGCCTTTGAATATGACAAGAACAATAATGGTAATGGCGAGAAGAGTGAATCCAAGCTTGCTTAAAAGTATTTTGGACATTATGATAAGTATGAACCCAGAAAATGATGGTTGTCAATTTCGGGTGTGAAGAGAGTTGGGGTCTTTCTGACACACTTCATTCTTCATAGCTCCCCGTTAAGAACTTTATTCAAAGTTTGTTACCAGTGTTTGCTGAAGTTGACGTTTCTAGTAACTCCGCGTTCTTATAAGCAAACTTTTCCTGTATTGACGGTTCCAAGCGACTAATAAAAGCACGAGTGTAACGAGTATATATCGTGCCGATATCAGGATCTAAGGCCCACAACACATCACCTCCTCGGTCTGTGCCCCACAAAACCTGGTCGGGATGGCGTTCAATAAAACCTTTCCACGTTTCTACATCTTTCTCCATCCATTCTTTCCAGTTGTCGAAGTGGGCGATAAATTCTTCTTTAGTAATATCAAAGCGATTAGTAATAATATCTCCATAAAGCTCATCAACCCCATAGTACACATTTGGGTGGTTATATAGTATGTCTTCTACATCCTCAAGAGTTTGTTTACAGTCTGCACATTGAATTAGCTGATCTCCATGAAAGATAAAGTTAATATCCGGATTGGCAGATAACACCCTTTCGTATTTCTCTTTTTGATTTTCTCCTAAATGAAAATATACTAATAGCTTATTTTTTCGGATAATGGGATAAATTTCCTGTAGTCTTTGAGAATCGGGCGGAAGTTCTTTGGCTCCCTCATCTCTAGCGTATAATCCAATTTCTCCATACCCTTTGAATAAGTCAGGGTAGACATTAAGCATCTTTTCTAGTTCTGTTGCTACTACTGTAGGAAAACCTCCCGGATCATTATCATTATCAGGTGGCATTATAAATGGTACAAATTTGTCTGGATATTTTTGCGTTGTTCTTTTTACCACTTCAATATGCTGTCGGTCCATTCCGGGGTAAACTGGAAAAAAAGCAAAAACTTTAGAGATGTTTTCTTGCTCTTGTAAGCAGACAATGTCGCCCATTTTGACGTTTAACCCAAGATAAGGTCTAATCTTGTCGTCGTCGGATTTAAGCCCTGGGGGAGAATCGGGAATGGAAGGAATATGAAAGTGGGTATCGATGAGCGAGCCCTCGTAGTATGTGTCACCAAATTTTGGAAATGTTGTTTTAGCACAGTTGGTTGGTAAGAAAACATTGTTAATTCTTGTTTCCCAAAAACTTCCTGTGGGACGATTGTACAAACGCAAAAAGAAATAACCCGCTCCACCTAGGGCAAGTACCAAAAAGAGTAATATTATTATTTTGGTAAATCCATCCTGAGTCTTTGCTATGGTTAAATTATCCGCGAGTTTATATTCAGCTTCAATAGCTTACTAATGCTACATTTCATATCACAAATCTTGTATCAGATTCCTGAAAATCATTTACAACGTATAGAGGTTTTATGGGTCGCTAAGTGGGATGCTTTTCGAACAATGGAGCTAGAAAATTATATATACAAAGAAGCACCATCGTTTTTAGTTTTTTGAGTTACCCCACCTCTCTCCACACTATATTTTGTTATTTACTGTCTCGAAATGAAAAGTGAGTACTCACTTTTCATTT
>Ga0209542_10014755_pt1 | contig 13234 bp, 15 predicted proteins | sample RifCSPhighO2_01_FD_184028 | JGI IMG/M metagenome (GOLD analysis project Ga0209542, IMG submission 184028) | Soil microbial communities from Rifle, Colorado - Rifle CSP2_plank highO2_0.1 (SPAdes) (version 2) | ecosystem: Environmental > Terrestrial > Deep subsurface > Rock core/Sediment ... | reverse complement strand
AAAATTATTAGAGAAATTATGTAACCTCTTTTCATAGATTATTTTTTATGATCCTAAACTTATAAAACTTTCTATAAGTATTTTGAGAGGAGCAAAAGTATAATTGGAAGGACTACTGAGAATAAAATAAGGAAAATATAATCTGCAATCTTTAAATTTTCTTTTTTAAATCTAAATAGTGGTTTAAGTATTTGAATGGCTTTAGTAAAGGTAAATAAGAAAAAAATACCCCAAACAATGAATAATATTGATTCTCCAAGCATATTTTTATCATTATGTAGTATTATTTGATAAAATACAACAAAATTGTAAATCAAATGTGTAAGTATTGTGAGAAAAACATTTTTTGTGAGTTCATATAGAGATGCAATTATTAAGGAACCAAGAAAAACTGAAATAACTGTGATAACAGAATGATACAAAGTATTTGGAATCAAAATAAAATGTAATATTGCAAAATTTATTGAAATTACTAAGATTGTTAAAATACTTGAATAATTTTTAGAAAGATAATTTTGTATTAAAGATCTTTCAATTAATTCTTCTTTTATAAGATATATGGGTAAATTAATAATAAAATATATGATTGCGACATAAGAACCTAAGTTATATAATGATACAAACCATGCATCAAATGAAGGATCTAGTAATCTACCAAGTAAAGGTATGGGGAATAGAAAAGATATTAAGATTAATGTTAGCTTTAAATCTTTTTTTGTAATTTCTTTAAAACCATAAAATTCAAATTTATTCTTTGAAAATAATTTGTATATAAATATAAGTAAAATAACGATTATTAATGAATATAAGGCTACTAAATTAAAAAAACCCAGTTCATATGTCTTGTTTAAATTCTTTGATATTAATAATGATAAATAAGGAAGTACTAAAGTTATTAAAGAATTTGCAAATATTATTAGTAAAATTGTCTTTAAGTTTATTTTTGCCATTGTTGATATTTATTTAAAGCAGTAATTACTCTAAAAGTAGTAAATACTTGACCAAAATTTTCATTATAACCTTTAGATATTAACCATCTGCCATCTTTTTCTTGCCTTGCTATTAATTCTTTTGTTAATTTATTAATTATTGCCTTATTTGAATAATTGCTTTGAACTAAGACATCAAGAATGTTTGCTAATGTTGTTGTATCTTGCCATGTTTGTTTATCTGATATTGAGGTTGCAATGTAATCCTTAAAGAAATTAATTTCCTTATCATCTTCATTAAATTCATTTATCATAGTTAAAGTGTGAATTGCAGCATTAACTTTAGTAATCTTATCATGATCTTCATTTATAAATGTATAAGTGTCTTTTACTAGATTGTCTTTAACATTCCTTATTGATTCTTTATTGTTTGATTTTGAGATTAAACGAACACACCAAGATTCATCTGCTATGGTTCTAAAATCTTGGTCTCCCTCATAGAAGTTACTGGGAAGCCAATTATAGTTTTCTAGGCTATTCAAAACAAGGGTGCTCATTTCTTTATCATTATATAAGTACCCAAGAATACAATAAGTATCTAAGGCTAAGCCACTAGTATCTTTCATAGTTTCATTAACTATGTTGTATAGTTTTTTATTTCTCCATATTGGGATTAGTGATGTTAAGATTTTATCTGCTTCTTCAACATCTTGCTTTATTAAAGAATAATCTTGAAAATCGTTTTTTATAAATTTTAGGTTAAAATATGCATCTAATTTTCTGTATGTAATTTTGCAGTTATTTAAAGGACACTCTAATGATTCTCCTGGATAAACATATTTTAAGTATTCATCATTATAACTAAAGCCATTAGTTTTAGCTTGGGCTAAGAAGTTTAAACCTTTGTCTATTGAATCTTGGGTATTTATTTGAGAAGAACATGATGAAATAAAAAACAAAATTGTTATCAACAAGAGTTGTTTTTTCATATAATTAAAGAAAAATTGGTGTTAATAAGGATTACTATAATTTATCCGGTGAGATCTCCACCGCCTTGGCCATCATTCCATACACAACGATCTGTGCATGGGCCTTCAAACAATGGACATGTCATCTCAGTCTGCTGGGTTTCACATAGTTCCTTATTACTGAAAAATGAATTTTCACAATCAAGAGCTGATCCATAGCATTCATGGAATATAAAATCCCAATTACAATTGTACTGACTTTCACAATCTATTTGACTGTTTATTTCGGGACATTCTAAAGCAACTCCAGTACAACTTGGAGATGGAGGACAACCGTCATTTATTAGATCGTTGCAGTCGTTGTCAAATTCGTCTGAGCAGTCTTCAGCTAAGCCAGGATGACAAAATGCACCACATACTTCTGGATCATCATTACAATCATCTCCACTTATACAACTCCCGATTAAATAGTAACCATCACCATCAATATCTACTGTACAGGTACCTGCTCCAATGCAACTTGGATCAGTAGGATAATCAATTAAACCATCGCAATCATCATCTACAAGATCAGTGCATAAAGGCACAGTATTTTCATATTCCTGAGGTGGATGTATAGTACTATTGGAATCATCGCAGTCAGTACCACTTTCACAAAGTATGCTAATGTACGGATCTCCATCTGCATTGGTCTGACATGGAAGATCAAGGTCGCAGTCAGGATCAGCCTCATCAGTTAGGCCATCACAATCATTGTCTTTATCATCAGTGCACAAAGCCTCTGTATCTTCATGGACTCCTCCTTGGAGAGGGATAGTTGGATCATTATCATCGCAATCATTCGCGGCTGGGCAGCTACCTACCTGATAAAAAGTATCCCCATCATTATCAACATTACATATCTGTGAAGGCTCAATTTGACCTGATGCTACGGATCCTTCATCAGTATGGCTTAATACACCTCCTTCTATTCCATATGTAACTACAATACTACCCTTAAACCTTTGTCTGTTTTGAAGACCATCACAAGCTACAAAGAATGAATGTTTAGCTCCAGAAGCTATTTGAGCTACAGTTGTGGATTCAAGGCAAACAACCCCTGATTCTTGACTTTGAATTCTTACTTTAACACTTGTAATTGCCGAAGGCAGAGCATTTCTCAGAACTAAGGTAACCCCGCTAGGGCCAATAGAATGGTCTTCACAAACAATTCCCGCAGGCAAAGCACAATAAGACATACCAGTAACAGCACTCATAAAACCGCCACTAAGTAGACCAAACTGCCAAAAAGCAGCTATTGATACTAGGGCTGCTAAAATTGTCCATCCATAGGTCATTAAAAAGTCTAATGCACCTTGACCTTTTTGGTTCATTTTCTTAGTTTAGACCTCTTATTGATTTTTGATTTTACTGGATTTTTGAGTTTTTGTTTAAACTTATAATTTAAGTAGATTAAAGAAGCAATAATAATATTGTAAATTATTAAAGGAACTACAAGCTTTGTTATTATATTTGGAGTTGTTGGTGGGTATAGAGCAAAATTTCCCACAAAAAACTGGGGTCTAATTGCAATTACATTTTTTGCAATAATATAATCTAGGACAACTTTTTTTATTATTAAACTGTCAAAGATTAAGAGCCAAATTGAGGCTAATATAGTAAACTTTAAGCCCTCTTTTTTCATACTTAAATATTAAAATTTTCCCTTTATAAACCTTTCTATTTAACACCTCTGAATTAAATTATTTTTTGAAAAAGATTAAATTTTTCCTTTTGGAAATGTTTATAAACATAAATATCCATAACAAAGCAAGCTTAAGGGGCAAAAAATGAATAAAAAATTAATACCAGTTTTTGTACTTTTTATAGTTATTTCTGGAAGTGTTTTTAGCTCTATGCCTCAAATTCAAGACAATTTCGCACCCTATGTTGAGAATGAATTAATTGTAAAATTTAAAGGTAGTGCTAATGTAAATAGTGAAATAAATGCCCTAAATAAAATAAGACAGATCTTACCTAAGTCTAACCCCACTGAAGCTGAACAATTAATTAAGTATACTATTGATGATAGTCTTGGAATAACAAGGATCTATAGAATTAGTTTTAATGGAAATATAAATGTTGGAAATTTAATAAAAAATTTAATAAAAAATAATCAAATTGAATATGCAGAACCAAACTATTTACTAGAATTATCATTTGCTCCAAATGATCCTGAATATTGGAAACAGTGGTATTTGAATAATATAGGTCAATGTTATAATCCACCAACTTGTACACCAAGAATTCCAGATGCTGATATTGATGCACCAGAAGCTTGGGATATTGATATTGGTTCTAATAATATTGTTATTGCTGTCGTGGATAGTGGACTTCAAATAAATCATCCAGATATTATTGGAAATGTTTGGGGGAATAGCCTTGAAGTTAATGGTAATACGGGAGTTGATGATGATGGAAATGGTTTAATTGATGATTATAATGGATGGAATTATTTAAATAATAACAATCAACTTACAGATAACTTAAATCACGGGACTCCGATCAGTGGTATTATTGCTGCAAGAACAAATAATGGTATAGGTGTTGCAGGTGTTTGTCATGTTTGTAAGATTATGGTGCTTAAAGTATCTGACACCACTGCATTCAGCGAGAGTAGAATAATTAGTAGTATTAACTATGCTATCAATAAGGAAGCAGACATTATTAGTATGAGTTTTGGCGGCGGGGACTCACAAGCAATACATAATGTAATCATGACTGCGCATAATTTAGGGATAGTCATGGTTGCAAGTGTAAATAATGATAATTGGGATATACCAATATATCCTGCTGCATATAATGAAGTTATTGGGGTTGCAGGGACTACTTCACTAGACATAAAATGGTCATTATCAAACTATGGGACTTGGGTTGACATTTCAGCTCCAGCTGATAAAATATTTTCACTAAGGAATAATTCAAATCTTGCTTATAATACAGGTACTTCTTTTTCTGCCCCTCAAGTCGCTGGAGTCGCTGGGTTACTTTTATCTAAGGACCCAACTTTAACCAAAGCACAAGTTGAAAATATTATTTTAAGTACTTGTGATAATATAGACCAACAGAATCCACTTTATATTGGTATGCTTGGATGTGGAAGATTAAATGCTTATCGAGCTTTAATTGGAATTCCTGGAACTTTATTAGATGTAGAAGGTCATAATGGATATGTTTCAAATTTAAGTAGTTTTACTCCTGGAGGCACTATATATATAGGATTTAGAGTTACTAATAATTTAGATGTTCCTTTATATGAAGTACCAATTAAATTAGATACTGATAGCCCTGATCAAGATATTGAATTTGATATTTATAGAATAAGACCACATGAAACTATTCCAGTTAATCTACACTGGAATTATCAAAATTCTGGAAATTATAATCCATTTGTTTTAGTAGATAACTTAAATATATTTACTGAAACTAATGAAAATAATAATAGGATTAACTTTAATATTGTTATTCAAGAGCCTTTAAAAGGAGATAAAGAAACTAGTAGTTAGGAGATTAAAATGATATCGACAAAAGCAGGAAAAATAGTAGGATTAGCTGCACTAGTTTCAAATTTAGCTTTAGCTACACCTTTAACACAAGGGGAAACTGGGGCTGTTAACGCTTTTAGAAGATACTGGAATGATAATCAATTTTTAAGATCTAGTACTTGGTATGGACATGAAGACAGCACAAACACAGTCCAAGGAGTTGATTATATCTCTTTTATTGATATTTACATGTCTCAGCAAACAAATGCACATTTAACTGATGTTGGATTAGTGATGGCTATTAACGGACCTGTAACAGCTTTGCAGAGGAGAGCTATTTTAGATGAAGATGGAGCTTATGTAGAAGTTAGAAGCTTTGCAGATTCGTTATTGGCAGAACAGCATGTTGTAAATAATTTATTAATCCCACATGTTTCTGTTCAGCAATCTGGAATTGAAGATCCTTATGAAAATCCAATTAGAGAAACTACTTGGGGAAATGTAAAAGATCACTATAGAACTAAATAACTTTATCTAAATAAATTCTTAATTTTTTCTTTGTGAAAATTCATTGTTAAAAAAATAACTATAACTACATTGTACATTAATAATGGGAGAAAAGCATCATTTAAAACACTTATTGTAGATATGTTGTGAGCTACGACATTTCCTGTGATGAAATTATTTGTTCTTAAACTTTTGAGTGTATAAAAATCTGTGAATATTTTTTGTATTATTAATGCGTTAAAGAGAATTAACCAAACTATTGTTATTTTTAACCATTTATATTGCTTTTGATCCATATTTAATTATAAAACTCCTGTGTAAGCAAATGTTGATAAGCTAATTAAAGCTACTAATGTGTTTGTCATGGCAATTACTGTAAAAAGTAGTCGGAAATTTCCTGTTTTTGGAAGGATTAAAATTGATGCTAATGAAAGGAAAGATATTAACAAATTAAAAATTGGACCGGAATGATTTATTATTGCATTAATATGTAAATCTTGACTCATGGTTTCTACGAAAAATCCTTCTTTATCAATTCCAAACTTTGGATCTAAACCATAATTTTTGGCTGCTAAATAATGGCCAAATTCATGTATATATATTGCTATTAAAAGAGCAATTAAAATATATAATATTTCAAGTGGTATCTTAGTGAGAATTTTTTTTATTTTTATGTTTACCACCGCTTTTTACATACTTAACAAGCCATAGAACAAATGCCATAATTAAAAAGAAAAAGAAGATATTTATCCATGTAAAGGAATATTTCATATTTTCACTTGATCTTACTACAGAACCAGTAAAATCATTTCCAGTTATTATTATTAATGTCAATAATATAAATCCATAAATCAATTCATTTATCTTCTTCATTGTTTTTAGAAATTACTTTCTCCTTTTTATTTCTTCTTCTTTTAATGATAAATATTTCATAAACTGTTAATAGCACTAAAAAGGCTACTATAGAGACCATAGCCCATAAAGGGAATCTAAATCTAGTCGGAGATTGTTGAATTTCGTTGTTATTCGATGTTCCTTCAGTTGCTTCTGATTCATCATTATTAGGAGTTTCAGGATTTTCTGTTTTAGGTTTACTTTCTTCTTTATTAGGTTCTGGTTCAGTATTTTTACTAATTGTTGTTGTTCTTCCACCACCTCCACCTCCACTGCCTCCACCCGAAGATTGTGGAGGTGTAGTTGTTTCATTAGATGCTGCTACTTGAAATGAAGCATTTAATGAGAAAGAAGTAAAATGAGTCACTCTAAAAGCATATATATTATTTGATAAGTCGATATTTGTGCAAATATTTGATGGACATATTTGGTTATTCATTAAAATAGTTACATTAGTATCATTAACATTATACATAGAAATTTCGGCTGTCACATTCAGCATTAGTAAGTTGCCTGAATTTAAGGTAATTGAGTATCTTGATAAATTAACATTGGAATTTATGTCAGCACCATTTTCTAAATTTACAGGTTGAAGAAATTTGATTTTAGCGTAATTCAAATTTTCAATTGTGAAATCAGAAATATTACTTAAATTTAGGTTAGTAAGATTTGTTGTGTTTCCATCAAAATTACTTATTAATATTACTCTAATATATCTTAGAGATGATGAATTGAAATTGTTATAGGTGTCAGTACATTTAACACTCCAATTAAATAAACCATAAGTTAAATTAGCGTTGAAATTATTTTGGGCATTATTATCAATATTATTATTAGTTTGTATTAACTGGCTATTTATTAATAAACTACAATTAGAAATTGGATATTCATCAGATACATTATAAGAAAATGAAATAGTGCCATCAGTATCTGTATAAAGATTTTCCGGAGACATGAGGTTTATACTTGGTGGGGTTAAATCAACTAGAAGTTCTGATATAGTAAAATCTATTGATGTTGAATTGGTGTTTCCATAACTATCATTGGCAAATGCAAGTATTTTATGAGATCCATTTGTAAAATTGTAGTTTATTGGGGAAGAATAAGAAATGTTTTGTGTTTCGTTAAACCACCAAATTGAATAAGTGTCATTAGAATTTGATATATTTATTAGTATACTAGAGGAGTTATATGTTGCATTTTGAGGAGATATAAAATCTAAATTGGGTGGTATTATATCTTGGTCAGGTAAATCAATTGTAAAAGACATATGTGTAAAATTAATATTTCCTGACGTGTCATTAGCATAGAAGTTAAAATTATGACTCCCTTCAGTAATATTTATAACCACAGGAGAAGAATAGGTTACATTTAGGGATCCATTAGAAAACCATAAACTACCAACATTAAAGTTATCTGTCGCACTAAAGTTTATTAAAATTAGAGTAGAATTAAATGTTATATTTTGAGGATTATACAAATTAATACTTGGAGATTTAAGATCTTCTTCTATAATTATATTAGTGTTAAATAATAATGGGGATACATATATAGAATCAGAATCAAAAAAGGTTTTATATTGGAGATACCTTACATTTTGTAAATCTAGTTGAGATGTATTGTTTGAAAAGAATAAATTTGCATTATTATTTGGGCCTATAAATTCAGACCAATTGGTTAAATTATGATATCTAATTTGGTATCTAAAATTGGTTATTCCTAGAAATCTTGATGAACCTTTAACATCATCATTATTCCCATTAAAGTTTGTTCCATTAACTTTTGTCCAGTTAACTCCTAAATTATTTGATCTCCAGATGTCTTCATCTTTTTCTATTATATATAAAGAATTATCATTATCTGAGGTTAATATCAAGGCATTTCCATTATTTAAAGATAAACCATCATAGTTTGTATTCACTTTTTGCCAAGAGATTCCCAGATTTGTGCTACTCCAAATATTGTCATCACTTTCAACAGTATATAAGTAATTGTTGTTGTCGTTTGACATTGAAATGATATTGTTACTTTCTGCTCCATTGTAGTCATCTTTAACTAGAATCCACGTAACCCCTTTATTATCAGATATCCATATATCTGAATTTTTATCTGCTAAATAGGGTTTAGTGTAAATCACAGATGTACCTGTTACATCACCATTCTTTTTGTTAAAATCTAAATGATTAACTCTTGTCCAATTTACCCCTAAATTATTTGATCTCCAGATGTCTTCATCTTTTTCTATTATATATAAAGAATCATCTAAGTCTGACATGATGAAAAGAGCTACCCCATTTGAGGAAGGTACATGGTCATAGTTATCATTTACTTTATTCCAGGAAACTCCTAAATTAGAACTCCTCCATATATCATCATCTGCCTCAACAATGTAAAAATAGTAATTGTTGTCACTTGTCATTGATTTAGGATTATTTGAATCATCATTATAGTCATCTTCTAATAACTTCCATGTGACTCCTTTATCTTGAGATTTCCAAATATCTGCTGCAATGTCAACTAGAAACATTGATCTTTCTTGAGGGGAAGTGAAATTCATAGAGATATTTATTGCTGAGAAATATCTATTTGGATCAAAAATCCTTGATGTGAATGTTCCTGATAATGATTGATTAAGTTGAACACTTAAATTCACAAAAGTTGTATTATTAAAAGTTCCGTTTAAGAAATCTGATGAGGTTGAATCGTTTAAAATAGTTGCATTTGTAATTTGAATAGAAATGATTAGTACTATAAGATATAATAATTTCTTTGATTCTATTTCCTTAAAACACCTCATTTTTTTATGTTCTACACACTTTACACTTTTTTCTAACTCGTTTTTCAGCAATTATTAATGCACTATCTCTAGGCTTACAGTTATTTTTTTCTGAGTTCTTTAAAACTAATTCTGTATTTTTCTTTATTTTTTCTTCCACTAACTTAAACATTGTTTTTTCATTGCCGTTAATGTATTCAACATACGAACTTATTACACCACCCGCATTTGCTACAAAATCAGGGATAACTAAAATATTTTTTTTATGTAAAATTTCTTCAACGTCCGGGGTTGTTGGTATGTTAGAGCCTTCAACAATTAATTTAAATTTTAATTTATCAACATCATTTATCTTAATTAAATCAGGAATAGCCGCAGTTATTAAGACATCTGTTTTAAGTGATATAATTTCGTGACTTGGAAGAACTTTGCTATTAGGGTAGTTTGTTACACTTCCAGTTTTTTCTTTAATTTCTTTTAATTTACTAAAATTAAGCCCTTTTTCATTATATATAACTCCTTTCGAATCTGATACGGCAACAACATTATAACCATTTTCTATCAAAAACTTAGCTGTAAATTCTCCAACATTGCCAAAACCTTCAATTGATATTGACGCATTTTTACTTAGCCCTTTATGTTTTAATCCAATTAAAGTAGAATGGTAAACACCAAATCCAGTGCTTCCTAATTCATGGGGAATTCCTTTCATTGATTTTGGTTTTCCTGTAGCTGATTTATTATTTCCATTGGCTTTGGCAAATATTTCCATTTCTCTTTCTGTTGTGTTCATATCAGGACCTGCAACATATAAAGAAGGGCAAATTACTTTAATAGCTTCTGAGAATGCCTTTATGATTTCATATTTTTTATTTAAAGAAATTTCTCTTGGATCTGCTATAATTCCTGCTTTTGCACCCCCAAATGGAAGATCTGCTAATGAATTTTTCCAGGTCATAGCTCTTGCTAATCTAGAAACTTCATCTATTGAAACAGAAGGAGTTAATCTAATCCCCCCCTTTCCTGGACCAAGGCTCAAATTGTCCAAACACACGAAGCCATGTAAACCTATCTTTGGATTATAGACTTCTAAAATCTTCTCAGGACCGAACTCATCAAAGGATACTATCTTGCCCCACCCCGTTTTTAATGTTTGGTTTTACAGTACTTAAGAATTTATAACCATCTATTATAGTTGTAGTTGAAATTCTATAAATTGGTTTAGCATTATCCGAAAGACTTCCATTATTTATGTAAGGACCATATAAATTAAATCTTATACTTAATTTCATTGAAAGATCTTTAACTAGTTTTAATAATTCTATGTTGGTATTGCATATTGAAATATAAGGGGTCTCATATTTTTTTCGTATATATAAAGTGCCCTCAGACTCATAAAATCCTCTTAAGAATCCAATCTTACTTCCATATGTTGATAACATCTGAGCTAATTTTATTTCGTGTTTGATACTATTGAACCAATTACCAAAGACTAAAGAATTTGCTTGAACTCTGTACCTACTTTGTTTACTTATTCCATTTGTAGGTCTAATTTTACAAATCATGGGATTTAGACCAATTTCTCTTAAACTATTTAAGAAATTAATTGCAAAATCTTGACTTGTAACCTCAAAACTAATTCTGCATGAACGATTGATTCTATAAACACTTCCATCACCCAATATTACCCCAATTATATATCCTAGATTTTCATTTACTACAAGAATTGGTTTTATTAATATTTTTTCTCTTAATTTTTTTAATCTCTTTTCATTTATTTTTTCAGATAAAACTCTACCTTTTTTAAACCAACCTTTTTCACTTCCTTTTATGTGCAATCCTTTTAATCCTTTACACCAAGAAATATTTCCTCTTTTAAATTCTGTTCTTTGAGATATATGTTTGCCTTTCTTTGCATTGCTCATTCGTTCTAAAGTTTGTTTAGAGTAAACCCTTTTTTTTCCTTTGTTCCAAGGCGTGACACCTTTGACGAATTTTCCCTCATTGTCTCTTTTTGTCTTTGTTTCAGTATCGTCATGGACTTCAAGAATTTTTTCCGGTCCGAATTCGTCATAGATTACCATTTTAAACCTCTTTTATTAAAGTAAATAGAATTATATGTTATTTATTAGGTTTTTGGCTAGAATACTATATTATCTTTTTGTCTTTCTGATAAATATGGATGCAATTAACTGGACAAACTTCTGCTGCTTCTTTGTTTGTTCCTAATTCATTAACTTCTAGTTCTTGATTTTCACCAACGTTTTTTCCTTTCTTAATGTCTGCTTTTCCATCTGCATTCATTTCCCAATTATCAGAAACTGCAGTACACGCAGAACATCCGATACAAGTGGGCCTATCATGAATAATTTTAAATTCTGTCATTTTACTTCATTTCATTGTATAAATTACTAATTTTCTTGGCTATTAAGAACCTTTTGTTTACCTCATCCCAATTAATATTCTTAAAAAATGCCTCTATATAATCTTTTCTTTTCACACCATAATCAATGAAATAGGCGTGTTCGTAAACATCTAAAACTAATAAAGGAATACAACACCATACAACCCCATTATTATGAATATCTTGGCTGTAGATATGTATTCTTCCGTCCCACAAGTTGAGAGCAAGGACTACCCAACCACGGGCTGCAATTGAACATGCTTTAAATTGAGCCATCCAATTTTCATAAGAACCAAATTCTTCTTTTATATCATATAAAATGTCGCCAGTTTCTTTTCCATCGCCACCTAAATTGTCAAAGTATTCTTCATGAAGAATAACTCCATTAGAGGCAAATGTTTCTTCTCTTTTCAATTCTCCAAGTTCACTATATGTAGCATTTGCTTGACTAAGATCTACGGTTGGAAGCTTTAATTCTATTTCGTTTAGTTTTTTTACATATCCTGCGTATAGAACATCGTGATGTTCGTCTAATTGTCTTTTTGAAAATCCTGGTAACTCCGAATATTTTAGATTCTTTATAGTGTATTCTTTTATTTTCATTTTAACCTCCCATAGAATTTAATTAAAATTCGTAATCTGTTTTTGAATCCCTTTCAAAACCATCATCGTAATCATTGAGTATTTCAATTATCTCTTCAAATGGATCTCTATTATTATTTGTTTCTGATTTGTTGGAGGGATTTCCCATAAAAAATAGAATTTAATAGATTATATAAAGTTTTTGGGTTATTTTGCTCTGTCTAATTCATTGTGAACTATTACTATACAGTGAGAGGCGAATAGCATTTTTGGACCTAATTTTATTTTTTTTGCTCCAATCCTTTCAAGTAGTTTTTCAGTTTTTTTTGGCATTCCAATATAATCTCCAAAAATAAAGGTTACATTGCCTTGAAATTCAAAAATCCTAATATCTTGACCTTTGTGATTTAAATATATTAGTTGAGAAGTTTTTGATTTTTCTTTAACTAGGGCTTCAAAGCTTTTTTTTGAAACTTTAATACCATTTTTTAAATCAATTTCGTCATTTAATTTTAAATTTATTGATTGTTTTAGAGCAAAATTTATTTTTTCTGCTATAGATTTTTGATCATAATCAAATCCTTTAAGTTCACTGCCATAAAAACTGACTAATTTTGGAGGATAACTCGGGCCTTCTAAAATAACATGAA
>Ga0209542_10014754_pt1 | contig 13235 bp, 16 predicted proteins | sample RifCSPhighO2_01_FD_184028 | JGI IMG/M metagenome (GOLD analysis project Ga0209542, IMG submission 184028) | Soil microbial communities from Rifle, Colorado - Rifle CSP2_plank highO2_0.1 (SPAdes) (version 2) | ecosystem: Environmental > Terrestrial > Deep subsurface > Rock core/Sediment ... | reverse complement strand
ATAGGATTCGAACCCATGACCTACTCGGTGTAAACGAGTCGCTCTAACCAACTGAGCTAGCCACCCTACTTTGCGAGTATACAATATTGTGCGGATGAGAGGATAATACGCCCTCTGGTTCCGCCAGAGTTGAACCAAATCAGAGATTTAATCCAATCCTCAAACATCCACAAATTCAATCGCGTCAGGGGACGCAATTTGAATTTGGTGCGGATGAGAGGAGTTGAACCTCCACGAGCTTGCGCCCACAACCACCTCAAGGTTGCGTGTATACCATTTCACCACATCCGCGCGAAAACTGAAAACTGTGGGCGAGAGAGGAGTTGAACCTCCACCTTCTTGCGAAGACAGCGCTCTGAACGCTGCGTGTCTGCCATTCCACCACTCGCCCAAATGTATTTTTTAAATCAACTTCCGGGACAAATGGAGGATTTTTGCCATCCCTCATCACCGCCCGAAATTATATGAGATTTTACCTCAATTTACTAATATTTCCTACAATGGATTATCATTGCAAGCTTTGATTAGTATTGCGTTGTTATGGTATCTTTATCAACAGATGAGCAAAGCATCTCAAAAAATAGTTACTTTAGGTGGAGGAACTGGACATTTCTCCTTACTTCGGGGACTGGTTGATTCTAATGAACCGGAACTTATCAGCGCCATAACCGGTACATGGGATTCGGGCGGGAGTTCGGGCAGGCTAAGAGTAGAGATGGGGGTTTTGCCTTCGGGCGATACACGTCAATGTTTGTTAGCCCTAATGGAAGATGACAACCAGAGACAAGTAGCTCAAAAACTCTTTAACGAACGATTTAAGGACGTTGAAGGGCCTTTAAAGGGCCATGCATTGGGCAACCTTATCCAGTCGCAACTACAGCTTTTATACCAGGGCGCAGACCGAGGGCTTGACGCGGCTAGAGCTTTATTTCGGGTAAGGGCCCAGATTGTTCCGGTTTCTCTGGACGATTTACAACTTTGTGCCAAAACGGTTGAGGGTAATATTATAGAGAGCGAGACCTTAATTGACACCCGGGGAGAGAAAGATAAATTTAACCCCAAGGATAAAATCTCAAGAATTTATTTTGACTCAACTGCCGATGCCAATCCTAAAGCTTTGGAAACAATTGCCCAGGCTGACAAAATAATTTTATCGGCAGGTGACCTCTATACCAGCATTCTGCCGCACCTTTTAGTTAACGGAGTTTCCGAAGCTATCTCATCATCCAAAGCTAAACTTATTTTTGTTCTTAATCTGATGACCAAAAGAGGTGAGACCGACTCATTTAAAGCCTCTGACTTTTTGAAGTCCCTGATCTTTTATTTGGGTGGGGTAGACAGAGTTGATTTTATTGTGGCCAATGACAATCATATCGATCCGGAAATAGAAAAACTTTACGCTAAAGAAGGGCAAAAAATTGTCAATATTGACGAAGAGGAATGCAAAAAACTTTCTCCCAAAGCTAAGATCATTAAAACCCCTCTGGCTAAGTATTCTCCCAAAGAGCACTTACTTAGGCACGATCCTGAGAAATTAGCCAAAATTCTACTAGATCTCTAACTTCTTTCTTAATTCCTTTTTTGTATAAAATTTGCTTTGCGGAATTTATTAACTTATAATATTACTATGAGTTATGAGTTAGAACAGCGTTACTTAAACAGGTATGAAAGTGCCATAGGAGTTAAGGAAGATGTCCTGAATAAAGTGACTAGGATTTTGGAAGATAATCCTGATCAGCTTGATTTAACCAACAGGCTTCTGCTGACACCGCAATTTATTTGGGAAGAGTTATTTAATAGGGGTTTACCTGAAGAGTTATTTAAAAATAATGCAAAGCAGGCTCTTGAACTTGTTGTGGGTGTTCAGGTCTTGAGATCCCAGGCAAATTGGTTAGTCGAGGCTTGTCAACCGGAACAGCGATTAAAGCAAACTTTGGATCTTACTACAGTTTCTTTAGTGGGAGGCAACACGATAGAAGTCATTCTGAGTTTTCTGGGGGAAGAAAGTGCAAGAACACTCCTGAATATTCAACAGTCTGCAACCGATAAATTACTTCCGTCCCTTGGGACAGAAGATATTCCCTTAGCCAGATTCAGATTGGATGCTCTTAAAGGCAGGGGAATGTTTCCATTTGACAATTTAGTAGACGGGGGAGTCAGATATTCTCTCCCAACCAAGCTGGAAGGAGTAAGATTATCATTAACTTATCCGGGAAGGTTCCAGTACCCGGTAGCCGGCCTAATAGTTAACCCGCTTGACATTCCACAAAAACCCTTCAGATTTGACTTCTAGAGGCTTATAGTATACAATACGCACTTCAGTTAATTCTTGAGGTTGTAACCCCAGCTTCCGGAATTCCTCTAATCAGCAATCGTTGATTACAGGAAAAAACATGAAACTTCAAAAAATACTTTTGGGTCTTTCGATTCTTTTTCTTTTAAGCCTTCCTGTAAATATAGCCCAGGTTCAGCCGGTTTATGCTCAAAACGAGCAAATTGTAACTATAGAGGCCCGTCCTATTGATAAACGTGCCCAAGTGCTTAAAGATTATTTAGCCAAATATAATTCTCCTTTAGAGGACAGCGCTCAGGATTTTATTGATGCTGCCGACCAATACGGGCTGGATTGGAAATTAGTCGTATCTATTTCCGGTGTTGAATCGACTTTCGGAAAGAATATTCCCGGCGGACATGATCCGGCCTATACCTCTTATAATGGATGGGGTTGGGGAGTGTACGGAGACAATTCACTAGGCTTTAAAAGCTGGAGGGAAGCTATCTTTACCATCTCCAAAGGGTTGAAAGAGGACTATGTTGATAAAGGCTACACTGAACCTTTTGCTATGAACCGCAAATATGCAGCTTCAAAAACTTGGGGAAGAAACGTCACCTTCTTTATGAACGATTTGGATAAATATACCCAAAATTACCAGTTTGATATTGAATTGGCTGAAATTGAGGTTACTAAAAATATGCCTGAAACAACGGGCCTGAAAACCTTACTTGCTAATGCAAATCACGACTTCAGTTTGGATCTTTTAAACTAATCATAAGTTCAAAAGAAGGAAAGGTATCAAAAGTATCATATAATTCTTTTAACAAATGAAAACGTTCCTTGCAATTCTTGCGGGCAAATCAATCTTTTTCCTGTCCAGATTTTTAGGTTTAGGCGGAGGCTTCGCGGCTCCCGGCTTATATGCTTTAAAGATTGACCCTAATTTCATCAATAATTTAACTTCCCAAATTCCCAAGCAAATTATAATCACCGGCACCAACGGTAAAACGACTACCTCGGGTATGTTAGCCTGCCTTTTTAAGAACTCAGGAGTAAAGGTCTTAAGAAATAAGACCGGTTCAAACCTGGAGCGGGGCATTGCTTCAACATTAATCATACACTGTTCGCTGTTGGGAAGTATCAGGGAAGAAGTGGCGGTCTGGGAGGTAGATGAAGCGGCATTTAACAGCGTAGTTTTGAAAATACAGCCTGAGATTGTAGTAATTCTAAACGTTTACCGGGATCAGCTGGACCGTTATGGGGAGGTAGACAGCATTGTTAAGAAGTGGCTTGAGACTGTTAAAAAACTTCCGAGTTCCACTAAATTATTAATAAACGGCGATGATGGTAGTCTGGAAGGATTCTACGCTTTAGAAAATGAGGTTGAGGCTTTTTCCGTACCGGAAACCGGCCTGAAAGGTGAGTTAAAACCGAAAAAATCCAGGAAGGTCAGATTCACAGGTATAGACATCAAGACTTCGTTAACCGAATCAGCTTTTAAATTTAAATTTGATAACCGTGAGATAGCGGTAAGTCTGACTATTGCCGGCGCTTATAATGTAGATAATGCCGTTGCGGCTCTGGCCGCAAAATTTTTAGCTAAAGACTTATCCGCTTCCGATGCCCAAAGCCTTAAAGACTTCAGTTCGGCTTTTGGCAGAAGCGAGAAGTTTACTTTTCAGGAAAAGGAGGGTTATATTTTTCTCATAAAAAATCCGGCCGGAGCCACTCAGGTAATGGAAACAGTACTTCCTAATTTAAAGCCGGAGGATACACTATTGCTGGCCTTAAATGATAATTTCGCTGACGGAACGGATGTATCGTGGATTTGGGATATTGAGCTGGAGAGATTAAAGATTAAGGATTTAAGATTAAAGATTTTTGTGTCAGGCATCAGGGCCTATGATATGGCATTGAGATTAAAATACGCCGGAGTGGATGAGGGTAGAATAATAGTTGATCAAGATCTCAAAGCGGCTTTTGGGGAGGCGGTAAAAAATAGAGATGGAAAACTATTTATTCTTCCGACATATACGGCGATGCTTGAATTACAAAAGGTGTTGGTGAATAAAGGTGTAAAGAAACATTATTGGAAAGAGTAACTTGTCATCCTCGCGTATGCGGGGATCCAATAAACGGAATCAGCTTATGAAGTCCCGTTGCTAATTGGATTCCCTCCTTCGAGGGAATGACAGAATAATTATGGCAAAGAACAAAATAATAATAGGCTACTTGTATCCTGATTTAATGAATATTTACGGAGATACCGGCAATATAATTTGCCTGAAAAAGCGCTGCCAGTGGCGGGGAATTGAGGTTGAGGTCAGGAATATCAGTGTCGGGGATAAACTGGAAAAGGGGGAGTGTGATTTATTTTTCTTTGGCGGCGGCCAAGATCAATCCCAGAGTGATGTAGCAAAGGATTTAGTATTAAGTAGTAAGCATCAAGTATTAAGGGAAGAAGCAGAGGCAGGCACACCATTTTTGTCGATATGTGGAGGTTATCAGCTTTTGGGGCAATACTACCAGCCTTTCGACGGGCCTAAGCTGGAAGGAGTGGGGATTTTTCCGGCATACACCAAAGCGTCACATGACAGGATGATAGGGAACATAGTGATTAGGTTACAGGGTATAGGTGATAGTGAAGGCAAAGAACCTACAACCTACAACCTACAACCTACAACCTTGCTGGTGGGTTTTGAAAATCATTCCGGAAAGACTTATCTGCAGGAAGGTGCTAAACCTCTGGGAAAAGTGATTAAAGGATTTGGGAACAACGGGGAAGATAAGTTGGAAGGTTGTATTTATAAGAATGCCATTGGTTGTTATATGCACGGTTCGCTTTTGCCAAAAAATCCCGGTCTTGCGGATTGGCTAATCAAAAAAGCTTTAGAAGTGAAGTATGGAGAGGAAATTGAGCTAGCACTCCTGGATAACCAATTAGAAAACAGGGCTCATGACTTCGCAGTTAAAAAGTTTTCATAATTTGGTAGAATACTCCTGTACTGAAGCCGGAGTGGTGAAATGGTATACACGCATGATTTAGGATCATGTGCCGTAAGGCGTGAAGGTTCAACTCCTTTCTCCGGCACTTGCACAATATTCGACTTATAGTTATTTGTTTAGCTTCACTCAATTTGGTATAATATACACAAATGAACCCTACAGCTGTACAACCAAACAACCAGAGCCGCAATCTTTTTGAAGGTGTTTTTGAAAGTTTAAATGAGCTTGAGAAAGTTGCCGAAGAGAACAATTTAGTTGATGATACCGAAGAAAGAAAGCAACTTATCCGTGAGGGCTGGCATGATTTCTATAATTTAAAGACGGAAGAAATTTCGGTTGTCAATGAGGGCCCGGTTAGAAATATTGAAATCTCCGAAACAAGCATAGAGCTTGAAACCAATCATACTGAAGACATTTCAATAGAAGAGAAATTTAAACCCGACTTTAAACCGGTTTTTGCTATCGAAAACTCCAAGGGCAGCGGTTCGCTTTTAGAGGAAACAGGGATTGTTGATGATGTTAAAGAAAAAGCAAAAGGATTTGTTAAAAGCTTATTTGGCGTGTTTTCTCTGTTCGGGGAAATCTTTCTTGATACTGTACAGCTGGTCACCGGTGAAAAAAAGAAAAAAGGCAAAAATGTTGAGAAGCCGGAGACTGATCCCGAAAAAGCCCGGGCCAAGGCTGAGAAAAAAGCCGAAAACCAGAAAAAACAATATAATATCAGGGCCTTTTTTGACGGGCTTAGAGCTCAAACCGGAGCTGTAGCAAGCGCTGACTCACTTAGAATGGATGCCCAGGAAAAGTCTAACATCAATTTAACTGCCAAAATCGGCCAGGAGTCTTACAAAGGTATTAAGGATTCTTTTGGAAGATTAACCGTTTATGCCGCGTCAATGTTTGAAAGAGCCCAACTTGATCAGGAAAAGAAAGTTAAGAAACAGGAAAAAGAGATGAAAATTGCTTCGGCCGGCGGAAAACCGGATCTTAATATGGACAAAGTTGCTGAAGGCGGATTCTTATCTTCAACAGGCGGCCAAGGGGCTGGGTAATATCTGTGGGCAGTAAGCAGAGCTTGCTTCCCACCTCACTTCCTTGGGTGGGCATTCAAAGACTAAGTTTGAACACTATCAACAAGGATATGATACAACAATATCTAGCTTTAGAAAAATTAGGATACTTCTCAACCGTAATCAAAATTATAACTTGATATAGAATTAATTAGTGGAAAGAGTCTCTGCATATTTAAATATGGTTCGCAGGTTCTCAAGTAAGGATGCTAAAAGATATGCAGTTATAGAAGGTAATCAAGATTGCAATAGGAGCTGTAGCTACTGTGCTGTACCTTCTCAATATAACCCTCAGAAAGAACTAACACTTGCACAAACTAAAGGAGTAGTTGACTGGGTAAAAAGACAAGGTTTTGCATATGTCTCTTATTTAGGAGGCGAACCTTTTGCACCATTTAAAACAAGAGAAGGTTTAACCTTTAGTGAACATACTTTAGAAGTGGTAAAACATGCAAAAGAAGTAGGACTAATTGTTAATGTTACAAGTAATGGAGATTATTTAAATCCTCGACTAATGAGACAAGCTTCAGAAGCAGGATTAGATACTTTAATGTTATCACTTCATACATACACTGATCCTGCAATTGACCACCTTATAACAGTTGGTAAGTTAGCGGCTCAAAACAGAATCATTCCTGCAATCCAAACTGTTATGACCTCAGAAACTGCTGATAAATTACCATCAATTGCAGCTAAAGCAGCTCAAAACGGCATTTTATTTAGTGTCGGACTGGTTCAAACTGTAGGAGATGGGTTTTCAAGAGAGCAAGATGACTCAGTGATACCCACTTTAGAACAACAAGAAAGAGTATTTGGTGCCTTAAGGGTACTTAAAAGATATGGCTTCACTCGGAATAATGCAAACTACTTAAGTGATGCACCTAAATATTATCCTAATAATTGGACTTGTAATCCAGACCAAGATACTTTTGTCAAAATAGGAGCAGGTGGAAAATTAAATGTTTGTTCAAAGAGTAGAAACTGATTTAACTGTGTTAATGTGAAAGATCTTACTGATCCTAAATGGAGAGATCAAAAAAGAGAAGGTGTAGCAACTTGTGGTAATTGCCTATTTAACTGTTACTATGAAGTGGAAAATCCTAATATAAGAGGGGACATATCTACAGCACTTTTAGGTCTTACTATTAAGTTAGGGGGAGCTTCGTTTGTAGAAAAATGGGGAAAAATAATACTAAGAAAAGCTTATAACAAAAGAGGAAAATGAAGGTAAGACAAACAAGCGATAAAACCTATAACACTTCAAAAACCTTATTTTCTACAGTTTCACGCCGCATAATAATGATTGCGCGACATGACCTTAGAAGATATTATATGATTCTGTAGAAAGATGCGAATAATATGAAGATGGTAGATTGTTTTCCACCAGTCAGCGAACTCACAAATCTTAACCCTGAAGAAATAGGTCCCTTTCTATTGGAATATCTAAATATGATAGATAATGATCCCGCAAGAAGCACTTTAAACAGATACAATTTTACACTTGAAACAAACCCAGAGTTAAGAGAGTATGCACAGGAACAGCTTTATCAAGTTGCAAGAGTCTTAACTGAAGCATGGGTATGGCTTGAAAAGGAAGGTTTTTTGGCTCCAATGCCCAACCAAACAGGTGACTTTGTTTTTATTACTCGCAAAGGGAAAAAATTCAAAAACAGCACAAATTTTGACTCTTATAAATATTCAACCCTTTTTCCTGTTGAAAACTTGGACCCAATTTTAGCTCAGAAAGTTAAACCTCTTTTTTCAAGGGGCGATTATGACACAGCAATTTTTCAAGCATACAAAGAGGTAGAAGTAAGACTAAGGAGGGCTGGAAAATATGGAGATGAAATTATAGGCGTTGATTTGGCAAGAAAAGCTTTCAATCCAGAAGATGGACCTTTAACTGATAAAAGTAGAGTTAAAAGTGAGCGTGAATCATTAATGCACTTATTCTCAGGTGCTTTAGGATCTTTTAAAAACCCAGGAAGCCATAGAGATGTAGATTTTGAAAATCCTGCTGAGGTGGCTGAGATTATCCTTTTCGCAAACTACCTTTTAAGAATTATCGATTCAAGATTGCCTGAAGTGTCTATTGAATCAGAGCAGGCTCTCGGAGCATTTGGGTATTAAAAATACAGATCTCTCTATCTAAACGTGAATAGTTCTTTTACATGGACTCCAAGAGCTTGGGCTATTTTAAATACCACATAAACTGAGGTGTCTGTTTCTCCTCTTTCTATATTGCTGATGGTTGAGATTTGTACTCCAATCTTGGCACCCAATTCCTCCTGAGTCAGATCCTTAGATTTCCTTAATCTTTGGATCTTTTCGCCTAGCTGCTTATTAATTTTGTAAGCCATGCCTACAAGTTAAGTCAGTTTAGTCTCGATGTCTTTACGTTAGATTGTAAATTTAGGCATAACTTCGTACTTGAAGTTACAATGGTCTATTGTTAATATCAAAATCATCTATGAATCTTATTAAGAGGTTTCTAAAGTGGGATACTCCGTTATGGATAAAGGGAACTATAGTTGTAGTTACAATACTGTTGTTAATTGGTGTTTTTAACCGATTAAATCCTTCTGATAGCAGTGAAGTTATCTCACCAACCCAAGAAAGTATTCAACAGAATACAAGTAAAACTATAACGGATATCCAACCATCAGAGCCACAGAATATTCCCTCGCCTGGAGCCCAAAAAGCCCTGAATTTAAAGGAAGCTCCTGAGAACTATATAAAATATGCCAATGAGCTCAAAACCCTATCTGAGGAACACGAGAAATACCACAAACAACTTTCTGATCTGTTATTAAAGTGGCCGAATATGTCAACAGATGAGGTCGGAGAACTAGCTGCACTTACCGTTGCCTTAGAAGAGCAATACGATACAGCCAAAGCTATAAAAGCACCCGAAGAGCAAATCTCAATGCATAATAAATTTATAGCTGCCTATAAGGCATATAAGGACTCTATGCCACTATTAAGGGATGGCTTGGATGCTGAAGACCTCACCTTGATAACCCAATCTATAGCCAAAATGAAACAGGCTCAACAGTTGGGCGAAGAGGCAAACCAGGAAGGTCTTGATTTTGTAGATTCAATCAATAAATAATACAGCCTTACCCCCTATATAATACTGCGCACTATATGAATTTAAAAATTTTTGGTTTGTAGAAATTGCCTACGGTGGTTCTACAGGCCTTTTTAAATAGAATTTTCAACCAGGGGGTGTACATATATTTCTGCTTAAAGAATTGTAACGATACCTTAATGACGATCAAACTGTTAAAAATTTAGCAAAAATTAATGACTTGGTTCACATATTAAACTATCTTATAGAGACTTTACAAGTGTTATCCTAAAACTCAGTGATAGGATTACACCATAATGACATAATCCTATCATAACAACCTAAACTCTTGACTTTGCTTTTCAAATAATGTAATACTTATAAAATTACTCATAGTTAATTATTAACCTATAAATTCGCGAACTTGAATTTCAAGTTTAATAGTTGATGAAAGTAGACAAACCTGCTTTTATGGAAAATGTTGATGAAAATGAAGTCTTTGAAAGCAAAGACAAACAGATTGTTCCTTTCCTCCTTACCCAAACAGAGGTTAACTTCCTTGGGACCAGATTCTCAGGAGATTCCCTGTACTTTAGGTTTTGCCCTCTTCAGATAACCCTTAAATTAGTAAATGATTTTTTAGGACGGAAAGCACCGCTAGTCCAGCCGAAAGAGTTACTTGATGCTGTTGAAACCTACAGGGACGTAGTGTTTGGGATGAAGGATAAAAGGAGAAAATATGGAGGACATTTCTAAGGGACATACACAAATACCGCACCTAGTAATGAATTTAATACCATTTCTGGACCTTACAGAGAGGGAAAGCAGAGCGTTTACTTTAATACTCAGATTAACCTATGGCTGCCATAGGAAGTGGGCAAAAATCATACAAGCAGACTTAAAAGCAGTCCGTATCCAGGATTCACACGCTAAGGGGGTTCTGGAAGGATTGCTTTCTAAACAAGCAATAATTCAAAATGACAAAACGCTAGAGTATGGAATTAATGAAGAATATTTAGCCTCAGATGTTACCAAAGGAGTAAGTTTCGAGCTTGAAATACTTAACAGATTAATCCATAAACAGCTTTCAAAGGCTTACTCAAAGAGTAAGTCTTATCCTACCGATCTGGAAAGAAGCAACTTCCCAGAAGAGGAAGGACAAGCTTCCCAATTTGGTAAAGCAACCCCATTACCATATAAGGAAGTTTCAGGTACGAATGAAGAGACTTTTGGCCAGCCTAAAGATAAAATAAATATAGTTAAAAAAAATTATATATATGAAGAGGATATATATAATCAAATAATAAGTTTTTGGAATTCTTTTAGGATTGTAGAACAACGCTCCTTAGATGATGAAATCAAAAAAGCCATAGATAAGCTTTTCAGAAAAGAATACCGCCCAAACGAAATTATGCAGGCTGTAGAAAACTATGCCGAAATCCGATCAGGAGAGGAATATTATTACACTTACAGATTGACGCTCTTTGAATTCTTAAAAGAACCTATTTATAAGTTTTTTGACGGTGAAGCAGCAAGAGAGGGCTTTAGAAGGAACGACTTTAAAAAGAAAGAAGATAACACATATGCTGATCCCAGCCTCTTTATACAGTAAGTTATGGAAAATATTTTATCTTTTTATCAGAAATCTGAGTCTGAAGTATCCATCCGATCTGCAAAAATATATATCAAACCAAAACCTGTTTTTATACAGATTCCTAAGTTCTCAATTGTTATAAAACCCAAAATTCCACTCAGCTTAGAAGAGGAGCTTTTATTTGAGTACATAATTGACGCAGCGATTGAATCATGTAAAAGAGATATTGAAAATTGAATCAAATTGGCCTAATTTAAAAGTAGAAATGGACAAATTAGAGATTATTAACCCCAATACGGAAGACGGTGCAATCTTAAGGACCTCGACATCCAGACAGCAACAAGACGGAGACCCAATACCAATTCAGAGGGATAAAATAAAGTTTACTACTGAGAAGAAGGGCTATCAAATAGGGACCTGGCTTACTTTAGCTACACCCGCCTCAGGAGAATTTGAAAGCCAGCCCTTGCTCGTAGCTTTAAAGACCTTTGAAACAATCCCTACAATAAAAAGAGTTTGGTTCTCTGTAGTCAATCGAGGGACCAGAGCGGAACCCTTAGAATATCTGCTTGTAAGGCGTGAATACGCAAAGAAAGGCATTCAGCTTTTAGATGCAGAAGGAAAAATCTCATATGAAGAGACAAATACCCTTGAGTCTTTTGGTGTCGAGTATAAATTCAGTAAATATAACTCAAACCAAGCTGCCGAGATTGGTGCTGTTATATCCGCTCGTGATAATTGGCGAGATACACAAACTCAACTTCATTCTGCAGAAATTAAATACGCTCGTATGGGCTATTGGGTAAGTGGAGGTCGCCCAATGGGTTTTATGAAGGTTAAAACACAGACTGAGCACGGTAGGCGTTTTATTCTCGAAAAGAGCGACAATACGGAAAAAGGTTGGTTCAAGAAAATGTTCGAACTGAGCCTTAAAAAGGCCCCAAAAACGGTTATAGTAGAGGAAGTCAATGAATTGGGTTATACATCGGGCAAGAAGGGAAAAAAGCTTACATTAAAGCAACTTGATGTTTACCTAAGAAACCCTATTTACGCCTTAGTCAGGAATTCAGCAAGCCAACAAACAGGAGGCAAGCCAGTAAAGATATATGGGACCCCTTACCTTACATTTGAACAATTCAACCAAATCAATGAAGGTTTTATTAGGATTGTGGAGGTTAAAGAGGAGATTAAAATACTCAAAGGCAAAACGCTAGCTCGCCACATAAAGAATGTTAAAACTAATGATTATCCCTTCAGGCGTTATGTTCTCTGCCCACTGTGTAACTCACCTCTCTACGCTGGAGCTACCAGGAACGGAAGCGGTAAGCCCAACCCAAGATACCATTGTCAAAAAAACCACAGGTTCTGGTCCATTAATAAGGCAACGTTTGACAAAACAATTCTTGAGTTCACCCAGAATCTGAAACTTAAGGATGAAAGACTCTTTCAGTTTAAAAAGCAGATGTTAGGAAAATTAAGGAATAAGCTGGTAACGATACAAGGAACAACCATATTGCAGCAATCGAGAGTAACAGAGTTAGAGGCGGAAAGTCAGAAGTTGCTCATACAAATCGAGCACTCAACACTCTTGAGTGTTCAGCAGCATCTTGAGAAGAAACTCGCTAGTGTGGAGAATCAAAAATTACTCGCAATGGCTGAAAGAGAAGAGGCAGAGAGTAAGCAGATTGATATTCGAATGGTGATAGACAGGGTAACTTATTTTCTTGAACATCTAGAGAAAGGGTTACTAGGAATAGCTAATCCGACTAGAAGAGCAGCCGCCTGGAGTACTGTTTTCGCAGAACCGCCAACCTATGATAATTTAGTTTCTAGAACGGCGAAATTACGCAGTCATGTAGAGCTAATCTCAATATCAGAAACACCCCAATCTTTAAATGTGGGCAGTAAAGGACTTATCTCGAACCCACTATTGGGTATGATACAGCAGTTTCAAGCCTTAGAGAAACTAGGATTTTTCTCATCAATGCACCTACCCCCTCTTATGCATTTTCCTAGAAAAAAATCTCCACTCATTTATTAGAGCAGGTTCTATTTAAGTTCTGGATTAGGATATTGAGATCATCATTATCAAGTTTATTATCCATATTAAGATCATATCTTTTGTTATATGGTTTATTTCTTATAATGGTTCTTTTTAACAAAACAAAATCTTTTTGGTTTACTCTTTTATCATTATTAAAATCAGGTGGCCAAGCAGGATCT
>Ga0209542_10014753_pt1 | contig 13235 bp, 11 predicted proteins | sample RifCSPhighO2_01_FD_184028 | JGI IMG/M metagenome (GOLD analysis project Ga0209542, IMG submission 184028) | Soil microbial communities from Rifle, Colorado - Rifle CSP2_plank highO2_0.1 (SPAdes) (version 2) | ecosystem: Environmental > Terrestrial > Deep subsurface > Rock core/Sediment ... | reverse complement strand
TGATGGAATCTGCATCTATTTTTTTCAATTCTTCTTCCAAAGTGATGTGGAATAAAAATCCTTTACCTACGCTCTCATGAAGGTCATTTATATGAGCAACATGGGCCTCATTAACAATATCATTGTGGAAAAATCCAAATTCTTCATTACGTAAGATTCTCTGGAATACAGTATTAACTTGTTGATTGCAGGCTACTTTTTCTTCTGAAGTTCTTAATTTAGGAACACGATTGAACAAAGGTACAATTTCACTAACTCCTTCTTTCTGCCAATCCAACATTTCTTTAGCATAGCGAATATTTGCTTCTAAAGCATGAGGCATTTCGGTTAAAACTTGTATTGCTCTCTGTAAACTTACCTGTTCGTACGTAGAATCCTGCATAATCAATAATTGTTTAAGCATCTCTAGAGTAGGATCAACTAAAAATAACGCTTCTAACATGGCTTCTCTATCTGTGTCTGAGAGGAAAGTATTGCTAAGATATTCTTGAACTCTTTCACTAGTTAGGGGATAGGGAGTTCTCATTTTTAAATCTCTGACTAGATAGACACTTTCCAAATCTGCTTTCTTTGGTGTTAGGTGGTTTAGTTGGTGTATGTATAACATTTTACTTTTTCACTTCCTTTTTCATTTCTTTTTTATGTATTTGATCTGTTTTGCCGCAGTAAGGGCAGGCCAAATTGCAGGTTACGCCGAATTTTGATGAATCTGCTCTAAAATTGTATTTACAACGCAAACAAACATAATTAACATAATCGGTACTGGGAACTACGGCCGTTTTTTGAGAAAATTTTGGCTTAGCCACTGCTCTATTTTTCATAGTAGTACAGCATGGTTCACAGAGGACAAAATTACGGGTTTCGTCTTTAGGAAATAAACGCACTTTATCTAGGGGCAAGACTATTTTACAATTATCACAAATTTTAGTTCTGCGAATATCGCTTAGATCCATTAGTTATCACTCTTTTATGGGGTTAACAGGTATTATGAAGTATTTAAAATTATCTCTTGTGCAGTATAATTCCTGAGAATTTAATCAATACTACTATTTTTATCAAGTTAAGAAAAAAAGCGGATCCGGGGAGACTTTCAGAGCCTTGCTTTTTGCGTTAGTGGGGTTGAGCGGAGCGAACGCCGCACGTTTTTCCCCAGGCATTTGCGCCAGCAAAAGGCTATTTGAACTCCCGATCCCCAGCTTAGAAGGCTTACACGTCTGCATCCGCAGTTCTTGGTGCCCTATCCAGGCTAGGCAACGGATCCTTACAACTCCATAAATGTAAGTGATTTATAAAAGTTATTGAGATTCTGAAGTGGACTTACAAAATTTTCACACCATCACTTTTGACTACTTTCCATTTTCACATTAACATCCATACTTCCTTCTTCCACATACGTTTCTACCACTTTAGCCAGATAATCTTCTTTCTTAATTACTAAGACGTAATCGGTATAATCTTTAATGTCATCAAAAATAACCAATCCCTCGGTATTCGAATATTTAACGTGCAAAGGTACTGCCGCCGGAGAATTATACTCTATTTTTGAATATAGTGATACTTCCGCCTCGGCAACATTTTGATTATTATTAATTACCTTAACACTTAATTTTGGCAGCGCGTTCAGGTTAATCAATGAAGACCAATCATTGTTAACAGAAAGAATAGCTCTCTCTACACTAATTGTACTATATCCTTCTTTGGACGCTTCTACTACATAATTTCCTGTTTCTATCCCTTCAAAAAGAGCATTTCCTTGGCTATCAGTTGTTTTACCTTTTAATAGTTTACCATCCCGGTATAAAACCACTGAGGCCATTTCTAATGCTCCAAATTCATCAGTAACAGAGATGGTATAAACTGCTTTTTGTGGAGCTAAACGAATAGTGATCTGCTGAGTATCGGACTTTGAGATAACATTAACATTGCTAGATATGTAATTTTGCTTTTTTACGGTGATAGTGTTGTTTTTTTCAGATAAAACAACTTCTCTTATGCCTTTGGTTTCGCCAAAACAGCGGGTGCTTCCTTTAAAAACTGAATTCACATAGACTTCTGCTTCACATAATAAAGCTCCGGAATTATCTGTTACTTTCACTTCCAATACCGTAGTAGCATCTACTGCCCTGCCAGTTAACAGGGAGCAACTACTTAACATCATTAATGATGAAACTATAACTACAACAGTAAAAATCATCAATAACCACTTTTTATCCATAATTTCCCAAAACTTGGGCAACTTTTAAATATTTCGTTAGACCAGAAGTGGTTGTATGGGCGAAGTAATCAGTTATATAGAAAAAAAAGTTGAGGCAAAAGGACTAAATCCTCGAGCTTTACCATCTGAAAAATCGGTTTTGAAATATTTATTTGAAGATGAAGCTAAAAAGTTGGGGTTATTGGATCAAATTTCTCATTTTAACCTATTAGCATTTAAACCACACTTATTTTATCCAGGAAGCGGATCAGATATTCTATTTCCCATGTTGTTTTTAGATAGATTATTCCCCTCCATCACAGAAATTACCATGACTTTTGTAGATTTAGAAAATAGTGTAGGTATGATTAAATGTGTTTTAGATGATGTAGGAGTAAGTTTTGAAGAAAATAAGTATAATTCTGAAATTATTTTCTTTTGGAACAAGAAAAAAGTACATCTGCAATTTGTAACGGGGGATGTTTTTGAATTAATTTCCTCCTTACCTCATTATGATATCTATTTTGAGCGTCTATTTAGGATTATGAAAGATTCTGATCCAGAGTTTGAGAAGAAAGCATTGGCAAAGTTAAATATCAACGGTATTTTGATCAGCGATTCTGGATTTGCAGAACTACCTCTGCAGAAAATTGATGTTCCGGCAGAATTGAGTGCGTATGGGGAGATGATTATGGGAATTAAGAAGTGAATTTAAGAATGGATTATTTAAATTTTCTAAATTTATTTTATCGTAACCTTTATCACGACAACATCATCTTTAGGCTGATCACCCATATTGGTCTTTACTTTACCAATTTTATCAATAATATCCATTCCGGAAATAACTTTTCCAAAGACAGGATGTTTTCCATCTAAATAAGTGTTGTCAACAGTATTGATGAAGAATTGACTTCCCCCAGTATTTGGTCCACTATTAGCCATAGAAATAGTGCCTCGAGTATTACTTAATCCCTGGCCAAATTCGTCTTTAATTTTATATCCCGGTCCGCCAGTTCCCCAGTATCCTCGTTTACTCTCATCTTTAGAGAGTGGGTCTCCGCCTTGAAGCATAAAATTAGCGATGATTCTATGAAATCTAGTCCCGTCAAAGAATCCTTTCTGAGCTAAATCAATAAAGTTTTGAGTAGTGATGGGAGATTTATCTTCGAATAATTCTAAAGTAAAAGTCCCCTGGTTCGTTTCAAATGTTGCTGTTCTGTTCATAGTTGTAATGCTGCAGGAAAATAAGCTAAGTGTGATTGCTAAAACAATCAGGATCAGCAAAGTTAAACTTATTTTTCTGGATATTTTATCTATCTTGTTTAAGGCAGCCATGTTTTAGGGTTTTTAATTTTTTCGGGCAAATACGTGTCAATGACATAATTTAATCCCCAAGCAGCCAGGGCTTGCTGTTCCGCTCTCACTTTCATCTTAGCCATTTGTTCCAACGCTTTCTGCCATTCTTTATGTCTTTTAATGAATGGATCATTTTTAATCAAGTCTTTAATTTTTTTGACGTCAACTTCTTTCAAAGGATGAGTAGGCAATTTATAATCCACAATGTCTTGCGGAGTGACACCCAAGAAAGTAGCTTGAGGAACGCAGAAAAATTCGTTGATATGAGCAGCATTTCCCGATCCTACTTTCAAAGTTCTATAAATTGAACCAAAACCATAGGGATCTCCATCAGTAAATACGTACACCGGCAATTTATGTTGATCTGCCAGCATTCTAATGAATCTTCTACAAGCTCGAGTAGGAACTCCTCCCATAGAAATGATAATACAATTAGTTTTTTTCCAATAATTATGTTTATTGAGACGTTCAAACATACCACTGGTTTCTATGGCTAGAATAAATTTGGCTTTTGTTTCAAATTTTAAATGTTCACAAGAACTGGGAACTGAATAAGCCCCCGATCCAAATTTAGTACAATCAATCCGTAATTCTTTTCCCGTATCTTGATCTCTATCAATAACTACCAATTCTCCGGCTACATCTCCTCCTTTCTCTTCGGGAATGAATCCTATTTTTTCTCTGTTTACACACATCATGGCCTCTATATCATCCATTACGGTGTCTGATTCTGGTTGTTCCATAAAACGGGCATCGCCCCAGTTCTTACTCACATAATACGCTTCTCTCTTTGTGGCAATATCGTCTGTTTCAACTAAGTTTTTGGACAAACCCATCATACGTAAAGTTTGGGCAAAAGTTTTGATTGTACCTGCAGTAAGAGTTCTGGCTTTAACTCCCGGAAGTAGTTTGAAATATCCTTCTTTTTCATCATATTCAACATTACTCAAAGCACGCAGAGGAATTTTAAGTTGAGGTTGTTTCATTTCTTTTATTTTATTATACATATCTTGGGCGGTAGCAACTAATTTTGCTACTACTTCTTTACTAGTTTTTATTTCTTTTTTAGTCGTCATGGTAATAGTTAAAACAACGTACTTTGTTCCTCCCTAGTATTATCTTCATCATCAGATCCTCGGGATCTTTTACCTTTTTTCTTCTTACTATCAGATTCTTCTTCATCATCATTATTTTTATTTTCGTTGTCAGAATCTTCTATCTCTTCATCAGCACCGATCTTAGCCAATTCTGGATCATAATCCGGATTATCGATACCTATTTCTTCCAATTCTCCTCGAGTATGTTCTAAGATGGTACACAAATTATCTTCCACTTGTTTCTTTTGTATCTCAGTTAATCCTATCATCTCTTTCAAAGCCTCAGCTACATGAGGAATATATTTTTCGATGTAACTTCTTTTCTTGGCTTCATCTCCGATCCTTCTCTTTTTTCCAACGAATGAATATAATTTTCTTCCACATTCTTGCAGGGCTAATTTAATCTCTTTGACGATTTCAGGATAATGAGCCAAAGCTTCTTTTGATTCAGAAGTAAATGGCACCCATACCGAAGACATATGTACTACGATAGTACATGGTCCTATAGGCATAGAACCGGAACTTTGATTTAATCCGTATGCTCTCCAAGCCGTAGTTTGAATTGCATTAGTGATGGCACACGCTCCTTGTTGGTACAGTAAAGGTACTCGATTAGCAAAACGCATCACTCTAACTGCGTCATCTCCACTTTGTTCTCCCCCATAGGCCAGAGCTGCTTCAATGATAAATGGATTTCCACGATATACTGCTGGTGGCCTAGTAGTAGAGCAATAAAATTCGGCATTAAATTCTTTGCGTAATCCTCTCTCTAAGAGTTCTGCAGTAATGGGAGAAATACAATCAGTAGGTGGAGCAATAATTTTAGTTTTTTGAATTCCTTTAAGCAGTTGTTCAGCCATATCTCTAGACATTTCACTGGGTTTAGTAGTGGGAAGTAACGCAGAATTTTCACATATCTCTTTAGCCGTTCCATATCCTACCCGGCTGAATTCTGAAGTTAAAAATTGCTGTAAGGTTCTCGATTCAGTCGTTTCCATCATCTTGATTAAACGACCCAATTCTACTCCATAAGGGTGAGGTTGAATTTCCTTGGCTTCAGGTGGTAGATCTTCGGTTGCTCGAGGGAAAATAATCTGTTGCGCTTCAGGATTAGTATAAATGATAGTGGCATGAGGATTAACGATAGCTGTTTCTTTAAGATATTCATCAACGGATTGGCGACCTTTCATGTAGGCTCCATCCAATTCTAATTCAATCCTCGTTCCGCGTTCTTTCATGTCCCATTCTTGCTCGCTTTCTTCAACTATGGTAGGATTGTTAGTTTGAGTGTCAATTTTTAATTTGAACATGTGCGCCGGTTCATTTTTTCCAATTTTAGAAAGGATAGTGGTAGGTTTGCCCGTAGTTAATTGTCCATACAGTACTGCAGCAGAGATTCCTATGCCTTGCTGTCCTCGGGATTGGGCCAATTTATGGAATTTAGAACCGTATAATAATTTAGCAAAGATTTTGGGAATTTGTTTCTTGACAATTCCAGGACCGTTATCTTCCATCACTATTCTGAATCTAGTTTCAGATAATTGGATGATCTCAACATTGATTTCGGGAAGAATTCTGGCTTCCTCGCAGGCATCTAACGCGTTATCTACTCCTTCTTTGATGGCAGTAAGAAGCGCTTTTCGAGGATTATCAAAGCCTAGCAGATGGCGATTTTTCTCAAAAAATTCGGCGATAGAGATATCTCGCTGTTTCTTAGCCATATCTTCTGCGGTCTTAGTCATGATTCCAATGAAAAATGGGGGGTTTATAAAAATTGTGGTTTAGTTGATTTGAAATTAAAATATTTTGAGTATAATGGAGACGAAAAATAAATCAAGGGTTAGGTATCCATTCGCAAGTTCCTAAATCGGGATTACATCTTGCTCCTTCCGGACAATCTACTGGAGTTTCCGTGTATTCCCCCGTTTCACGGTTATACGATAATTCGACTACTTTTCCATCTCGACAGAAATCAGAATGGATATTTCCATTGATGTCAGTTACGGTTCCGCGGAGCCAGACATTGTTATCTGGATCATCATCTATTCCTTTAGTGCAAGCACCATAATCACACCAGGGATGATCTGGGGGACAAGTTTGCCAGTTTTGGGTGAAATAACCGCGTTCACGGCAAGTGTATTCCGCCACAATATGGTTGTTAGCACAATAATCTCTATTAGTATAATCTCTGGATGAAGTTATCGATCCGACAACTAAAATATTGTTTCCATTATCACTATCTGTACAAGTTTCTTCAGAAAGACCGTCGACACAAGCTCCGTTTGAACAGCGTTGACCCAATTCGCAATTTATCAAACTACTTACTGGTCTGTCATATTCATCACATACTTGTTCCACTACTTCATCTCGTTCTGGGACTACCTCATCACTGCCAATAAAATTTCTACACCAATCATCAAATCTTCCACTAATCGTTGTTCCATCTGCTGACTGTAACAAATAAGTAGTGCTTCCAAAGATGTCGGTATTAGATCCACCATCGCTATCAGTACAACTAGTTTGGACACACGCTCCATTAAAACAGACTTCTTGGGAGCCACATAATTCTGGGATTAAAGCGACAATTCCTTCTCCAATACAATCGGCTCTCATTTTAAGACGGGAATAATCACCACTGCAACCATCCCACCATGATTCGCCATTGGTAGTGATAGCTCCCCGTTCCAGTTCAATACAATGTTGTTCACGATGATCTCCGCATAATCCACGAACACAACTTAATCCCACGGGACAATCTGTTTGTGAAACTGTGGGAGAACGTCCATCACACACAATATGTTGTACTGTATCACTATCGGTGCACATATCAATATGTCGGTAATCTCTCTCTCCTCTGGAAACAAATACTGTTGCGTCCGTAAAAACATCTTCTGGATTTGGCTCAGTACAATATCTTTCTTGGACACAGATACCTTCACTGCAAACTTCACCACCTGGACAGGAAGTTATAGAATTACTGCTATAACCATCACTTTGCCGGCAATTAGCTTGACGGATAGTTCTTTCATCGATACATCTATCTCTATTTATTTCTTCCCCTGCGCCATTATGGACAATGCCTAACAGATGAACGTTATTACTAGGATCGTTTTCATCACAAGTATCTCGAAGATTGCGGCAGGCATTAGCACGGCATATTTTTCCGGTGGGACATTCGGTGCGGCTTTGAGTGTAAGGGTTTGGAACTTTTTGTGTTCTGGTGAGATTCAAACAAGTGTAATCAACAAAGATATTTCCATCGCATGTGTCGTAGTAAACATTGCCATTTAATAATTCAATTCCTCCCGGAAAATCTTGACAATCTGCATCATCACTAATTGGCGTAGAACAGATACCTCTTTCATCATATCTTTCGACTCCAACATCTCGGCAAATAGAACTGAGACAATCAGAATTGTTAATACAAAATTGATCTGCGCCACAGGGAGCGCAATTACCCCCACAATCTATATCAGTTTCTCTAGTAATAGGATCAATTACTCCGTTAGTGCAGAAATTTAAACGCAACCGTAATCCATTGATGGAATTTAACAATTGACCAGATATTTTTTGGTCTATCATGCCTCTAGAGATTAAATTAAAGTAACTGCTATCTATCTTTTGAATTCTTGACCAATCTAACTTAGACAAAGAATAATCTTTTATTGTAATAGGGGGGGGAATTATTATTTTTGGTTTCTCTATCCCCACAGTTTTTTTAATAATAGTGGTCTTTTTGATGTTAATATTTTTCAAAGTATTTTTGAAAGCTTCCCCTACAACATTATTTTCGAATGAAACAAGAACGAAACCAACTAAAAAAACAATCAAGATAAATCCCACTATCCCTATCCTCTTCCAATCCACCTTCTTTTTACGCATTGATGGATAAAATATTCTTTCCTTTTATATATTTTTAGGAACTTTAATAGAGTTTGTACGAGAAAAATTCTACTCCTTCGCACCAAACAATTTCTCTTTATGCTTCTTTTCCAAGAAATGGTACACCGTTTTATGCATGGATCCGTTCAATAACATGGCTACTGCCTCGCGTGCTAGAAAAGTATTTTCAGTATCCCCAATAATACCAATAGTTTTACCATATACTGAGATGTGAGTGTCGGTCAATCTTTCAATTTCTTCCCTCGCTTTTCCGCCAGATCCTATGACTCTTCCTTTCATTCTTTCCATAGTATTTTTATTTTTCCCGGCAACTTCTTTCATATCAATAATCTCTAGAACGTAATCGGTTTTTAACAATTGTATAGCATGTTTAGGATTAAATCCTCGGCTAATTGCTCGAATAACTTCCCTGGCAACATATAGTAATAATGCATCACTCCCAGTGATAACCACCTCTCCTTCTTTAGAAATATCCAACTTACTTTTGCTGTTTTCTTCAATCTCTTTCTTAGTATTTCCGTCTGTTCCTATGAGTACTGCAACTCTTTCCTGAGGAATCTTTAGCTCATAGGAAAATTCAGTATCGGTGTTTTCAACGTTTTCTTCATCCATAATTTACTTTTTCCCTACTACTTTTATAAACGTTTCCTCTACATCTGCATTAATACCCAATTTGCGGAAGAATTGCAGGACGTTTTTAATATCTCTTCTTAGCAGCTCTTCGGAATTAGGAGTCTTCACTACCGTACCTTGGGAGAAATCTATAATGAAAGGTTTATTTTTATAATTTAGGATATTAAACGCAGATAAGTCTCCATGAACCAATCCTTGTTGATATAATCCTTTCATTTGTTTGATTATTTCTTCCAGAAATTTTTGAGGATTCTGAGGAATAACATCTTTCAACGCTGGAGCAGGATCCTTATCGCCAATCATTTCTTCCACGATGATATTTTGCTCCCAGGTTATTGGTTTAGGAGCGCTGATATGTGCCCTTTGGGCATAAATCAAATTACGATACTCTCTTTGTACCCATGCTAAGATAATATCTCGGCGATGTTTTTTGAGATATTCATACCGAGGATCCTGACGAATGTATTCATACATCTTGTTGAAATCACAATTTTGTACAAAATAAATTTTGACAATTATTTTAGAATTATCTTTTTTAGCCAGGAAAACTTTACTTTCCTTGCCTTCTTGTATTGGTCCAATAAGTTCATCATAGATTCCTCTACTTTGCAGTTCAAAGAGATTACGGAAAGTAAATTCGTCAAATACCCCGCTTTGTATGCGGAATCGTTCTTGGTTGCGTAAGGTGGTCATTATACTCTCTAAGATTTATTCTATTTATAACCTTGTCTATGGAGAATAATATGAAGAGTTTTAGGATGTAATTTTCGACTCATATTCCTAACCTTAGTTGTCTGGGGGGATTTTTCCCCGCTTCCAACGTTTTACTTAAATCTGCAAATGCAGTTGAAACTTTGTCTTCATATCTTTTTAGATCTGGTTTTAATTCTTTTTCTGGTGGCAGTGGTTTATCTGAACCTGCAACGTAAATAAGATTTATTTTATTTGGAAAAGGATTTTCTATGCTTTCAACCATTTTCATAATATCGGGATGAACAGCGTATTCTCTGCAGGATTCGGCTATTTCTCTTAATCTTGCTCTGGTTTCTGGTGAGAAACTACTTCCGATTCTTGGTCTTATTTCTCTCAATTCATTATATGCAACTCTATCTACTTGGCCGAGTAATTCTTCCAATTGGTCTCGGTAGTAGATTCTTCTACTGGCGGGTATACCATAATCCTCTTCAGCCGATTTTCCAGCAATGAAAGTTTCTACTTCTTTTTCTAAATATTTTTTTGCACCAGTTATATTTCCTACCCAAAATACTTTTTCCAGAATTTCAGTTAATACCCTTCTTTCAAAATTAGTACTTCCGGCACTTTTTAATCCTAATCCCTGATAAACAAAACGGCTGACTCTATCACTATGAAATGGATTGGCTACTGCGCTCCCTCCCCTGCTGATGGAAAGTACTGGTCCTCTTCCTAAAGAACAACCATAAAGACCGGATTCCAAACGTTTTACATCAATATTATCAGTTACAAAATGAAACCTCGCACCGGAATTAACTACATCATATTGAGCAACTGCTTTATCTGTTCCGATTAAAGCTCGGGCAATATAGTGAACAAATTGAAGAGAGTTATCAATTCTTAATCCATGGCTTTTACATAGCGCATAAAATGCTTTTTCCTGCCATCGAGATAATTCTCTGGGCGGTTTACGCAAAGTTTGATTTTCTCTTTCTAATATTTTTGCTGTTTCCTCTATCAAAAAAGTGATTTCTTGGTTAAGAAAGTGTAAAATATCATATTTTTCTAAAGGTTCATTGCTCTGCCTAAATCTTTGGGTGTGTTCTCTATCTTTTTGTTCCAGTAATTCGCGGCAACCTGCTACAAAAGGAGTTAAATAAAGCACTTCGGCTTGCTCAAAAAATCCTCGTCTGAAATGTTCTTGAAATGAAGATTTCTTTTCTTGGTCTAAGTTGAAAGAATTTTCTCTTTGTATGATTCTAACTAAAGCGTTTTTTCTCTTCCAAATATCAGGGAATTGATTGATCAAAAAATATCTTCTTTCCCAGTTCTCTAAAGCAACAGTTGTTCCGGAAGTAGAACAAATAATGTCGGGAGAAGTACGGTAATGAAGAGCTTTTCGAGCCACTGCTTCCTGAATTTGTAATGCTTCTTTTTCAGTTTTCAAACCATCTTCCACACCGTAAGCGATCAACCTAACAAAAGCAGCTCTATCTCCTCTTCTTGCTTTTTTAACCAGTTCAGCTTGTTCCCCATACGAAATGGTTTTATCAAAATCAGCTAAAGTTTCTAATTTAACATCCGCACGTACATTTCTGTAATTGCGGTGATATAAATAAGTGTCTAAAGTCCATCTCCCTTTGGTGAGTACTCTTCCCAAACCAATACTGGTTTTAGTTACGGGATAATGTCCATTAACTGCGGGGTAGAATTCTCCGGTAAGGTCACGAATTTTGATGTTATCGAAGTTCATCACATTATGTCCGAAAATCCAGAGTGGATCTTCTTTGCAAATTAGGGCAGTGAGTTTCTCGCCCAAATCTTGCGGTGAACCAAATCTAACCAGAGTTATACCTCCCAAACTACATTCTTCAAAAGGAAGGTCATGAAATACAATATTTCCTCGAGGTGATCTGTATGTTACCATAAAGATATGATCCTTACCAATTTCCCAATCTTCCGTTTCAATGTCAAATACGGCGTGAGAATCTCTCAGCACACTTTCTAAGGAAACTAATCTTCGGTTATATTCTCGACTGTAAGGGAGGGGTATATCGTGGGGAGAATTGACTTGAAGGAAGGGAGGATAGAACCATCGCAATAATCTGGAGGGAGAATTAAGTCCGGCAGAATCTCTATGGTCTGTTTTTCCATTGCAAATAAATTCTTCTGGTAAAACCAGTCTATCTTCTTTACTTCCTTCAGCTCTCAACACTCTTCGATTAGTGCCATTTTTGGCTATATTTCTAAAAGTGAGGTGTTTCAACTCTTCGTGTTTACGAATTTCGGTTAGAAGAGCTGCCGCATCTTTGGCTGGTTGTTCTTCAGTATAGAAATAATGTGGTATCTCTTTCACCACCACATGTGATCTGGCTTTGTTTTCATCCTGCTCCCTTACTACAAAAAGAACTTTTTTCCCTTTCGTGGGATGCAAAGGTTCAGCGTGAGTAATAAAATAAGTGGACATTAAAAAAGGTAATTAGTTCTCTATTATATAAATATAACTACTGAGAAATAACAAAATGACCGCAACATTTATATATAAGCACTACTAATGAGTAACTAACACCTCAAAACCACCTCTTTTCCTCAGCGGATCGCAAGGTTCGCTGAGGTTTATATTCCTAAAAATTATCAAAATCAATCAAAAAATAAAGCGAGTAAAAACATGAATAATACTTTAAAATCTGTTGGCGTGGGCGCAGCTGCCCTTGGAATAATTGTTGCAGTGGTTTCTGCTTCTGCAATCAAAGAAGAAATGATTGAAGCGAGAGTTGAGCGTGATACTGAATCTAGATTAGTTGCCGATCAAAGACATAATTTAGAAACTTTAACTGGTACAATATGTCCTGCTCCCCAAGATTCTTCAAGACAAGAGGTATATTCAGTTCAGGATAACGATAGGGGAAAATCTTACCTCTTGATGTATTGTGCTAATGGGCAAAAAGTGTATGTTCCTTTAGGAAAGCCGATAATTGAATAATTACATTTTAATTAATTCATCTATTTTATCGACTAATTCTTTATTTCTTGCTTGGGTATAATACCCCACAGTGCGCAGAGAAACAAGGATTCACAAAAACAAACAGCGATTTGTTTTTGGAACTAAAAATCAATAGTTTTTGATTTTTATGTTTCTCTGGCACACCAGTGAAGTAGTTTCTTCACTGAGTGTTCTACTGCGATATGGATTCCAAGCAAGATTAAAAAATACCCCGCAGCTCTGCTGCGATTAGGATTGTCAAAGAAAACCGCCCACCACTGGTGCAGGAAATGAAGCAAAGACTTCATTTCAGCACAGAAATGTGATATTCTTCACATTTCTTGTGATCGCCTGCGGGCTCAACACCAGTGGCATG
>Ga0209542_10014752_pt1 | contig 13235 bp, 18 predicted proteins | sample RifCSPhighO2_01_FD_184028 | JGI IMG/M metagenome (GOLD analysis project Ga0209542, IMG submission 184028) | Soil microbial communities from Rifle, Colorado - Rifle CSP2_plank highO2_0.1 (SPAdes) (version 2) | ecosystem: Environmental > Terrestrial > Deep subsurface > Rock core/Sediment ... | reverse complement strand
AGATGATCGTACAAGCTCAACCATTTAAAGGTGAGGTTCTACAAACTTATAGCTTTATCCCCACAGCAAGCTATGGGGTATTACGGAGAATAAAGCATTTCTTTCAAAACTAAGTAATTATTTAGGGAGGGGAAAATACATAAGATTCGATAGAATAAAGTTTAGTGAAAATCTAGCGCAACAAGAAAAATTAATATGTAAAGAAATATTCCTCTACACATCTCCGCCGTTTCAAAGTAACCAACCTTCTGATGAAGAAGAAAAAAGAAAGAGGGGGTATGATAGATTCATTAATAATTTGAGAGAAAGAAAAGTAGTAGTTAGAGAAGGAAGATGTCAGAGATTGAAGATTAATGAAAAATTTGAATATCATCAAAAAGGAGTTGATGTATTAATTACAATGGATTTAACAAACATACCTCTACAATATCCAGAAGTAAAAAGAATAATATTAATTTCATCAGATAGTGATTTTGTTCCAGTAATAAAAAACTTAGAGAAAAATGGTGTTAAGACGATAGTCTACACTTATTACGAAAAAAATAGAAATTCCCAATTTTCAAGAAGCAATGATTTAATTAAATCAGTTTATAAATATAGGATAATTTCAATAAACGACCTACTAAAGACAAAATTACAAGAAAAGGAGAAAAATGACTAAAAAAGAACATGGATGGTACCCCGCAACGCTCATCTCATCAACAATGGTAGCTGCAGATGTAAAATCTCTTACCTTCAAACCTTCCCAATGGAAACTCCCCAAACCCGGACAACACTATGAAATCCGTCTCACTGCTCCCGATGGCTACCAAGCCGCACGCCCCTACTCGCTTGCTTCAGCGCCCGAACAAACCAACGAACTTGAATTCGGCATTCAACTCCTCCCCAACGGAGAAGTCTCCCCTTATCTCTTCCAGCTCAAAGAAGGTGAACAAGTCGAACTAAAAGGTCCACTCGGCGGCCATTTTATCTGGGAACACACCATGCCTGGCCCACTCCTGCTCATAGGCGGGGGTTCAGGCCTCGTACCACTCATATCAATGCTCCGCCACTCTCTCAAACACAACTACCAAGACCCCATCTATTTTCTCATCAGCACCAAAACAGAAGATAAAATACTCTACTGGCCAGAACTACAACAGCTAGCAAGAAAAAATAAAAACCTCAAAATAATACCTACCCTCACCGGTCAAATACCACAAAACTGGAAAGGTGAAACAGGCAGAATTGACAACACCTTTCTATCAAAACATCTATCAAACCTCAAAGACAAAATGCCACTCATCTACATCTGCGGCCCCACCCCGTTCGTAGAATCAATCGCCTCCTCTCTCCAACAGTTCGGCTTCAACCCCCATGAAATAAGAACCGAAAGATTCGGCGGCTAAAAGAAACTACAATCGTGTAGTGCTCCCATCTATAACAAGAGCCAACGAATTAGGAACTGTATCGCCTTCAATAATAATAGTTCCTTCCGATGCTCGTAAACTGATATCATAAAAGTGTGAAGAAACATATTCGCTTTCTCGATCATAAGGATTCAACTCAGCGTGCAAAGAACTCACCACATAATCGTGCGCTACATGGTGTGTAATGATCCGTTTAGCATTACCTATCTGTGGAGAGGTTATTTCTTGAAAGCGTATAGAAAACCATCGGTTGCGCTCTGCAAATTGCACAGGATCAAGGGTCTCAGCCCAAGCTTCAGGATAATCAGATTCGTTCCCAAGAAAATCTCGTACAAGTTCAATACGAGGATAATAGACAGAACCAGAATATAACAATTCACGAAAAAGAAGTATAGATTCCTTTGCACAGAAAGATCGAAACAACAATTGTCTATCCTCACCAAATTGAAGTATATCTTGCATAACATGCTGAATTGAATTGCTCTCTGAAATAGGCTGAGTCTTATGACGAGCGTACACCAATTTCGCTAAGAAAAAGGGATCATCATGTTGATGTAATACTGGATGCATGGTCACATCAAGAGAGCAACGTTCTTCTCCCACAGCCAAAGCTAATTTATCTAAAGTACGTTGATGAGCATATCTGAACGTATGAGTAGGCATACTAAATCCCCCCGCGAAATACTATATCAAAAGCACGATGTGCCACCCCACCCTGAAGGGATGGGGTTTGAAACAGGCACTCGTGCTTTGGATGCTCAAAGAACGACCACACCCTAAAGGGATGTGGTTTTCGGTCAAGTTCCTTGACATAAACATTCCCCATCTCAAGGTCTAGTTTTATAAAGAGTAAAAAATAGCAAAGAAAGATGAAATCAAAAACGCCTTCTCTCGTACTCATAATCGTCTGTCTCCTCATCGTATTCATAACAGGATTCATCGGCACGCTCTTCATGTCACAAGCACAAAACTCAGACTGGTACCAATCAGTTAAATCCTCTCTCACGCCCCCCAACTGGCTCTTCGCCCCCATCTGGACTGTTCTCTATTTCCTCTTTGCTATTGTATTAGCACTATCCTGGGTGTACACAAAACCCGAAAGAAAACCCTTTCTAGTAGCACTTATAGCCCTCAATCTCTTCACCAACGCCATCTGGAGTTTTTTCTTTTTCTATCTGAGAAATCCAAGGCTAGCATTTCTAGATCTTATCACGCTGTGGATCTCCATCGTTGCACTCATGATCTTCAACAAAAAACAGAAAGGAATAGTCTACCTCCTCATCCCCTACCTCCTCTGGGTCACCTTCGCCGGTCTCTTAAACTATCTCGCGATCAAATAACAACCATTATAAACAAAGCTTCTCTATAAGATAAATGGAAAAGTCAAAAAGAGGGCTACTACTTCTTACTGTAATTGCTCTCTTAATAGCAGCACTAGCCCTATTCATAAGTTACCATACGTTTACAGGTAATGCAGTCTACAAAACAATAGACACCAGCACCCCACCAATCATCAAAAAAGGAGGAATCTACGAAGGTACGTGGATAAACGAAGATCCTACAAAAGCAGCCATTGAAATTCAGACCGAACAATTAGTTATTATACAAAACGCAGTTATAAAAAGTAAAGGTAATCTCATTCATACAGCGAACTACAACGTAAATCTAGAAATTAAAAACACACAAGGATATGGACTCAATCCCGATGTAGATATGCAAGTTCCGGGAAGATTCCTCTATGCAGAAAGTTTCAAAAGAATAATTATAGAACACAACTACCTTGAAAACACCAGAGGAATAATTATTGAACAAGAAAAAGAACCAAAGGCAAAAAAACCTATTATTCAAATAAGATATAACAAAGTAAAAAACATAGACGGCAGACTTAGTGATGGAAAAGGTGGCTGGAGAAAAGAAGATATCGAAAAATATGATGACGGCGAAAAGTATCCTAACATCGATGTAGGTTCACTCTATGGACAATTTGTGCAACTCAACGGAGTTAAAAAAATACCAAAGGCAGTCATTTCATGGAATGAAATAATCAACTATGCAGAAGAAAGCAGAGTCGAAGACGTCATCAGTATTCACCAATCTTCAGGTGCTGGCGTAGGAAGTAAATCAATTAGAATACATGACAATTACATCTATGGCGCCTATCCTCTTAATCCCGAAAAAGATCCCTATTCAGGAGGAGGCATTATGGGTGGAGATAATCTAGGAAGCGGTTTTGTATTAGTCAGAAATAACTTGGTAGTCGGCACGACAAACTATGGAATAGCTATAGCAACCGGTCGAGATATAACGGTCAGAAACAATAAAATAATATCGAGCGGCATTACCAACAACAAAAAAAGAATACGGGCAAAAAATGTGGGACTCTATGTTTGGAATCAAGATAAAGACCCCGAATGGGCAAACAATATAGCTAAAAATAACATAGTAGGATGGGAAGGAGAAAAAGGAAGAAATGACTGGTGGTTACCTGACTGTGTTGGCAAGAACTGTGCCGGAAATAAACGCTTGCACAATAATGAACATACTCCAATAACTGAAGTAGATGAAGAACAAATACGAAAAGAATGGCAGAACAAACTTGCAGCCCAACACATAACCCTCGGACCTCAGTAAGTAAACCAAAAAGAATTAAGCATGATACACTGGAGATGCTCTAAGTTGCTCAACCAAATGCTGTAATGAACCAGAAGAAACACCGATAGTTCCTTGTTCATCAAACGTAAGAAAACCACCAGTATCAGAATCTAGTGTAGTTTTCAAATTCTTATTCTTATAAAGTATATTGTGCTGCTTCACCAACAAACTCCAATCCAGTCTGCCGTCATTCAATTGAACTAAATCATCAGTTATTTTCTGATGACTAACAATATCATCATGGCGATACTGCATAACTCTGCCAGAATAAACGTTACCTGTTCTCATCCGTTTCATATCTGTATATCTAAAATCTTGTGCAGACAAAATATATAGATGTGGAACACGAGACCCATATAAAAAATAGATCTCATTTCCCTCATTTGAAGGAAAACCTTTAGGAAGCATAACAGTCGGAACAACTAATCTCTTAGCATCATCAACCATAGTAATAAAAAAAATAATACTCTATTTAAAGATTTATATAGTTAAAAACCATTGATAAGGAATGAGTCCACTTGATCTCATCCCATTCATCCTCCACATAGATCAATACATCTCCCTCTTCCTCCAATCGTACGGCATCCTCACTTATTTCATCCTCTTCGCCATTATATTCATAGAAACAGGTCTCGTCATCATGCCTTTCCTCCCCGGAGATTCCCTATTATTCGTAGCCGGAGCATTCGCTGCTAAAGGAGATCTAAACATCTTCATCCTTCTCATCTCACTTACCGTAGCTGCCATTCTCGGTGATTCTCTGAACTATGCTCTAGGAACTCGCTTCGGTGAATACTTCACCAAAAAAAACTGGATAAAGGAAGCTCATCTAAAAAGAACACAACACTTCTTTGAAACGTATGGAGGAAAAACAATCATTCTTGCACGATTTGTGCCTATTATCCGAACCATCGCTCCGTTTGTTGCAGGCATCGGATCAATGTCCTATAAAAAATTCTTATCCTATAATATCATAGGTGGCATACTCTGGATATCTTTACTCCTTCTTGCAGGATTCTTCCTCGGTTCATTCCAACTAATCCAAGATAATCTCACGCTAGTCATCCTCATAATCGTCTTCCTCTCCATACTCCCAGCAATAATAGAATATCTCCGAGAGCGAAAAGCCAAGCCCTAAACTTGAAGCTTCACTAAGCGAGAGTCAAAGAGATAGATAGGGCTGTGTTGATTATTGAGAGTCATGCAACACAGCTGTAGATAGAAAATCTTTAAATACCCTCAAAAACCAACAATTCTATGGTAAATATAAATGACTATCTTACACCGCAAGAACACGTCCTAATCGGAAGTACAGTCGAACCCAGATATAATCAACAACCTTATACGCCGATAGCCATCCAGTTGGGAGTAGACGAAGAACTTGCACATGCAGTAAGAGTAGGAATAGAATCAATCGAAACCATAGGTTACAACTGGGAACCTAAAAACGCACAGCCAGTATCCATTCAGCTTGCGCCCCTCAACGAACGAGGCGAAACCCTATACGATCCCCAAGCACTAAATCCAGCGTATACACTGAGACCACTACCAAAACTAAAGTTACGAAAAGCAGCCTAACCGCAACCCATTTAAACACCCATTTCCCATTACCTCCATGAATTACAAAAATAAAAAACCGTTCAATCCAAAATTCAAGCCCTTTAAGCCCTTCAAAGATAGACCAAGCGAAAGAGCTGAAAAAATCACCATCAGCGAAATCACCATGAAAGAGCATGAAGGTATGCATGTCATAGTCACAGGAATGATAGAACGAGTAGCTCAAACCTCGGGTCCAACACTCTTCTACCTCTCAGACGGTTCTGCCACACTTACCATAAAGGGATTTGAAGGCGCCGGTGTCAGAGCCTACCCAGAAATAAAAGAAGGGGATGCAGTTTCAGCAACCATTGAAGTGAGAGAATTTGAAGGGTCTTTAGAGGGAGAAATCTCAATAATGCGTAAGGTACCTGAAGCAGAAGCAGAGTCATTAAAGAAAGAAATAGAAAAGATGGAGTACCAAAGAGCAACCATCAGCCCTCCTACCTTTTTAGTAGACAATCCCATTCTCGAAAAACTCAAAGACCGATTCACAAAGGCAGCGATTGAAATCCGTCTCGCAGTTATACGAAGCAGACCAATCATCGTCCGCCATCATAACGATTGCGATGGATACTCCGCAGGCTACACACTCGAAAAAGCAATAAAACCCCTCATCATAAAACAACATGGCGGAGGAAAAGCACCATGGGAATTCTTTACCCGCTCTCCCTGCGCCGCACCGTTCTATGAAATTGAAGATTCTATCAAAGACGCCGCTCACTCCCTCTCAGACGCAGCAAAATTTTCAAATAAAATGCCCCTTGTACTCATAGTAGACAACGGTTCAGGAGCAGAAGATCTCATTGGTATCAAACAAGGAAAAATCCACGGGATGGACTTCATAGTCGTTGATCATCACTATTTTGAAAAAGATGTCATTTCAGAAGAAGTTGTAGTACACATTAACCCCTTTCTCGTAGGAGAAGAAGGAAGTGCCTATTCAGCAGGTATGCTCTGTTCAGAACTCGCACGATTCATAAATCCCGAAACAAACGTTGAATATATCCCTGCCCTCTCAGGTCTTGCAGATAGAATTAACAATCCAAAGGTGATTGAGGCATATATAAAAATAGCAGAAAAACAAGGCTACACCAAACAACTACTTCACGATCTCTCCGCAATTATCGACTTCGTTTCAACCAAACTACGATTCATGGAAGCCCGTGAATATATTGAAGTTGTTTTCGGAGACCCCCTAGCAAGTCAAAAGAAACTCGTCGCTCTCCTAGCTCCCCACATACGAAAGTTAGAGGAACGAGGACTAGCAATAGCACGAGCCGAAGCGACGCAAGAAACACTCGGTAAAACAACCCTCCAAATACTCGATATAGAAAAAACATTCTCCCGAAATGTCTACCCCAAACCAGGAAAGGTTGTTGGTCTCCTCCATGATGAACTCGTCCAATCAGGAAAAGAGAACACCGTCTCCATAGGCCTCATGTCCGACCTTATAACTATTCGCGCAACCGAACCATCTCATTTTTCAGTCCACGATTTCATAGCCCATCTCCAAAAAACCCATCCCGAAGCCTATCCCGATGGTGGAGGCCATCATCTCGCCGGTGCAATCAAATTCGTGCCCAGCAAACAGGCAGTCGTCCTTAAAGCTTTTAAAGAATTCATAAAAAACAGAAAATAACAAGATTTAAAAACATATCCTCCAAACAAACAAGTAGTAAAATGACAGTAATCAAATTTGAAGGATCAGAAACAAACAAAAATCTGGAATCTCTTCTAAAGCAATTCAGTACCGATATTTCACCAATGCCAGTCACCAATGAACATGACAACTCAGAACCATACGCAATAATAATTGAAAAACCAAATCCAATTTTCATTATGGCTGCTCAATACAAAATAAAAGAAAAGATAGATAAATATTTTGTAACAGTCACCTTTGCAGCAGATAGTAATGCTACTATCCAGACCACTAAAAAAAGATTCTCAAGTAAAACCGGAATTATACTAGCTCCAACAGCCATTTATTGCGGTAAACAAGGAAGGATATTAAAAGAATCAATAAGTGAATTATTTAATATAATAAAAAGAATAGGAAAAGAAAGGATGTACCATAATTGGGAAAAACAATGCAAAGAAGAAGATTTAAGAAAGGAATACAATTATAAAAGTATCATCTAACATAAAACCATGACAACCATTGAATCCCTTTCAGTTAACGAAGAAACAAACCCTCGTATTCCATTCCCTCATCCCATAAACGAACAAGATCTGATGAATTTGTTCAGATACCATAACAGTAATCAGAATGGAACAGAAACAATCCACCTCTATCTTGAGAGTTCGAGAACAATTGGAGGCGATTACACAGATAAAAAACAAGAAATACCTGAAACAGTAGGTTATATTGAAAAAATATCGAAAATAAACGGAATGATAAGAAATAGAAACGCCGAATCTGCATCATTCACTGTAGAAAGAGAGTTTAATGAAACAACAGGAGAAAGATACTTAGAAATACAATTCAACATAACTCCAGGTTATGATCCAGGAATAAATAGATCAGACGATCTGAAAATAATGAAATCCCTGGGTGTATCGGCATATTCTTTTTTTAAGGCATTACACGACAACTAAAGGCGTATACCAACCACTCTAAAATCATTCCCACAATGTAACTGAGGAGTTTCACTCACAAATAGCATGAACGGGCTAGGATCAAAACATAGTCCTCTTCTACATCCAAAACAACCATATTCGCGTGTTTCCTGATGCTGCATCAAATTAATACCATCAGTTCTCCAACCACTCATACTCCCCCCCACTAAAAATAGCCAAGCCGACACTAAAGCCACCATGAGGATCGCATTCATATAGACTTGCTTAGTATTATGCATAAAATAAAAAAACGATCAAAGCTTAATAATATATGCTACCACTAGAAAAGTAATGGTAACTCAAAAATATGCCTACTCACCTAAAATCTAAGTAAACGTTCTAAAAATAGGAAAATAGACGATCCCACATCGAACGTTTCTTTCGTCCACCAAAAAGTATAGCTGCTCCCAAGGCAACTCCTGCCCCTACTGCAGCAGAGATAGCAATTGATTTCCAAGGGTGCTGTTCAATAAATTCCTCAGTTCTATCTCTCCCTTCCTCCAATTTCTCCTGCGCCGAACGTAAATGCAATCGATCAGTCCAGTCTTTATTTTTTCTTTTCTCAGCCATAGATACCTCCATTCACCTAATTGTGCGAATTATAATCCACACTATAAGAAGAACCAATCCTCCAATCAAAAAGGAGATAGTTTTGCTCAAAAAAAGATACTCTATAAAGAAAAAAACAAGCCCACAGAGAAAAAAGATAAGCGCGGCAGATAAAAGAATCACCGAGGCGGCAGTATATCGTATACTCCTCTGAATCTTTCTCACCTCTGCTCTCGCCTGCATAACGATCTCTTTCTTAACTTCATCGAGAAAACCAGCAGTTCTATCTCTAAACAATGCTTTCAAACTACTCAGAAAACTCATGAATCCTCATACCGCAAGCCCTATATAAAGATGAAGATACTCAAACCTATAATCTACAACATATATATACATCTATTCCCCAACTACCATAAAATCAATCGTGCAATGTTTCGTTTCACTCTCTTGCACCTCTTCCATCACGGGCGCTGGATCAACACAGAGAGTTGCCCCACACCCGAAACACGCATACTCCCTCGTCTCTTTATTTCTCATCAGTGTAATGCCATCATTTATCCAACCAATCTCCTCTACATAGCGCATACCATCATAAAAGCACTGTCTCGGATAACTCTCAGCCACACTTCCTCCAGCAGTCGCACAACTCTCAAAATCAGTCACTACAACAGAACTAGAAACATACCAATACCACACAAGAGCCCCTATAATAACGACCCCCACCAAAGCTAGGGCAATCCCCATAACATGAGACCGTGCCATATATACCAGAAGATACCAAACCTTATAAACAAACCGCTCACTCTCCTTCCCTCAAATAACCAAACGCAAAGTTTAAATAGAGTGTTACCACTCTAGAAATATGACAAAAGCACTAAAAATCATACTAGCCTCAATCATAACAAGTCTATTCATACTCTCGGTGCTAGCAAGTGCAGCACCTTTCTATTCTGGCTCAGTTGACGCAAACGAAAGAACACAATACAAATTCAGATCCTCAGCAAACCAAGACAAAGCATTCACGGCAGCAAGAAACACACAGCAAACCTACCCTGATTTCACCCAAGCACAAACACTCAACGACCTCATGCAGGTAAGCAACTACGACTCAGCAGGATACAGCCGAACCTATCAAGGCGGACTCTCAGAGCGAATCATAAAAATCGACAGACTCAAGAAGAATGAGGTAGATGATGATTTTTTCACAACCGACATTGAAGATCTTGAAACCACTAACATCTACATAAAAGAAATCTACCGAGGTCCAACTGAAACAGAAAGATACAACACCCAGAACAGACAAGACGCAAGGGCACAACTAACCAACACAGCATCAACCAACTACGACGGCGGCTTCTGGAGTTCAAACAGCTATGATTCCTTCAAAGACAACCTCATCTTCAATGAAAACGCAGATAGTTCCTCACGAAGCAATTACGACCAAAACTATTACTATAAACCTCAGTGGAACGGAAACAGTTATAATTGGCGATATTAAAAATTAGAAACGACGGATAATTAGTTGTTTAAATCTTTATAGAACCAAACGCACCACAATATATAAACACCATATTCATATAAGACATATGGAACGAAAAAAAGAAGAGGATAAAATTTCATTTAATTTATCTCCATCGAGTCTGAACATATTTTATCAAAGCCCGCTTTTATTTTATCTTACCTATATAGCTAAAGTTGCAGATGACACCAAGGTGCCAATCTGTTACGGTCTTTCTGGGAGAATTGTGCATGATTGCCTTGAAAAATACGCAAAAAAAAATATTGACAGAGACACTGCCTGCCTCCACTTAGTCTCCAGTTGGGAGAATCAAAATCTGCATAGACACACAGACATAAAAGGCAACACCCTAAATCAGACAGACTATCTAAGCGCAATGCTGAGAGGAATAGAAATAGTGGATGCACATGAAAATCATATATGCGAAGAAATGATCTCCTTTCCATTAAAAGAAAACAAGCTAATGAAAATAGGTATAAAGGGAGTTATAGACTTACAAGCAACTAAAAAGAATGGCTCTGAATTCACCATTATTGATTATAAAACAAGCAATAGCATAAGCAGAGGAGAAAACTTTGAACGTCAAGCGTTATTTTACAATTTATTATTGCATGAAAAGAAAAAGATAATTCCCTCAAAAACAAGCTTTCATTATTTAAAACTAGGAGCCTCTAAAGACTATACGTTTAACATACAAGATATAGAAGAATTTAAACTAGAACTACATACAATAGCCGACCAGCTACTATCCTATGGAACCGATATACGAAACTATCCTATCGGAGACATACACGACTTATTCAACAGCAAAAAGCAAGCCTGCATGCAAGAAATAGAAAGAAGAAAACGACTTAAAAACCCTGACTACGCAAATGAGTTAAATGCAATGTTCATTTAGAAAAAGCCTAATCGAGTGTTGCGGGGAATAGGAAACCAAATAGATATCACTCAATTTTATAGTATACATTTTGAGCCAGAACATCTGAATTCGCATTTCTGAACCATAGTCTCATTTTTAAAAACATCGTTAAAACAAGCACCTGCCGAACATCCTTTCTTATAACACGTTGTAGAGGAGTAAACTGCACCCTGCGAACAGTCGTTTCTACCATAGTTGGATAATAATTTTAATGAATCCTTAATATTAACAATACCATCTCGGTTTATATCACTATTATTACACCACCTATTTTTTACAGAGCATTTCTTACCAAAGTTTTTTCTTAGTCTTATCCAATCAATAAGATTAACTCTTCTATCTTTATTTAAGTCCGCACCATCACACCAATTAGTACCCCCACATAAGTAGGTTGAAAAATCTTCACAATAATCATTACCGCAGCTAGTTATTATTTGAGTATTTACTGAACTACTACAATAGCTTTTAAAAGTTCCTGGATTGATACAATTAAAGCTCGAAACGTTCTTACATACATTATTAGATATGCAGAAATTGTCTCCTATTTTAGTATCCTGTCCGCAATCACTATTAGAAAAACAGGTTATTTTATTATTTTCACACATACTTTCAACTTTACCTGCATTTGTGCAAAAATCTTCAGTCAATGGGTTATTATCATCACATTCAAGATTAGAATAGCAAGCTATAACTGGATTAAAAAACCAAAGTTCATTTTGATTCATAATATTTTTTAGATCTCCAAGGTCTTGAGCCTCAACTGTTACCCAAAAAAGTCCATACATGCTTTCTGGTTTATCAATTGTAAGAGTGCAATTGTAATAGTTCATAATCTGAGGGTCTAATTGAATTATATTTTTTTCTTTAATTTTTGCATTGCAAGAACGTATATCGATATCAGACTCTTCATATTCCATGCAAGAGGCAACAATCTTATTTCCAGGTACTGGAGAACTACCGGTTGTTATGTGAACACTATCCATATAATCAATTCCACTTAAATCTGTAACAAGAACGTTCCATTGAATCTTTTCACCTTCAAACAAATGATTATTTATTCTGTTTATCAATGGTTCTCCACTAGCACTAAAATAACTCGTAGTTCCACATTTAAAGACTTCAGGAGTATTTGTAATTTTAAGTTGTGGTGTCAGTATAGTTTGGGTAACGTCTCCAAATTGATTCTTTGTCCATAATAATACCTGTCCTGTATCAAAGTTTCCTCTACATGGAGTAGGTATATTAAATCTAAAAGTAATAATGGCATTACCAACACTTGAAATTAGAGAATGGTCAATAAGTAGCTCCTTAGAAGTTTCAAAATCCATTCCGAAGGGAAGTGAAATATATCCATCGCTATCTGCCCGAGGGTCTTGTTTTGTTGAATAATCGCCTATTTGTGCATAATAGGCAATATTAGTAATTGTAAGGTGATTTATGGTGGGGCATCTAGCACTCGAACTTGTAGAGTCATACAAGTCTGTTCCTGAAATATAGATAGTTACCCCTTCTGAACTCATTATAGTAATTAGTTGGGAGTATGCAACTGAATCTGACGTTGAGTCTGGTGTAATAATCTGATAAGAAGATACTAACAAACCTTCTTCTGCACTAACTAGGGACATTAAATTTAATACAAAAATAGCTAATGATATAAAGAGTATTAAAAGTAAGGGTTTAACCTTCCTTAGCAAATCCATAAAAAAGTAACAAGGAAACTCTATTTAAAATAAGAAGGTGCTTTTTTTCTACCAACTAATAGTAAAATCCCATTAGTTGATTGCTCTATTTTTTAGAAACACCGTAACCGATTATTGCGCGAATAGGACACTACAAAAAGATCAAGTGAACCACCCCACAGCAAGCTTTTGCCTGCGGGCAAATCCGCCTACGGGCGGAGTGGGGCATCTGACGACGGCATAAAATCGAACAGCTGAAGCTGTTCTCCCTTTCTTCCTTGATTCTTAATGTA
>Ga0209542_10014751_pt1 | contig 13237 bp, 12 predicted proteins | sample RifCSPhighO2_01_FD_184028 | JGI IMG/M metagenome (GOLD analysis project Ga0209542, IMG submission 184028) | Soil microbial communities from Rifle, Colorado - Rifle CSP2_plank highO2_0.1 (SPAdes) (version 2) | ecosystem: Environmental > Terrestrial > Deep subsurface > Rock core/Sediment ... | reverse complement strand
GACGAAATCCGTTTCGGCGACAACGATACCCTCGCGGCGCTGGTGGCTAACCTGGTCGAGGCTGACCTGCTGGTGATCCTGACGGATCGCGATGGCATGTTCGATGCCGATCCGCGCAACAATCCAGATGCCCAGCTGATCTACGAGGCGCGTGCCGATGATCCGGCGCTCGACGCGGTGGCAGGCGGTACCGGCGGAGCGCTGGGACGCGGTGGCATGCAAACCAAGCTGCGCGCGGCACGCCTGGCGGCGCGGTCCGGTGCGCATACGATCATCGTGGGTGGTCGACTGGAGCGCGTTCTGGATCGCCTTAAGGCGGGTGAGCGCATTGGCACCTTGCTCTCGCCTGAGCGCGGCATGCTGGCGGCGCGCAAGCAGTGGCTGGCCGGGCATCTGCAAACCCGTGGCACCCTGGTGTTGGACGCGGGTGCGGTGACGGCGTTGTCCCAAGGTAACAAGAGCCTGCTGCCGGTTGGGGTCAAATTGGTCCAGGGTAGCTTCCGTCGCGGCGAAATGGTGGTGTGCGTGGCGCCCGACGGTCGTGAAATTGCCCGTGGGTTGGCCAACTACAGTGCGCTGGAAGCACAAAAAATCATCGGTCAGTCGTCTGAGGCGATTGTCGGTCTCTTGGGTTATATGGCGGAACCGGAACTGGTTCATCGCGATAACCTGATTCTGGTCTGAAGGAATACCTGATGCGCATGGCAAAAGGATTGTTGGGGTTGCTGTTGGCGATGCCGCTGCTGGCGTCGGCCGAGGAAATTGGCCAGGTGTCGACGGTGTTCAAGTTTGTCGGCCCGAACGATCGCATCGTGGTCGAGGCGTTTGACGATCCCAAGGTCGAGGGTGTGACGTGCTACCTGTCGCGCGCCAAGACTGGGGGCGTGAAGGGTGGGCTTGGATTGGCCGAGGATCGTGCCGAGGCGTCCATTGCCTGTCGCCAGGTCGGGCCCATCAGCTTCAAGGGTGAGCTCAAGGACGGTGACGAGGTGTTCAAGGAGCGTACCTCCCTGGTGTTCAAGACCATGCAGGTGGTGCGATTCCTCGATAAGAAGCGCAATACGCTGGTGTATCTGGTGTACAGCGATCGCTTGATCGAGGGCAGTCCGCAGAATGCGGTGACAGCGATCCCGATTTTGCCTTGGGCGAGCGCTCAATAAGTAAACGAAAATCCAAGTGTGGGAGCGGGCTTGCTCGCGAAAGCGCAGTGTCAGTCGATGCAGGTGTCGCCTGATGCGCCGCTTTCGCGAGCAAGCCCGCTCCCACAATTGTTTTGTGTGTTCATCAAATCGCAGGCAATAAAAAACCGACCCTGAGGTCGGTTTTTTAATGAACGAGTCGCTTAGGCAGCAGCGGCAACGTTCAGGGCCTTTACGTGGCCATTCAGGCGGCTCTTATGACGAGCAGCCTTGTTCTTGTGGATGATGCCTTTATCGGCCATACGGTCGATAACTGGCACAGCCAGAACGTAAGCAGCTTGAGCTTTTTCAGCGTCTTTTGCGTCGATGGCCTTAACTACATTCTTGATGTAGGTACGAACCATGGAACGCAGGCTGGCGTTGTGGCTGCGACGCTTCTCAGCCTGTTTTGCACGTTTTTTGGCGGAAGGTGAGTTGGCCACCGTCGAGCTCCTCGAAAGACTTTTTAGGAAATAGCAAACAAAATAGGCCGCGAATCATGCCGATGAGTTGAGGTCTTGTCAAGGGCGGTTGAAACGTTCCGCTAAGTGGTAGGTGCAACACCTCTGGATATTTCTTTCCAGCGTGCGACCTGTAAACTCGCGAGCTTTGGCTCTGTGCTGTTGCGGCGCGGAGTATCGCATAAGTAGGCGCGTAGTTCGCCTGCTGTTTATCGACAGGCACGAACTCTTTTAATGAATCTGCTCAAATCGTTGGCCGCTGTCAGCTCTATCACGATGCTTTCCCGGGTTTTGGGGTTTGTTCGTGACACCCTTATTGCACGTGCATTCGGCGCGGGAATGGCGACCGACGCCTTTTTCATCGCCTTCAAATTGCCCAACCTGTTGCGGCGGATTTTTGCCGAAGGGGCGTTTTCCCAGGCATTCGTACCGATTCTGGCCGAATACAAAAGCCAGAAGGGCGATGAGGCGACGCGAACCTTCATTGCCTATGTTTCTGGCCTGCTGACACTGGTGCTGGCGCTCGTCACGGCGTTGGGCATGCTTGCCGCCCCCTGGGTCATTTGGGTGACCGCGCCGGGTTTCACCAATACGCCGGAGAAGTTCGAGCTGACCACCAGCTTGCTGCGAGTGACCTTTCCGTACATCTTGCTGATTTCCCTGTCCTCATTGGCTGGCGCGATCCTTAACACCTGGAACCGCTTTTCTGTGCCGGCGTTTGTGCCGACCCTGCTGAACGTCAGCATGATTATCTTTGCGCTGTTCCTGACGCCGTACTTCGATCCGCCGGTGATGGCGCTGGGCTGGGCGGTGCTGGCGGGCGGTCTGGCGCAGTTGCTTTACCAACTGCCACACCTGAAAAAAATCGGCATGCTGGTCCTGCCGCGCCTGAGTTTGCGCGACAGCGGCGTCTGGCGGGTGATGAAGCAGATGCTGCCGGCGATTCTCGGGGTGTCGGTGAGTCAAATCTCGTTGATCATCAACACCATCTTTGCGTCCTTCCTGGTTGCCGGCTCGGTGTCCTGGATGTACTACGCCGACCGCCTGATGGAGTTGCCGTCCGGTGTGCTGGGCGTGGCATTGGGCACGATTCTGCTGCCGACCCTGGCCAAGACCTACGCCAGCCAGGACCGCCAGGAATATTCGCGAATCCTCGATTGGGGCCTGCGCCTGTGTTTCGTGCTGGTATTGCCTTGTGCCCTGGCGTTGGGGATTCTGGCCGAGCCGCTGACGGTTTCACTGTTCCAGTACGGTCAGTTCGATGCCCATGACGCGGCCATGACCCAGCGTGCGCTGATTGCCTACTCTGTCGGTTTGCTCGGGATTATCGTGATCAAAGTACTGGCGCCAGGCTTTTATGCGCAACAAAACATCCGCACGCCGGTAAAAATCGCGATTTTCACCCTGGTGGTCACCCAGTTGTTCAACCTGCTGTTGATCGGCCCGCTGGCCCATGCCGGCCTTGCGCTTGCCATCAGTGCCGGTGCCTGCCTGAATGCCGGGCTGCTGTTCTATCAACTGCGCAAGCAGCAGATGTACCAGCCGCAACCGGGTTGGGCGAAGTTTGGCTTCAAGCTGGTGGTCGCGGTGACGGTTATGTCCGCTGTGCTGCTGGCGGGGATGCATTTCATGCCCGCCTGGGGCGAAGGGCAGATGCTTGAGCGGTTCCTGCGCCTGGGCGCTTTGGTCATCGCCGGTGTGGTGGCTTATTTCGGCATGTTAGTGTTGATGGGCTTCAGGTTGCGCGACTTCAATCGCAAGGCGCTTGGCTAAAGCCAGGGCCTCGATAAACATGGGCGAGTCGGCGTTTTTGTCGGCTCGATTACTTTGGGATACGGTGTTGCCTGTCGTCGGCCGCCGGGTGTGGTTATAATCGACCACTTTATGAGCAAGAAGCGCGTTATGCAGCTGGTTCGAGGCCTCCACAATCTGCGCCCCCAGCATCGGGGCTGTGTCGCCACTATTGGCAACTTTGACGGTGTACACCGTGGCCACCAGGCTATCCTGGCGCGGCTGCGCGAGCGTGCGCTCGAGTTGGGCGTGCCCAGCTGCGTGGTTATTTTCGAGCCGCAGCCCCGGGAATTCTTCGCCCCTGACACGGCGCCAGCGCGTCTGGCCCGGCTGCGTGACAAGCTGCAGCTGTTGGCTGCCGAAGGGGTCGACCGAGTCCTGTGCCTGGCATTCAACCAGCGCCTGAGCAAGCTCAGCGCCAGTGAGTTCGTCGATACCATCCTGGTTGACGGTCTCGGCGTGCAGCACCTTGAAGTCGGCGACGACTTCCGTTTTGGCTGTGACCGGGCAGGGGATTTCGATTTCCTGCAACAGGCTGGCGTCATGCAGGGCTTCACCGTCGAAGCGGCGCAAACCGTCGAGCTCGATGGCATTCGCGTCAGCAGCACCCAGGTGCGTAATGCGCTGGCCGCTGCTGATTTCGCCCTCGCGGAGCGTTTACTGGGCCGTCCATACCGGATCGCCGGTCGCGTGTTGCATGGCCAGAAGCTGGCCCGGCAGTTGGGTACGCCCACCGCCAATATCCAGCTCAAGCGTCGTCGCGTGCCGCTGACCGGGGTTTATCTGGTCAGTATCGACCTGGACGGCAAGACCTGGCCTGGCGTCGCCAATATCGGCGTTCGACCCACGGTCCAGGGAGATGGCAGAGCCCACCTCGAAGTACATCTTTTAGATTTTGCCGGCGATCTGTATGACCGGCGTATGACGGTGGTTTTCCACCAAAAGCTGCGTGAAGAGCAGCGTTTCGCCTCTCTGGAGGCGCTTAAGACGGCGATCAATGCGGATGTCGCCGCCGCCCGTGCCCTGTCGCACCTAGCGCCAATCGCTAATGAAGAGCCTTAAATGACCGACTATAAAGCCACGCTAAACCTTCCGGACACCGCCTTCCCAATGAAGGCCGGCCTGCCTCAGCGCGAACCGCAGATTCTGCAGCGCTGGGACAGCATTGGCCTGTACGGAAAGTTGCGCGAGATTGGCAAGGATCGTCCGAAGTTCGTCCTGCACGACGGTCCTCCATATGCCAACGGCACGATTCACATCGGTCACGCACTGAACAAGATTCTCAAGGACATGATCATTCGTTCGAAGACCCTGTCGGGCTTCGATGCGCCTTATGTTCCGGGTTGGGACTGCCATGGCCTGCCGATCGAGCACAAGGTCGAAGTGACCCACGGCAAGAACCTGGGCGCGGACAAGACCCGCGAACTGTGCCGTGCCTACGCCACCGAGCAGATCGAAGGGCAGAAATCCGAATTCATCCGTCTAGGCGTGCTGGGCGACTTCGCCAACCCGTACAAGACCATGGATTTCAAGAACGAGGCCGGTGAAATCCGTGCCCTCGCCGAAATCGTCAAGGGCGGTTTCGTGTTCAAGGGCCTCAAGCCTGTGAACTGGTGCTTCGATTGCGGTTCGGCCCTGGCCGAGGCGGAAGTCGAGTACGAGAACAAGAAGTCCTCGACCATCGACGTCGCATTCCCGATTGCCGATGAAGCCAAGCTGGCTGCCGCGTTCGGTTTGCCTTCGCTGGACAAACTCGCGTCGATCGTGATCTGGACCACCACCCCGTGGACCATCCCGGCCAACCAGGCGCTGAACGTCCACCCTGAATTCAACTACGCCCTGGTCGATGTCGGCGACAAACTGCTGGTGTTGGCTGAAGAGCTGGTCGAGTCATGCCTGGCACGCTACAGCCTGGAAGGTTCGGTCATTGCGATTGCCTCGGGCAAAGCGCTGGAACTGATCAACTTCCGCCACCCGTTCTACGATCGCCTGTCGCCAGTCTACCTGGCTGACTATGTCGAACTGGGCGCCGGCACCGGCGTGGTTCACTCTGCCCCGGCCTACGGTGTGGACGACTTCGTGACCTGCAAGAAATACGGCATGGTCAACGATGACATCCTCAACCCGGTACAAAGCAACGGCGTCTACGCGACCTCGCTGGAATTCTTCGGCGGCCAGTTCATCTGGAAGGCCAACCCGGCCATCGTCGACAAGCTGACCGAAGTGGGCGCGCTGCTGCACACGACCATCATCGAACACAGCTACATGCACTGCTGGCGCCACAAGACTCCGCTGATCTACCGTGCCACCGCGCAGTGGTTCATCGGCATGGACAAGCAGCCAACCACCGGCGACACCCTGCGCCAGCGCTCGCTCAAAGCCATTGAAGAAACCCAGTTCGTACCGGCCTGGGGCCAGGCGCGACTGCACTCGATGATTGCCAACCGTCCGGACTGGTGCATCTCCCGCCAGCGCAATTGGGGTGTGCCGATCCCGTTCTTCCTGAACAAGGAAAGCGGCGAACTGCACCCACGCACCGTCGAATTGATGGAAGAAGTTGCCAAGCGCGTCGAAGTCGAAGGCATCGAGGCCTGGTTCAAGCTGGACGCCGCCGAGCTGCTGGGCGATGAAGCGCCACAGTACGACAAGATCAGCGACACCCTCGACGTCTGGTTCGACTCGGGTACCACCCACTGGCACGTCCTGCGCGGTTCGCACCCGATGGGCCACGAAAGCGGTCCACGCGCCGACCTGTACCTGGAAGGTTCGGACCAGCACCGCGGCTGGTTCCATTCGTCGCTGCTGACCGGTTGCGCCATCGACAACCACGCGCCGTATCGCGAGCTGCTGACCCACGGTTTCACCGTTGACGAGTCCGGCCGCAAGATGTCCAAGTCGTTGGGCAACGTCATTGCACCGCAGAAGGTCAACGACACCCTGGGTGCCGATATCATGCGCCTGTGGGTCGCTTCTACCGACTACTCCGGTGAAATGGCAGTGTCCGAGCAGATCCTGCAACGCAGTGCGGACGCCTACCGGCGTATCCGTAACACCGCGCGTTTCCTGCTCTCGAACCTGACCGGCTTCAACCCGGCCACCGACCTGCTGCCGGCCGAAGAAATGCTGGCACTGGACCGTTGGGCCGTGGATCGCACCCTGCTGCTGCAACGTGAGCTGCAAGAGCACTACGGTGAATACCGCTTCTGGAACGTGTACTCGAAGATCCACAACTTCTGCGTGCAGGAGCTGGGCGGTTTCTACCTGGACATCATCAAGGACCGCCAGTACACCACGGGTGCCGACAGCAAGGCCCGTCGTTCGTGCCAGACCGCGCTGTTCCACATCTCCGAGGCGCTGGTGCGCTGGATCGCCCCGATCCTGGCGTTTACCGCCGACGAGCTGTGGCAATACCTGCCGGGCGAGCGCAACGAGTCCGTCATGCTCAACACCTGGTACGAAGGCCTGAGCGAACTGCCGGAAGGCTTCGAGCTGGGTCGCGCCTACTGGGACCGCATCATGGAAGTGAAGGTCGCGGTCAACAAAGAGATGGAAATCCAGCGCGCGGCCAAGGCCGTCGGTGGCAACCTGCAAGCCGAAGTGACGCTGTTCGCCGAAGACGCGCTGAGCGCCGACCTGGCCAAGCTGAGCAACGAACTGCGTTTCGTCCTGATCACCTCCACCGCCAGCGTTGCACCTTTTGTTCAGGCGCCAGCGGACGCGGTAGTCACCGAAGTCAGCGGCTTGAAGCTGAAAATCGTCAAGTCGGCCTTCGCCAAGTGCGCCCGTTGCTGGCATTGCCGTGAAGACGTCGGCGTGAACCCGGAGCATCCGGAAATCTGCGGTCGTTGCGTCGACAACATCAGCGGCGCGGGCGAGGTTCGTCACTATGCCTAATGCCGTTGGCCGTTTTGGGCGGCTGGGCTGGCTCTGGTTGAGTTTGCTGGTCCTGGTCATCGACCAGGCCAGTAAGTTCTACTTCGAAGGCTCGTTGGAGATGTACCAGCAAATCGTGGTGATCCCCGATTACTTCAGCTGGACCCTGGCCTACAACACCGGCGCGGCATTCAGCTTCCTGGCTGACAGCTCCGGCTGGCAGCGCTGGTTGTTTGCCCTGATCGCGATGGTGGTCAGTGCCGTGCTGGTGGTGTGGCTAAAGCGTCTGGGACGTAACGAAACCTGGGTGGCCATCGCGTTGGCGTTGGTGCTGGGTGGCGCGCTGGGCAATTTGTATGACCGCATAGCCTTGGGCCATGTGATCGATTTCATTCTGGTGCATTGGCAGAATCGCTGGTATTTCCCGGCTTTCAACTTTGCCGACAGTGCAATCACGGTTGGTGCTGTAATGCTGGCACTGGATATGTTCAAAAGTAAAAAGACCGGAGAAACCGTTCATGACTGAACAGGTATTGGCTGAGCAACGCATCGGCCAGAACACGGAAGTCACCTTGCATTTCGCATTGCGCCTGGAGAACGGCGACACGGTGGACAGCACCTTCGACAAGGCCCCGGCGACCTTCAAGGTCGGTGACGGCAACCTGTTGCCAGGTTTCGAAGTGGCGTTGTTCGGTTTCAAGGCGGGCGACAAGCGTACCCTGAGCATCGAGCCGGAAAACGCGTTCGGCCAGCCCAACCCGCAAAACGTGCAGATCATCCCGCGCTCACAGTTCCAGGACATGGACCTGTCGCCAGGTTTGCTGGTGATCTTCAACGATGCGGCCAATACTGAATTGCCGGGTGTGGTCAAAGAGTTCGATGACACGCAAGTGACCATCGACTTCAACCATCCACTGGCGGGCAAGACCCTGACCTTTGACGTGGAAATCATTTCCGTCAAAGCGCTGTAACTGACCGAACACGGTCAAAAATGTGGGAGCGAGCCTGCTCGCGAAGGCTGACAGACATTCAACATTGATGTCGTCTGACACACCGCTTTCGCGAGCAGGCTCGCTCCCACAGTAGGTTTCTACAGTTTTCGCTTTTTCTTGCGCGCAAGACACGAGGCACAGCATGCAAATCAAACTCGCCAACCCCCGTGGCTTCTGCGCCGGCGTGGACCGGGCGATCGAAATCGTCAATCGCGCCCTGGAGGTTTTCGGGCCGCCGATCTATGTGCGCCACGAAGTGGTTCACAACAAGTTCGTCGTCGAAGACCTGCGTAACCGCGGGGCGATCTTCGTCGAAGAGTTGGATCAGGTGCCGGACGATGTGATCGTCATCTTCAGTGCCCACGGCGTGTCCCAGGCCGTACGTACTGAAGCCGCCGGCCGTGGCCTGAAAGTGTTCGACGCCACGTGTCCGCTGGTCACCAAGGTGCATATCGAAGTCGCCCGCTACAGCCGCGATGGACGTGAATGCATCCTTATTGGTCACGCTGGTCACCCGGAAGTCGAAGGCACCATGGGCCAGTACGATGGCAGCAACGGTGGGGCGATCTATCTGGTCGAAGACGAAAAGGACGTCGCCGAACTCCAGGTGAACAACCCGGATAAACTGGCGTTCGTCACCCAGACGACCTTGTCCATGGACGATACCAGTCGCGTCATCGACGCCCTGCGTACTCGGTTCCCGGCCATTGGCGGCCCGCGCAAGGACGACATCTGCTACGCCACGCAAAACCGCCAGGACGCGGTCAAGCAATTGGCCGACGAATGTGATGTGGTGTTGGTGGTCGGTAGCCCGAACAGCTCCAACTCCAATCGCCTGCGTGAACTGGCAGAACGCATGGCAACCCCGGCGTACCTGATCGACGGTGCCGAGGACCTCGACAAGAGTTGGTTCGACGGTGTCGAGCGGATCGGTATCACCGCTGGCGCTTCCGCTCCGGAAGTCCTGGTGCGCGGCGTGATTCAGCAATTGCAGGCCTGGGGTGCTACCGGTGCCGATGAGTTGGCCGGGCGTGAAGAGAACATCACGTTCTCCATGCCAAAAGAACTCCGGGTCCGTTCGCTACTCTGACCCTTCAGGTTGCGCATAACGCCTGCGCGGTTTTTTCACTGCGCAGGCTGATGCGACCGTTCGAGGCCAGCACCACCTGGTGCTGGCTTTGCGCTTCGCGTGCAGCGCAAACATGCAATGTCCCTGCTTGGAAACCTCCGGACACCGGCTCACCCCCTGGGCCGAAACGTACGGCAGTCCTGACATACTGGTTGCCGAAAATAGCCACGCCAATGCCGCTGCGACGCTCTATCAGCAGCGGATTTCCAGGGTCGTCGTGCCCCTTGCCGCTGACATCCAGAATGATTCGCCAGCCCTGGCTCCAGTCATCGTTTATGCCGTGAACGACGACGACCTGACCGCGCGATACCGCTTCGCTCCTTGCACTGCGCAGACCGCTGACCAGTGACTTGGCCGCTTCCTCGCGATGGTTCGATTCTGTCAGCGCAGCGAATGCCGGACTGACCAGTTGCAGAACAATCCCGAGAATCGCGAGTCCCATAAGCAATTCAATCAGACTGAAACCTTGCTCACGCATGAGATTTTCCTCCCTGGAATGTTCTAGCGCGTGGAGCAGGTATAGCCGACGGCAGTAGAGAGCAACGATGGATCATCGTACAAAAGGTTTCACGTTGATCGAGTTGTTGGTTGCGTTGGCGATTTTCCTGGCCCTGATCACCCTGGTGGTCCCGGCGTTTATCCGTTCGTCGCAAAGCACCAAGGCCGACACCGAGATCAGGGATCTGCAACGTGGCCTCAACTTCGCCCGACTCGAAGCCATCGATCGCGGCGTGACCATTCGGGTACGACCTACGGCGGGTGGGGACGTGTGGACGGGGGAGTTGTCGGTCTATGACGGTACGGGCACCCCGGCGAATGTATTGCGGGTTGTTCCACCGATCAGCAGCGGTGCGACTCTGACGCTAACCTCGGGAGTGTCGGCCATCGATTTCAACAATTTGGGCGGGCTGTCGTCACCCTCCACGGCAGTGGTGATCAGCTATGTGCTCGGAACGCAAAGCAGGATGCTGAATGTGTGTTTGAACGGACGAATTCTATTGGGTGGAAATTGCGGATGAGGCCATGGAGCAAGCGTGCCCAGGAGGGCATGACGTTGATCGAAGTGCTGGTGGCGTTGCTGATTCTGGGCGTGGGGCTGTTGGGCGCGGCCGCCGTTCAATTGAATGCCTTGAAATACACTGACAGTGCGCGCATGACCAGCCAGGCCAGTTTTATCGCCTACGACATGCTGGACCGCATTCGCGCCAATGCCGCCGCCGATTACACCGTGACACCGCCGACCTCAGGCAATCTCAACGTCGCCCGGGACCAGGATCTCTACGATTTCACCCATAACATCGTCAATTTCGGTGGTGCCACGGCGACCGGCACCATCTCCCTGAGCCAGCGGGTGTACACCATCACCATTAATTGGGACGACTCGCGGGCCGCCAACAGCGCGAACTCAAGGCGCAGTTTCGTCCTCACAAGCCGCGCCACCACCGACCCGGTGACCACGCCATGAGCCGCTCCAATCGCGGGTTCGGCCTGATCGAGTTGCTGATTGCCCTGGCGTTGAGCCTCGTGGTGGTACTGGGTGTGGTGCAGGTGTTCATCGCCGCAAAAAACACCTACATCAGCCAGAATGCCGCCGCAGCCATGCAGGAGGACGCGCGCTTTGTGCTGAGCAAGATGATCCAGGAAATCCGCATGGTCGGCATGTTCGGCTGCCTGGGGACGATCACCGATGCCAGCAAAGAGGGTGATTTCGCTGCCAGCCAGATAAAACCGATCAGTTGGGACAACGCCAGTCTCAAGCTAATCCTGGTCACGGCGGATGTCGGCAGCAATGGCGGGACCCCGGCCTGGACGGTGGTTTCCGATTGTCGAAGCAGTGCGACGGCTTACTCCGACCTGCGCACACCTGCCACGGGGCAACTGGCATTTCCTATCCGGCGATTGATCTACAGCTTGAAGAACGGTCAGCTGACGTTGGGTGCCGGTAGGGAGACGCCGAAACCGCTCCAGCAAGTGCTGGTGGATAACGTCAGTGCCTTCGACGTGAGCTTCGGCCTCGCCAGCTCGGCTGCCGATTCGGCGGTGTCCAGTTACAGCAGCAACCCGTCGGACCCGGCGCGCATCCGTAGCGTACGCCTGAACCTGACACTCACGGACCCGAACCACCGGGTGAGCGACCAAACCTTCAACGTGGTTGCCGCCTTGCGCAACCGCCTGCCATGAAGGGCGGGCCGATGCGTGTGTCCCCTGGTTGCCAGCGCGGCATGGCGCTGCTGGTCAGCCTGGTGTTCCTGTTACTGCTGACGCTGATCGGCATCTCGTCGATGCAAAACGCCACGCTGCAGGAAAAAATGGCCGGTAGCCTGAGCTTGCGCAACCAGTCATTCCAGGCTGCCGAAGCGGTGTTGCGCGTAGGCGAAAGCGCGGTTCAGCTCGACAGTTATTCGTTGCCGGTGTGCAGCGGCACGTTCCGGTGCGCACCGCCTGCCGAATCGACGACTCTCAAGTCGGCCGGGTTCAACTCCACCTCGGGGGTGACCTGGATCGCGTCGGGCGCCGGCTTCTATGGCGTGCAGAACATTGGCACCAGCCTGGCCGCGGTGAACGTGCCGAGTAACACCTCGGTGACCTTGTACCGGGTCACCGCCGTGGGCATTGCGGGCAGCTCACGCAGTGTGGTGGAGAGCATTTATGCGAAATATTGATAACCGCACGCAGCGGTGGAGATTGTTGAGCGGGGTCTTTTGCGCCTTGTTCCTGGCAGCTCCCGCCGGTGCCTTCACGCCCTCGGATTCACCCTTGTTGTGCGCCGCCGGCTCCGGCGGCAGTGGTGTCGCCAGCGCCACCCGCTATTTCCAGACCCGCTACGACCCCAAGGACTGGCGTGGCACGATCAAGGCCTACGGCCTCACCGCCAGTGGCGCGGTCAACACCGCGTCGGTGCTGTGGTCCACCGATAACACCATCGTGCCGGGCGCTACGGCACCGACCTATCAATCATGGAACAACCAGAGCAACAGCGTCGTGCCATTGGCCTTCGCCAATTTTTCCACGACCCAGCAAGCCGTTCTCAACCAGGGCTTGCCCGGCGATATCACGGGCAGCGATCTGGTGGAGTGGAGCAAGGGCACCAACAAGGCTGGCCTGAAGGCGCGCAGTGTGTTGCTGGGCGATATCATCAACTCACCGCTGGTCCTGGCGGCACCTTCGGATCAAACCGCATCGGACTTGTCGGGGGACACCGGCTATAGCGCTTACCTGGCGATCAAGGCGGTCAATATGAGTGCGAGTCTGGTGGTCAACGCCAACGATGGTTTCGTCAGCGTCATCAATACCGGCAACGGTGCCCGGCGCTACGCCTACATGCCCTCCAGCGTACTGCCGTCTTTGCGTTACATCGCCGATAACGCCTACATCAACGGTGTCAGCCACAAGTTTCTGGTGGATGGGCAGGTGGGCGTGTTCGATGCTCAGCTCAACAGTGCCTGGAAAACCCTCGCACTGGGCGGAACGGGGGCGGGCGGGCGAACCTTCTATGCGCTGCAGTTGTTCGACGCGTCGGCGGGCAATGTCATGAAGGCCTTGTGGGAAATCAGCGCGCCGGTCACTGCCAGTGCGGCGAACGCGTTCAATGACCTGGGTTATGCCTACGCCCGTCCGGAGGTGGCACGCTTGGCGGATGGGCGGTGGGCGGCGTTCATTGCCAACGGCTACGGCAGCAATTCAGGGGTAGCGGCGTTGTACGTGGTGGACATTCGTGACGGCAGCCTGATCAGGAAGGTCGTGATCGACAGCAACGAAACCACTAATGGCTTGTCTTCGGTGAAACTCAAGGTGAACTCGATGAATGTGGTG